>ENA-OQIM01000356-OQIM01000356.1-human-gut-metagenome-genome-assembly--contig:-NODE-356-length-17212-cov-1.537782_pt1 | contig 17212 bp, 20 predicted proteins | sample MGYA00242579_ERZ504744 | MGnify/ENA primary metagenome ERZ504744 (study PRJEB26092, sample SAMD00036441) | human gut metagenome | host: Homo sapiens | study: EMG produced TPA metagenomics assembly of...
CGAGCACGTCGACGGTGTCGCCGGCCTGCAGTCCTGCCAACTGTTCGGTGCCGTGTCCCACGACGGCGAAGATCACGCTGACTTCGTCGCCGTCGACTTCGCTGACGCCGAACGGACGCGGCATGAGCATGAAGTCGTCGTGCGTGAACAGGTTGACGAACTGGGCGGGCTTGGCATGGGAGGCGATGAACGGGTCGCGGAACGTCAGTCGCATCACGCGGTCGGTCAGTTCCGTAACCTGCGTGATTTCGACGTTGTGGCGCGGCGGGAAGAATCCGGCCGCAGTCGCTTCCGTAACCACATCATGGGTGGGGGTGAAAGTTGTCATTTCATTCAAATCTCCTTATTTATCTGGTACTTTCTTTCCGTATCGGATAGTCATGGAATATAGCGGATTCAGAGATTGCGGACAAGTGGGAGAAAATACTAAGAAATTCAGCTTCACGGCTACTACACTACGCCAGATTCAATCCGCACCTACAGTAGAGGTTCTTCAAAGAGATTGGTTCAAATCCAGCAATGAGGTGTTTCCTTAAGGAGTCGTTCACAATTATTTCACCTAATATTCCGGTCTGAATTCCACTCATAATGCAGTTCCAAAAAGTAAGTGCAGTTCATGAAGCAAGTAAGTGGCCTTACTTTTTTCTATAATATGGGTAACTGTCCGGATGAAAAAATAATAAAGATATTTGCGAGTATCTACTTATCAGGTTTAATAAATAGCTATAGCCATAAAATTCAAAATCCGGGAATAGACTCTACTACCCCGGATTTTACCTTGCGCTTTTCACAAAGAACAAGTTTCTTCTAACATCTTTTATTGTACTGTTTGTCTATATGTCTTATTTTCCAAAGATTGCATCATCTTTACGTTTATTGACCATTTCTTCCAAATTGGCACCGGCTTCAACAGAACCTTTGGCCTGCGCCTGTTTGAAACAACTTTCGGCAGAGTCGAGATCCCCTTGCAACAGTTTCAGCACGCCTCTGTTGTTCAGCGTCGCACTCGCTTGTGCATCAGCCTTATCCAAATAACGGACTGACTGTTGCAAGTCACCTCGTTGGAGTTCGATAGCGGCAGCGTTTATATTCGCTGTTGGGTCATCAGGGAACATGCGCACTGCCACATCGAACACTTCGTTAAACTCGTTGCTTCCCTTTTCGTATGTCTGAGCAACCAAGAACATTTCCTGCAAGCTCAACTGCTGGGGACGGGTTCTTATAATCTGTTTCGCTTCCTCTACATTGAATCCGCGTACTACATAACGCACTGTGTAATCAGAGTGACGCAAAGCCGGATAGCAATCTTGTAATAACGTGGCATATACTTTTCCACCATCCAAGGCTTTAATGCATCCCTCCTTCACATCATAATCGTTTTCATTCTTATCTATTATAGACAAAAATTTCATCTTTCAGCGGTAAAGCATTCTTTGTGACATATTCACGCAATCCAGCCCAGTCTTCGGGCACAGAATTCACTTTGAACAGATCTGCTTTAAAACCATACTCGCTCATTACATAGTTCTTTAACGCTTCAGCACGACCTTGCGCCAGACGCGCATTAGCCGCATATCTGCCCTCAGGAGAGGCATAACCCACGATATCTATTTCAGTAATGGTAGTATTGGCATCATTCTTCACCACATCCACTGTACGCTTGATAGCTGCCAGTTCAGAGGGATTACGACGATAATCAGGATAAATCCTGGTCTGGTTTACCGGAAAATCCAAATAAGCACGGCCTTCTTCAGCACGATTCTTCACAGCCTCGACAGCAGGAGAAACAAATGCCACAGCAGGTTTCACCACATAACGCTCCAAATTGGCACGGGTCACAAAGGCGCTGCTTTCTTCTTTTTGGCAATTGGCACAACCACGGACATCAGCCAACAGTTCCAGTTCAGCACCATTCATCCATTTCTCGTATGGAATACGGGCTGAATAATTTACAGTCTGTTCCGTTCCATTCTTACGACGAAGAATGGTATATGCATCCGACGGAATACTGCGTTCACGCTGTTGCACGATGGAACGGATACGCCCATATACCCAAATAGCAGGCAAAATCCTGTTATAACTGTTATCCTGTGTCTTCAAAACCGGAGTCAGAGTTGCCACACAGTTGGAAGAAAGCTCCATTGCAGCCGGCAACGTGATATCCATTCCTATCATCACCTGTCCATTATCACTAATCAGGATTGACTGGTTGCTGACTTGTACCTGACCACCTGATAATGTCTGTGCACCTACCGGAATAGCCGGTATCAATAATATAAGAAGTATATAACATATAAGTTCATAATCCGTAATTTTTAGAATATATAAATAAGATTCAGAGCAGCCTTAGTAGGACCCCAATAATTCTTGTTGGATTTCTCCAACATATCTCCACATTCTTCACACTCATATTTCTTATAACGCACATAAGCATAACCCAAACCGATGGTGGCGCCAGATTCCAATGGCGTCCCAGCACAAACTGATAACCGTAACTGACACCGCCGCCATAAAATGTCCCTTATAACGGAAGTCTTTCAAATCATCGAAAGGAGAAAACGGCAAATCAATACCGGTAGTATTGTATGCTCCTCCCATTAAATGGAAACCGAAAAAATGACCATTGAACTTATCACAAAGCCAATAACGCAACTCGGCTGTACCATCACCAGTTTCAGCATTTTATTATCGCTGTATTTCCAGGGATTATAATAAAACGGAATATCCACTGTAAGCTTCTTGCTCAACCCTACTTCCACTCCTAAGTTTGGTATGGCGACGGCATCTATCGCCACATTAGTCTTAACAGCCACCTGTCCATACATAAATAAGGAAGAACCAGCAGACACACCCATAAAATAAAAATCTTCGTATTACCATATTCAATTCTCTCTAGCTAAGTTATTTTTTACATCACAAAGGTAGAGGCTATTCTTTTAACAGGATATTGGCAAATTAATCTTTATTAAGAGGTGGTTTCGGCAAAATACAGAATGAACAAAAAACAATCTTAGTTCCTATTTCCGTCAAAAACAGAACATCCATTCAATGAGAAACATTCCAACTATCAAATGGAACACCAACGGAGTTTTCTCCATCCATAAATGAAAATCCTTTCATCATATAAAAACACCCCCTTATATAGCCAAACAACTCCTTCTTTCCAACATAGCAGGTATTTTCATCAAAAAAGAGGGTGTTTTCATCAAAAAAAGCTTGAAAATAATTTGGATACATGAAAAGAATACCTACTTTTGTATCGGATGATAATGGGTCAATCATTCACATAATCAAAAAAACAATAAAAAAATTATAGTTCTATGAAGGCAATGCATTTAATAATTGCCATGCTCGTCATGATGAGTTTGGCATCCTGCTCTGCAGATGGTAATGACCCCGTTGAAAACTCAGTTTCAACGTATCTCCTGGAAAAAAACGTATGGAGCCAGAAGCGTTACATACGAGGAAAACAATTCTGACAAGTTAAAATTAAGTGAGTTACCGGCTATCAGCCTTTCTGAAGCCGACCATATTCTATCTGCCTACGAAAACATACTGATGCTCAAGAAGAACTTGATATTCAAACTGCCACCAAAGGAGAACAAACATGGCTTAGAATTGTAATGAAGCAAACAATAGATCATAAATATGCTTTCACTATCCAGTTAAATATGAACTGTTACAATGACGGAAGCCTCTACTATGGCGGATATCAGGCGGAATGTTCTTCTTCTTTGATAAAATGGTATCTTAAAGGTTTCAGCCTGGCTACCGATAATGCCACAAAAAATTATAAATTCGAATCCCAAAGCTATATTTATATGAAAGTAATAGATAATGGAATCAAATATATGCAGATTCCTGTCACTATAAATGGCAACTATAATCCCCGAAACCATGATGCTGCATTTTCCTACAATTTATGATATATAATGCAATAATCACTTTATAATATATACCATCATTCCCCCCCTTGTTTCTAGCTTAGCCTACATACCTTAAAAAAAGCAAGAGACAAGGGGTGCACTTCATTCAAATACAATCGTCTAATAATCAAGGAAAAACAAAACAGTATGAACGGAATACCTACCATCCTTTATTTCCACCGAACCTGTTGATACTAAAAACAGAATATATTCTTATGATTTTTAGTTGGTTATGAAAATATAGTTTGCTATATTTGTAGGAATTCCTAAAATAGATTAAGGAATAATATCAGGCAGATTGTACGTGACCAATTTGATTACAGGGGAATAAAAGTGAAACAATTTATTATAATGAAATCTTTAATAATCACCTTATTATGTAGTTTTTGTCTATCAACTACTAATGCCCAAAGTTATTTCCGCCAGTGTGGTATCCAACTACTTACCAAACAAAACGGATTGAGCAACAATACATTGACTGGAATCTATCAGGATAAAGCCGGCTTTTTATGGTTAGGAACCGATGTTGGACTGAGCCGCTATGACGGAATACATTTTCATAATTACAATTTGATTGATAAAGAGCCACGTGCCTTAGCTCATTTATATGAAACATCAAACAATCTGCTATGGTCCCATATCGCCAATTTAAACCAAATAGCATGTTTTGACAAGATGCGTGGAATCTATATGCCACTTATCTCACCTACCCCTGAGGTATTGAAAGATATACAGGATATATGTGTACTGCAAGACAAATTATATGCCTTGACCTCCAATGTCATAGTAGAGTTAAAGATGGAGAAAAATGCAGATGAAATAAGACTGACCGCCCAACCGCTTATAGATATAAAAACAAAAGTCCTAAGACTTTATAATAACGAAGATATTTTATGCGCACTGACAGTAGAGAATCAAATCTTACTTTATAACGTTTCCGATAAAAGTAGCGAGCATATAAATGGAACCGATCTAGGTATTGTGAAAGCCGACAACATTGAAAAAATACATATATATAATAATAATGTGTGGATCTGTGACCAAACCGAAGGAATCATCTGTTATAATACAAACACTAAAACATCCCGCACACTGAATGACAACAGCCAGTCATCCTTCATTCAAAAAGATATACGCGATATTATCCAGATAGATAAAACCACATTCATTATAGCCACATGGAGTTCACTGTCAGCCATAAGATTTGAAACGGACAACTACCTCCAGTCGCCATTCCACATTATAGACCTGACCCAACATGATTCTTACTATACCCCTATCCTCAAAAACAGAATTACCGACATCCATTTTGACAAATCCAACAATGTGCTTTGGGTAGGAACTTTTCGGCAGAGGATTACTGAAACTGAATCTCAAAGGAAACGATATCAACCGTATCCTGTTGAACGATGAAATAAGATATGTGAATGGTATAGCACAAGATGCCGATGGATACATCTGGCTGGTCACCGAAAAAGATGGCATATATAAAAGTATAGAAAATAAGATCTTCCCCAATCTGCGCTTTTCCTTAATGGGAGAAAAGTAACAAGAATAATCATTATTGCCTGCACAAAGATCGAAATGGAGGACTATGGTTCGGCGATAACAAAGGAAACATTCTTTGGGTAAATCCTACTACTGGTGAAACAGTGATTCACCAACTACCCCCCGAAACAGCAGACTCTGCTGTAACTGCTGCTATCTTGAAACTATATCTAAACTCACAAAACCATTTATGGATTGCCACCGAAAAAGGAATAATGGTCTATAACCATCAGACACACGAATGTATAGCAGCACAACCTTATACGAAAGAATTCAAAAAAATAACCGCTATATGCAAGATGGAGATGGAACCATGTGGCTGGGTACTGAAAAAGGGATACACCGTGCCAACTGTAAAGGGAAACAAATAAAATTCACTGGTGGTTATGAAAAGGAAAGAAACCTGACACCCGGAAAAGTATTAGCACTTTATCTGAACAACTATAACCAACTGCTTATCTCGTACACTGATAAAATTATCCAAATAGACGGAAAAGAGAAAACCGTATCCTCTACCATGATCTTGCAAAAGGACTTGCCTAACGGACACATAAGCTGTATGATAGATGATAAGAACGGAAATACCTGGCTAGGAGCAATGCTGGTTTTATCACACTAAATAACAAGAACAATGCATCATATGCCTATGCATTACCGGAGAGTTATTACGATGTATGTCGGCTGAATGACGGGAAATTACTATGGGCGAACTCTACAGGGTTGCTCTATTTTGAACCGCGCACTTTAAAAGAAAGTTCAAGTAACCGCCAATTCCATATCTCCGATATAGATATTAATTACAATAAAGTAGAAATAGGAGAAAAAATAAACGGACAAGTCATCCTAGACATACCTGCGTACCTGATAGAACATTTATCTTTAGACTACAATAACAACAACTTGATTCTCTATCTAAGTGATTTGAAATACGGAACCTCGCCCAACACAGTGAAATATCGCCTGTTACCCACAGAAGAAAAATGGAATACGAATTATGACGATCATATAAACTCAGCAATATCACTCCTGGGAAATATGTGCTGGAAATACGCTCGTCTTATCCGTTGGAAGAAAATGAACAAATAACCCGGTTATCCATCAATGTAAATAGATATTGGGCTGCAACCGGATGGGCCATCGCCGCATACATCCTGACTATTATCATTATTTCCTTGTTTACATGGATGTACTTTAACCGGAAATTACAGAAACGGCAAGTTACAAAGCCAAAGAAGTGAAACTGAAAGAAAAGCTGGAAGAAGAAACAGAAATAAGAAAAGAAGAAGAGAAAAACCACCAATTGCGTGACCAAATCAGATATATGTTGGCACAGGAATTACGCACTCCGTTATCACTCATCACTGCTCCGTTAAAAGAAATGATTACTAATACGGCCTTCCCGGAATCATTCCTGCAAAAAGCTAAAATGGCCTATCGGAATTCAATCAGCCTGCAAGACATTTGTAACCAGCTATTGAATATTCATCAGCAAGAAAGTTACAGTCTTAAATTGAATGTGGCCCCCTATCCCGCCAGCGTGATAGCCGACACTGTAGTTCGTGCCTCTCACGAGCTACTGAACGTCAGTCCCATTAACCTGCATTATGACAAAGACAACAAAATAAATACAGAAATATGGATTGACCGGAAAAAGATAACCTTTATTCTAAGTAATATATTATCCAATGCCTATCGGCATATCTCGTATTCCGGTTCCATCCGTTTTACTGTAAACACCAGTATTATCAACGGAAAGGATTTCTGCCTTTTTACTATAGAGGATGACGGGAAAGAAATGATAGAAGAGTCCTCTGTTATCTTCCTTGGATCGGATAATTACAACCCTCCAAGCAACCGGCTACACCCCGAATTAGGCATTGAAATTATGAAAACGACAGTACTCGCCCACCACGGTGATATCCAGATCACTCAAGAAAAAAACAAAGGAACCCGAGTTGTCCTTTATATCCCTCTAGGTAAGCAACATTTGAAAAATGATGAAAACGTATGTTTCATCGAACCCGAAACAATAGCGGAAGATCCAAATAAAGCAATGATTACCGCAGAGGATAAGAAACAACAGGAAATAGCAAACAGCATAACTGCCAAACCTATTGACAACCCCGAAACCAAATACAAACTACTGGTTGTTGAAGACCATGCAGATATCCGCCTCTATCTGAAAGTATTATTCTCTGCTACCTATAATATTATTATGGCGGAAAATGGGGAAGAAGGAGTAAGAATAGCGCGTAAAGAAATACCGGATCTTGTAATAACGGATGTCATGATGCCTATCATGAACGGTTTTGAATGTTGCCGTATCCTAAAAGAAGATCTAAAAACTTGCCATATCCCTATTATTCTACTGACAGCTTTGACAGATGACGAAAATATAGTGAAAGGAATAGAATTAGGAGCTGATGACTATATTCTGAAGCCGTTCAATCCGGAGATTCTCCGCACCAAAGTAAAACGTTTAATAAAAAGCCGGACTGAACTGAAACAGATTTATACCAAACTACTAATGCCTTCCATCACCGTCAACGGCTCGCAAGAAGAAAATACGGAAACAATCATCATAGAAGACCCGTTCATCACACAAATTCTGAATATTGTAAATGAGAACCTGCAAAATCCGGAATTCAATGTGAAAAAACTGGCCGAAATGCTGAATATGAGTCAACCTACCCTTTACAGGAAAGTAAAACAACTCACTAATTTCACTATCATAGAATTAGTAAGAGGAGTCCGGTTAAAACGCTCTGCCGAATTACTGAGAAGCCGCAAATACAATGTTCAGGAGGTGGCCGAAATGGTTGGTTATAATGACATCCCCACTTTCAGAAAGCACTTTGTCGATTTCTATGGCACTACTCCCTCCACATTTAATAGTAAAGAAGATACGGAAGATAAAAAATAATCGTTAACAGCCAAATATTTTTTGAATTAAAAATCGTACCTTTGCAGCCAAATATATAGGTATAGTATGCAAGACATTAGAAACATTGCGATCATCGCCCACGTAGACCACGGAAAAACAACACTGGTGGACAAGATGATGCTGGCGGGACATTTGTTCCGCAACGACCAGACAAATGGTGAACTGGATATTGGATAATAATGACATTGGAACGCGAAAGAGGGATAAACTATTCCTTTCAAAGAAACGTTTCAAATTAACTACAAAGGAACAAAAATCAATATTATTGATACTCCGGGACACGCCGACTTCGGTGGCGAAGTAGAACGTGTACTCAATATGGCTGATGGATGTATCTTATTGGTAGATGCATTCGAAGGCCCGATGCCGCAGACACGCTTCGTATTGCAAAAGGCGTTACAGATCGGTTTGAAACCTGTAGTTGTTGTGAACAAGGTGGATAAACCCAACTGCCGTCCGGAAGAAGTATACGAAATGGTATTCGACTTGATGTTCAGCCTGAATGCTACAGAAGATCAGTTGGACTTCCCCGTTATTTATGGTTCTGCCAAAAATAATTGGATGAGTACTGACTGGAAGACCCCAACAGAAAATCTGGTTCCGTTGTTGGATGCTATTATTGAGCACATTCCAGCACCGAAACAGCTAGAGGGAACTCCTCAAATGTTAATCACCTCTTTAGACTATTCAGCATATACAGGTCGTATAGCTGTGGGACGTGTACATCGTGGTACCCTGAAAGAAGGTATGAATATTACACTGGCAAAGCGTGATGGCAGTCTGATAAAGTCTAAAATCAAAGAACTACATACTTTTGAAGGCTTAGGACGTAAAAAGACAGATGCCGTTTCATCGGGAGATATCTGTGCTGTAGTAGGTGTAGAAGGCTTCGAAATTGGTGATACCATCTGCGATTTCGAAAATCCGGAACCATTGCCCCCCATCGCCATTGACGAACCGACCATGAGCATGTTATTCACTATCAACGATTCTCCTTTCTTCGGCAAAGAAGGTAAGTTTGTGACTTCACGCCACATCCAAGATCGCTTGACCAAAGAACTAGATAAGAACCTGGCATTGCGTGTACGCAAAAGCGAACTGGAAGACGGTAAATGGATTGTATCAGGACGTGGTGTACTTCATCTTTCTGTACTGATTGAAACCATGCGCCGCGAAGGATACGAATTACAAGTAGGACAGCCTCAGGTTATTTTCAAAGAAATAGACGGAGTAAAATGCGAACCTATCGAAGAATTAACGATCAGTGTGCCCGAAGAATATTCCAGTAAAATGATCGATATGGTAACCCGCCGTAAGGGTGATTTGGTTCTATGGAAACACAGGGTGACCGCGTAAACATTGAGTTTGATATGCCTTCGCGCGGTATTATCGGTCTTCGCACCAATGTACTGACTGCATCGGCCGGAGAAGCGATCATGGCCCACCGCTTTAAATGTTACCAACCATACAAAGGTGAGATAGAACGTCGCAGCAACGGTTCTATGATGCTATGGAAAGCGGAACAGCTTTTGCATACGCTATTGACAAATTTACAGGATCGTGGCAAATTTTTTCATTTATCCGCAAGACGAAGTATAGCCGGCCAAGTGGTAGGTGAACATGTTCATGAAAACGACTTGGTGATCAATGTAACTAAATCGAAAAGCTTACCAATATGCGCGCATCAGGTTCTGATGACAAGGCACGCATCATCCTCCGGTAGTATTCTCGTTGGAAGAAGCATTAGAATACATTAAGGAAGATGAATATGTAGAAGTTACTCCAAAGAGTATGCGTATGCGTAAAGTGATTCTTGACGAAACAGAACGCAAGAGAGCCAACAAAAGCTAATCAATCTACATTGAATATAAAAAAATCCCGAGGCCATATTACCTTCGGGATTTTTTATCTCTAATCTACAAACTTCACTTTACTAACCTCTCTAGGTTTAGCAGCCGGCATTTCATCGGGATAACCGAAAGCAATCGCATAAAGCAACTCATACCCTTCACTGAATCCCAACTTTTTCATATATTCCGCAGCTGCAGGTGATTTCATGAAACGCACAGGTCCTCCCAAACAACAGGAACCTATTCCCATTGACCAGGCAGACAAAATCATATTCTCACCCAACAAACCACAATCGATCTGTGACATATCATATGCAGGATCGTTAGCAATAAACACTACTGTAGGAGCATTATTGAACATATTCTTAAATCCCGGACGTTCTGCCGCTTTGGGATTTTCTTTTTTGAATATTTCAGTCAAACCATTGATAAATTCCGGATTATCTACTACACGAACCTCCCATGACTGTTTATTCATTCCATTAGGTGCATTGATTCCACATTCTACTATAGTCTGCATCTTTTCACGCTCCACAGCCTCGGGCTTATACTTCCGTATACTACGGCGACTCATAATAGTTTCTACCACAGGGTTTACCTGGCTCACGGAAACACTATCCGCAACAACTTCCTTCTGTCGGGAGCCTTGCGATGTACAGCTGCATAATACGAACATGCCTGCACCAACTAACATTAATCTAAATAATTTCATTTGCTATCATATTTGGTTTGCAACAAATCTAGGCATTTTCAAGCATAAAAAAAAAAAGTGGTTCCTTTATAAGGAACCACTTTTATATGTTAAATCTGTAAAATTCAAATTACAACTTCGGACCAGCAGCAACCAATTTCTTACCTGCTTCGTTACCAGTAAACTTAGCAAAGTTCTTAATGAAGCGACCAGCCAAATCTTTAGCTTTTCATCCCACTGAGCAGCGTCAGCATAAGTATCACGAGGATCAAGGATCTTCGGATCAACACCCGGCAATTCTGTAGGAACAACGAAATCGAAGTAAGGAATAACCTTAGTAGGAGCCTTATCAATAGAACCATCCAGAATAGCATCAATGATACCACGAGTATCACGGATAGAGATACGTTTACCAGTACCGTTCCAACCAGTGTTAACCAAGTATGCTTTAGCACCAGTCTTTTCCATCTTCTTAACCAATTCTTCAGCATACTTAGTAGGATGCAATGACAAGAAAGCAGCACCGAAGCAAGCAGAGAATGTCGGAGTCGGTTCAGTGATACCACGTTCTGTACCAGCCAATTTAGCTGTAAATCCAGACAAGAAGTAATACTGAGCCTGTTCAGGATTCAAGATAGATACCGGAGGCAATACACCGAATGCATCAGCTGACAAGAAAATAACTTGTTGAGCGTGAGGACCTTTAGAGATAGGTTTAACAATGTTTTCGATATGATAGATAGGATAAGAAACACGAGTATTTTCTGTTACGCTCTTATCAGCGAAATCAATCTTACCGTTAGCATCAACTGTTACGTTTTCAAGCAAAGCGTCACGTTTGATAGCAGCGTAGATATCGGGTTCGCTTTCCTTATCCAAGTTGATAACTTTAGCATAGCAACCACCTTCGTAGTTGAATACACCTTCGTCATCCCATCCGTGTTCATCGTCACCGATCAACTTACGTTTCGGATCAGTAGACAAAGTAGTCTTGCCTGTACCAGACAAACCGAAGAAAATAGCTGAGCTAGTTCCTTCCATATTTGTATTAGCAGAGCAGTGCATAGAAGCGATACCACGAAGCGGGTTCATGTAGTTCATGATAGAGAACATACCTTTCTTCATTTCACCACCGTACCAAGTATTCAGGATAACTTGTTCTTTAGTCTTCAAGTTGAAAACAGTAGCTGTTTCAGAGTTCAAGCCCAGTTCTTTATAGTTGTCAACTTTTGCTTTAGAAGCGTTGAAACATACAAAATCAGGTTCTCCATAAGCTTCCAGTTCTTCAGCAGTAGGACGGATAAACATGTTAGTTACGAAGTGAGCCTGCCAAGCTACTTCCATAATGAAACGTACTTTCATACGAGTTGCAGCGTTAGCACCGCAGAAAGTATCAACAACGAACAAACGCTTGCCGCTCAATTGTTTTACAGCTTTAGCTTTCAAATCAGCCCAAGCTTCTTCTGTACAAGGTTTGTTATCATTTTTATATTCGTCAGAAGTCCACCATACTGAATTTTCAGAAGCTTCATTCTTAACGAAGAATTTATCTTTAGGAGAACGACCTGTGTAAACACCAGTCATTACGTTTACAGCACCCAGTTCAGTAACCTGTCCTTTTTCGAAACCTTCCAATCCCGGTTTAGTTTCTTCAGCGAAAAGCACATCATAAGAAGGATTGTGGAGAACTTCCTTCACGTCGGTAATACCGTACTTGCTTAAATCTAAATTTGCCATTTTTTAATGATTTAATTTGGTTATTGTATAATGTTATTTTTACTCTTTATTTTCTGAGAGAAGATGTTTTTCAACACCCCCTTGTCTAAGGCGCTACAAAATTAGTGCTTTATTTTAAAAAAAAGAAGTTATTAGAGAAAAATTTCCGTAATAATCAAATATTTATATTTGTGTAACAAAAATGCAATTCGTACTTTACAAATCTAGAAATTATTTGTTTCTTTGCAGGTCAAAGTCAACAATATAACAAAAGCATAGATATGAAAATCATCAATCTCAGTGAAGGCAATTCTCTCCTAAACCAATATGTAGCGGAATTGCGCGATATACATGTTCAAAATGACCGTATGCGTTTCCGCAGAAATATTGAAAGAATAGGAGAAATCATGGCATACGAGATGAGTAAAGCACTAACCTATTCCGTAAAGCAAGTACAGACACCCTTGGGAACTGCCACGGCCAGCACACACGATGACAAAATAGTGATTGCAACGGTATTCCGTGCCGGACTGCCGTTGCACACCGGTTTTCTGAACATGTTCGACCATGCCGACAATGCTTTCGTTTCCGCATTCCGTTTTTACAAGGATGACGAGCACCGTATTGTAGATGTGCACATTGAATACATCGCCGCCCCTTCATTGAATGACAGGACCTTGCTTCTCGTTGACCCCATGCTTGCCACCGGTGAAAGCATGGAACTTGCCTGGAAAGCTTTCCTTACCAAAGGCAAACCCGCTAAATTGCAAATGGCCTGTGTCATTGCCAGCCAACAAGGGGTAAAGCATATGGCAGAACTTTTTCCCGGCGATGATGTCACATTATGGTGTGCCGCCATAGACCTGTCTTGGACGAGCACAAATACATTGTTCCGGGATTGGGGGATGCCGGTGATTTAGCATTCGGCGAGAAACTTTAGGGCTCAAACTATAAAGACAGTTTCACGTGTGTTCGCTTGCACACACTAAAATTCTAAATTAAATGGTTAGTAACCGGCAATTATTCACAGCCTATTACTAACCATTTAATTTTTAAAACAGTTCTGTAGATCTGGTCCCTACAGGAAGATGAAAAATCTTATTTCACTTCCCAAATATCATTTGTCATCAGTAATTCCTGGAAATTATGATATTTTTTCTTTGCGGCCACTTCTTCAATCTGTGCATTAACAGCGTCATCATAAGTAGGCGCCTCTACATCACGGATCACCCCTAATGCAACCGGAAAATCCGGTCCTTCCATCAATGCCAGTTTCAACTGCAAAGTATTATCCATACAATGAGCATCGTGCACTAAAATATCTTTTTCCGTCACACCATTCTCACCAAGCTTTACCACTTTCAGTCCGAAACCTTCCTGCATCAGCCCGTATTCTTTGTCTACACCAAACAACATCGGTTTACCGTGTTCTAAATAAATGGCATTCTTTGAACGACCTTCTTTCGTATATACTGATTCGTGTGTTCCATCATTAAAAATGACGCAGTTCTGAAGAATTTCACATACAGCCGCACCTTTATGATTGGCAGCAGCTTTCAGAATCTCCACTGTACCAGGACCATCCGTAGCTACCGCACGGGCAAAGAAACGTCCACGCGCACCAAAACATAATTCAGCCGGATGAAACGGATCTTCACAGTGCCGTAAGGAGATGATTTGCTAACAAATCCACGGGGAGAAGTCGGAGAATACTGTCCTTTGGTCAAACCATATATACGGTTGTTCAACAAAATCATATTCAAGTCGATATTACGACGAACGGCATGTATAAAGTGATTTCCACCAATAGCCAGCCCATCACCATCCCCTGAAATCTGCCAAACAGTAATCTTTGGATTAGCCACCTTGCAGCCTGTAGAAATAGCTGCCGCACGACCGTGCACAGTCTGCATGGCATATGTATTCATGTAATAAGGCAGGCGGCTGGAACATCCGATACCCGAAATAACGGCAGTATCATGAGGAGCCACTCCCAATTCAGCCATCGCTTTGTGCAGCGAAGCCAAGAAAAAATGGTCACCACAACCCGGACACCAACGAGGTTGTCCCTTTTTGAAATCTTTTGCTGTATATTCGTTCATAGTCTTTACTTTCTTTACGGTTATTATTTATTTAAAATCTCAGTGAAAGCATCAACTAACTCGCTGACTACGAACGGCTGGCCTTTTACCTCATTAAACTGATAAGGAACAAATCCGTCCACTTTCATACGGAGATATCCGGCAAACTGACCAAGATTCTGCTCAGCCACGACTACCTTCTTATATTTCTTCAGCACTTCTGCCGTATTTTGAGGCAGCGGGTTCAAATGAACAAAATGTGCCAAAGCAACCTTCTTGCCTGCATGGTTCATTTCCTCCATTGCTGAATACAAATGACCGTAAGTTCCACCGAAACCCACTATCAACAAATCTGCATCCTCTACGCAGCCTTGCACCTTAACATCAGCACTGGAATTTTAGCAATCTTCTCGCACGCAAACGGCACATCAAATTATGGTTTTCAGGCTCGGTAGAAATAGCACCTGTATCACTGTCTTTTTCCAAGCCTCCCAAAATATGCATATAACCTTCCTGTCCCGGCAATGCCCAATAACGGACACCTGTTTCAGTATTACGCTTGTAAGGAGTATAATTATCCTTCATTTCCGGAGTAACATAGGGTGGGTTAATAGCCGGATAGTTTGCCAGATCAGGCAATTTCCATGCGCCGGAACCATTTGCTACAAAACCATCAGTCAGCAACACCACCGGAGTCATGTGTTCCAAGGCAATCTTACAAGCATCATAAGCAGCATCAAAACAATGAGTTGGAGAAGCTGCGGCAATGACCGGCATAGGAGATTCACCGTTACGGCCAAACAAAGCCTGCAATAAATCTGTTTGCTCAGACTTAGTAGGCAAACCAGTAGAAGGACCGCCACGCTGTACATTAATAACCACCAATGGTAATTCTGTAATAACAGCCAGATTCATAGCCTCTGATTTCAGACAAACACCCGGCCCCGAAGTAGAAGTAGCCGCCAACGCACCTGCAAACGAGGCACCGATAGCCGTAGCGCAACCTGAAATTTCATCTTCACATTGAACAGTAGTCACTCCCAATGATTTATGTTTAGAAAGCTCATGTAAAATATCTGTTGCCGGAGTAATGGGATAAGATCCCAAGAACAAACGCAGGCCTGCTTTCTCGGCAGCAGCGATCAAGCCATAAGCCGTAGCCTTGTTTCCGCTGATATCCATATACTTTCCGGGGACTTTAGACTTAGTTTCCACCTTATAAGTATGATCCACAGACGCATGGGTATTGTGGCCATAATCATATCCGGCGTGTATCACTTTAATATTCGCTTCAGCTATTTGCGGCTTCTTTGCAAATTTCTCGCGCAAAAATTTTCAGCAACCGCCAGGTCACGATTAAACAACCAGCAAACCAATCCCAAAGCAAACATATTACGACATTTCAACATTGACTTGTTGTCCATGCCTGTATCTGCCAGACAGTCTTTCACCATCTGTGAAATAGGAGCAGCAATTACATCCTGCTTAATACCCATTTCTTCAATCGGACTGTCTGTTTTGAAAGCCGCCTTGTCCAGATCTGATTTCTGAAAACAATCTGTATCAATAATGATACAGCTGTGGACTTCGCAAATTTGTATTGTGTTTTCAATGCAGCGGCATTCATTGCGACCAATACGTCGCATTTGTCACCAGGAGTAAAAACTTTACCCGCCACCAATATGCACCTGGAAACCTGACACACCGGTCAACGAACCTTGCGGGGCACGTATATCCGCCGGGTAATCGGGGAATGTACTGATATCATTTCCCACTGTAGCCGAAATATTAGAAAAGATATTTCCGGCCAGCTGCATACCATCGCCTGAGTCGCCTGAGAAACGGACCACCACTTGGTCCAACTCCTTGACTATCATTTCATCTGCCATAACTTATTATTTAGGGTTACAAAATTTCACTGTTTGCAAAGTTCGGAAAGTTCTGTCAAAGGACAAAATATTCCGCTGTCAAACTACGTTTGAATATCAAAATGTACAAAATTAAAAGGTTTATTTATTTCCAAGCTAAGAAAAAGTAAGAGATAATTACCTGTTTAAAAGCATAAATTTCTATCATTATGACAGCAGCAAAAACGATTCATTTTTACAATTTATTATTTTTATCCATGTTTTATAACAACATGAAAGTTCATAGCAGAATAATAACATTATTAGATTATAAAAAACAGACAAAAAACAACAAAACAACAAAGAAAGGATTATTTTCTTCCCACTTAAGACATTTTTCGATCTTTCATATTGCCATTTTAACAAAAAGGAGTACCTTTGTAGCCATAAAAGGGCCTTGTAGTTCAACGGATAGAATAGAAGTTTCCTAAACTTTAGATAGGGGTTCGATTCCCCTCGGGGCTACAAAAGCAGTAAACAATTACTATACAATCATTTACTGCTTTTATTTATCTAGAAATTCTTAGATTACTTATTTAATCACCCAAG
>ENA-OQIM01000357-OQIM01000357.1-human-gut-metagenome-genome-assembly--contig:-NODE-357-length-17197-cov-1.694786_pt1 | contig 17197 bp, 29 predicted proteins | sample MGYA00242579_ERZ504744 | MGnify/ENA primary metagenome ERZ504744 (study PRJEB26092, sample SAMD00036441) | human gut metagenome | host: Homo sapiens | study: EMG produced TPA metagenomics assembly of...
GGATTTTTCTATGCAGGATTTCTGCCAGGATCCACGAGCTTTTTATTCTGCTTTGAGGCTTTTGGCTGGTCAATATCAATCCCGGACATCAGCCAGTCAAACTCCCGCCAGGAAAGATTCCGGACCTCTGACTGCTTTCTGGGCCATTGATAACCGCCGCGGACAGACAATCGCTTATAGATCAGAACGAAGCCATCCGGTTCGCGGAACAAGGCTTTGATCCTGTCCCGTCTTCTTCCACAGAAAAGGAAGAGAGCACTGGACGACGGATCCATCTTAAGCTGGTCTTCGATAACGGTGCAGAGTCCGTCAATAGATTTCCTCATATCCGTGTAGCCACAGACAATGTAGATCTTCTCAAGTCCGGAAACATCACCTAACATGAAACTCCTGAAGCATGCGAAAAGTCCTGGTGAGCAGAACAGGATCCGCATCATTGCTGATGCGGACTGTGATATCCTTCATAGAACTTCAATCGTATGTGGATTGTCAAGGTTCGAATTTAGCATCTGCGATGCGGTATGCTGTTCCGGAATGTGATCCGGAACAATGTCAATGGGAACCACGTCCTGTTTCGGGCGTGGAACCTCAAGATGACCATAATTCGCCGCTGGGATCTGATCCGCTGCTGTTTTCCGACAACGGCTGACCCAGTTGTAAAAGGTGCTTACTGCAATGTCGTTTTCACGACACCAGTCAGCATCTGTCATGCCGCTCTGACGGCATTCATTGATAAGTCTGATCTGTTCCACCATCGGAACGCGGGTCTTGCGAGTACCTGCCATAACCTATCCTCCATAATTGTAGTGAAATAATCTAAGTATCTATCAGCTGCAATTATAGGGGAAATCTAAGGATTTGAAAATCCGCAGGAATACTTGGCGCTTACGTTCATAGGCTGGGTCAAGTAACTTAATAAATTCGTCCATATAAATATCCCTCTTGGTAAATATATTTTGAATGTATTATATAACTTTAACGCATCAATTTCAACTAAGTGTGGAAAGAGCCGGTAGGAATCCGAGTACGTGAAGGCGTGAGTTGAAATCCTGTAACGCTGGCCCACATGTTGTGAATAATGTAAGCGTTTAATTGAGGACTTACGGATAACGAATATGTTTGAGGATTCTGGTAAATTTTCTTAATTAGAAGAAATCTAGAGGACATATGCTGTTTTCGTTTTACAAAATTTTTAATACAGTATAATTTGAGAAAAGGTACCATAAAATTAATATATCCATAGAGATGGGAGAATATACATGTTTAATGAAAAAGAGAGAAAGGATTTGGAACTGCTTGCAGAAATTGGGAAAAAACAGGAGAATAAACTGGATTCTATTATCGTCAGTAATTATTTTGCCGGATTTCCAACAAGTAGACAAACAGAACAAACATATAATGAGATTATAGAGTATTTAAGAAAAGTAAAGATAGAAGTCCTGGAAGAACAAGAGACAGTAGAAGAAGAAAAGGATTCACTTATTCCAGTTATCCGTCCATTTGATCCGAATAAAATTGATATTGAAATGCGGCATATGGAGTTGTCTAATATTATAAAACGGATGGAATATAATGAAATCAACATGGAAACGGCTTTTCAGCGAAAGGGTGGTCTGTGGACTGATATACAAAAGAGCCAATTGATTGAATCGCTGTTTCTTTGTATTCCCCTTCCGGCTTTTTATTTTGATGGGGGTGTAAAAGATGACTGGCTCATTATTGATGGACTTCAGAGACTTACAGCGATAAAGGAATTTGTGATAGAAGAGAAGCTGAAGTTAACGGGATTGGAATTTTTTTCGGATTTAGATGGGGCAAAGTTTTCAGATTTGCAAGAACTTTTGTGAGAAGGATAGAAGAAACTAATATCATTGCCTATGTAGTAAAGGGAGGTACTCCGGCAAATGTAAAATATAACATTTTTAAAAGAATTAATACAGGAGGTTTGATATTAACACCGCAGGAAATTAGACATGCTTTAAATCAAGGACATGCAACGGAAATTTGTAGGAATTTTTCAAAAATGCAGGAATTCAAACTGGCAACTACTTATAGTATCAGTGAGAATAGAATGATGGATCAGGAGTTTGTCCTTAGATTTGTTGCAGTGTGTTACTATGGAATCGATAAATATGATGGTGTTCCGGACAATTATTTGAATGCTGCAATGGAATATTTGAATTCCAGAGAATGTGTAGAAGAGGAGGAGATGAAAAAACAATTTCAAAGAGTCATGAATGCATCCAGAAATATTATGGGAAAATATGCGTTTCGTAAAATGGGAGAGGATGGAATTCGCAGACCGATTAACAAGGCAATTTATGAAGCGTGGTGCAGAAGTTTGTTTTATCTGAATGATGATGAAATAATATTTTTACAGGAAAAGAAAGAAGAAGTAAGAAGTCATTTTTTGGAACTTTGTAACGAACCATTATTTTTACAGATTATTAAAGGCAGTGATAAAAAAGCGTTTATGATGCGTTTTTTGAGAATAGATCGGTTATTGAAGGGGGTTTTGTATGATTCACAGTATGAAAGTGGAAAACTTTAAGTGTTTTGAGCATCTTTCAATGGAGTTTTCAAATCTAAATTTATTTTCCGGGATTAACAGTATGGGAAAATCGACGGTGATTCAAGTATTACTGTTGCTTCGACAGGCTTATGAGCAGGGAGTTATGGAAAAGGGAATTTATTTGAACGGAAAGTATGTCAGTCTGGGAGTTGGAAGAGATATTTTATATCGGGATGCCACGGAGGACACGATCTGCATTAGTCTGGAGGGAGAACAATGTGGGTTATATGCGAAATATGATTACAATAAAAATTCTGACTTTTTAGAGTTGAATAAATATTTTGACGTAGATTTGAATAATATTGCTCGGGAGATAAATTTGTTTGGAAATGGATTTCAATATATTGCAGCAGAACGCCTTGGACCAAGAAATAGTTATGAGAAGTCTTATTATGAAGTGCAGGAAAATGAACAAACAGGAACACATGGAGAATATGCAGTACATTATCTGCAGGAACATGGTGAGGCAGATGAAGTAGAAAATGAGAATGTCAGATATGAAGGGGAAGAAAATATCCATCTTTTGCGACAGACGGAGCGTTGGCTGGGAGAAATTACGCCAGGGGTAAACCTTCGAGTAGAGGATTATGGACATAGTAATCGAGTTGGTTTAACGGTAAGACAAGAAGGGAGTTCCGGTTCAGATTACTTCACAGTGACAAATGTGGGGTTCGGAATTTCTTATGCATTGCCTGTGGTTTTAGCATTATTAAAAGCAAAAAAGGGAGAGATTCTGCTTCTGGAAAATCCAGAAGCACATCTGCATCCTAAAGGACAGAGAAAAATGGGAGAGTTGATTGCAAGAGCTGCACAGGGAGGTGTGCAGATTATACTGGAAACACACAGTGATCATATTTTAAATGGAATTCGCCTTGCAGCTAAACAAGAGAAAGTTAATCCAGAATTGGTACGTTTGTACTATTTTTTCAAGAAAATTGATACAGAATGGTAAAGAAGAGAAAATGATGCCGGTAATCGAACAACCTGTTTTGAAAAAAGATGGAAGACTTAGTTTGTGGCCAGAAGGCTTTTTTGATGAATGGGACAAAGCAATTGATGAACTGTTTTAGAAACCGCAGAAGATACTTCAGAAAATGTAGATAGGATGATAAAATGCAAATGATTGTAAATGATCTTTCGGCGAAATTTCCGGTAAAGGAAGTTCGAGATGGAAGAAAGATTATGGAAGAGTTTTTGAAAACCTGTTTTGCGGTGAAAAAAATAATCCAAAATGACAGCATTCTGCTGGATCAGGATTATCAGTCATTTGAACTTGCACAGGGATACCGAATTGAAAAGTGGAGAAATGATCCGGAAGTGGATCGGGAAATTAAGAGGCGTTTTTATTCTATTTTGAATAAATCACAAGCTTATCCCACAGACGACTCTGAATGGGAAAGTGAATTTAGAACGAAAGTGCAGGGCGATGAGTATTGTTCTAGAGGCTGTCTTCTGGCTTGTGAAACAGATGGAGTAATGACAAGTTTTCTGAGCGATGAAGAGTGGAAGAAAGCAGAGATATCAGGAAGTTATGTCTGTATGCATGAGGATGGAGCGTTAGAGGAAAGAAAAGGAAAAGTTCCGAATGTTTCAATGTGGCAGAAAATATAGAGCTTTTTCGAAAATGTTATGAACAGAAAAAGGAAGATAAGAGATATACGGAGGTTAAGTCAGCAAAGGATATTTTGAATTTAGCAGAAGAGGTGTTTCCGAATCTTGTCTTTTGCGACCATGCAATAGCAGGGTGTAAAAAAGATGTTGGCGTTTCAGAAGCAGGGCAGGTATATAAGCGTCTTCTTGAGTTACAGCGGGTAGCGGAGAGTATGACAAAACAATTTAAAAAAGATAGTTTAACAAAGGCGACAACGGAGACAGGAATTACATTGCAACAGTATGGTGAAGAACATACTTTTCTATTGCCGGATGGAAACTTACAGTTATTCTCGTGGCATGTCAGATATACGGGAAGCTATGCTGGAAGGATCTTTTTCATCCAGTCTGCGAAGAAAATAAAATATACATAGGCCATGTAGGACATAAACTTCCCACTGTGAAGTATCCGCATTAAGAAAGAAAAGGAGGGACTGTATGAATTTAAATACTGAGAGGGTTGAAAAATTTAGGTTTACTGGAGCAATAGAGAGTGCTTTACAGAAAGATTCGCAAGAATATTATGTATTGGCAGTACTGCGATATTTATTTCCGATAAAGTATTCTCGGGTTATTACAGGGGAGCGCCCGGATTTGCAAGGGGAAGAAATTGGTGTTGAAGTGACAATTGCTGAAGATGAAAAACAATGAAAACTAATAGAGCCTTTGCTCAGTATTGTGAGGGGATTAATAAGGAAAAGAACAAGAAAAAGATAGAAAAATTACAACAATATCGTCTTGAAGAGAAGGATGATTGTAAATTACTAAACAGTGGTGGGGGTGGCATTGATGTTTTGGAAAAAAAAAATTATTACAAATGGCTGTGGTTAGAAAGAACAAAAGTGTAAAAAAATATTTAGATCAAAGATTTCAGCGGATGGAGTTAGCTGTTTTAAAAACGGAAATTCCATCGAGTGAATTTCGGGAAAATGTAATTAATTGGGTTCAGGAAGTATCAAAAGATAACAATGTAGAGATTTTTGATAGGATTTATGTTATTGGAGGGGATTCTTGCTTTTGGTATAATAGGGATGGGTCTTTTGGAAAAAAGAAATTTCGAAAGAAATTTCTGGAAAACTGAAAAAAATTGCACGTATGACAGCAGAAAAGATATTAACATTAGATGATATGGAATGGAAAAATCCAAATGAAGATCCTGAAGATCCTGGGGTCAGATCCCATTACGATTTTCTTAAAGAAAAAGGAGCAGAAATGAGTCTGTGAAACTTTTTCTGTAAAATAACCATAACACATTGGGGTCAGACTCCATAAAGATTGGTTGAATCCGCTGTCCAATGTGTTGGACGGATGGGGCATCTGGAAGACAGTGAATGGCGAGCAGGTGCTGACAACAGAGGGCATCGAGAACGTCATTATGATGGTGCCGTTCACCGGTGTGCTTATGTGGACATTCGAAGAAAAGACAGGAAACGGCTGGAGAAAGATACTGGGGCATAGCGGAAAGACAGCGTTGATCTTTTCGGTAAGTATTGAGACGTTGCAATTACTGCTTCGCCTGGGTACATTTCAGCTGTCAGACATCTTCTATAATACAGTTGGTGGAGTGATTGGCGGATTGATGTACTACGGAATCAGGAAGGTAAGAAAGCATCTGTAGAAGAGTATTGTTTTGTGGTAGGAAAAAAATAAATGCCGTGTGTGGAACACAAGGCTCTCCCCGGAGCTGAGGCACACACGGTATATTTTGAGAGCTGATATATAGTTTATAACGGAAATAAAATGAGATAGAAGAAATGGAGTGTGACAAAAAATGAACTTATCTAAAATACATCATATTGCAATCATCGTATCCGACTATGAAGCCGCAAAGGATTTCTATGTGAACAAGTTGGGATTCTCTGTCATCAGAGAAAACTATCGCCCGGAGCGCAAGGACTGGAAGCTGGATCTTTGTGTCAATGAATACACGGAGCTGGAGATTTTCGCTGAGGAAAACCCGCCGAAGCGTGTGAACCGCCCGGAGCATGTGGTTTGCGTCACCTTGCCTTTTGCGTGGAGAGTGTGGAGCAGACAGTGAAAGAACTGGCAGAGGTGGGAATTAAATGTGAGCCGATTCGTGTTGATGATTATACCGGCAAGAAGATGACCTTCTTCCATGACCCGGATGGACTGCCGTTGGAGCTGCATGAGTAAAGAGGTGGACAAAATGATATTTCGTAAGGCAGAAAAAAAGCTTTCAATGAGCTGGTGCTGTGAGTTATGGGAGAGAAAAGAGCATATAACGCCAGAAAGCCTGGCGGCGGTCGAAAGAAGTTGAAGCCTGAGTATGATGCCGGGGAGAATCTGAAAGAACAGATGGATGCTGCTGTGGCGCTTTATGAGGAGGATTGCTCCCTCCAATCCATCGCAGATGCTCTGGCTCTAAACCCCATCAAAGTAAGAAAGCTGCTTATCACGGCTGGTGTGTATGAATCGGAAGTGGCGGAGAAGGTACAGGATACCTTTGAGGAGTATCGAGAAACACAGAACTATAAAGAAGCCATCCTCTCAACCGCAAATACTCTTCAACTCTCCAAAGCCTCCGTTACCTCGTATCTGCCTTATCAGAAAGGTGTATACTTCCCAAGTACTGCTGATAAAGAAAAAATTAGTGTTGGAGCAGAGCGGCGGCGGAGATACAGAGCAGTAAGAAAACTGAGATCAGAGCCGACAGAGGAGCACCTGTGGGAGACGGTCTTGCTTTATTCTGGTGTGCGCTTTAAAACCTATTCTGGCTTACCCTTTACCTATGAAATACGAAAAGGCAGAAGCGGCGAATACACAAAGGAGCTGTGGATCGACCGCCGAGAGAAGAGTAAAAGCCTGGCGTGGAGTTCGGTGTTGCTGGCACTGAACAATATAAAAAGGTAGGAGAAGTGGTAAACCGCCCGAAAGCTCTGGGCGATATCCGGGGAGTGACCTACATCTATGGGATGTTCTATCGGTTCGGATTGATCGATGTGCCGGATGAAGTGAAGGAGAAGATGGGGCATCCGAAAGACCGCAAAAAATAGGTTGCTATGTGCAAAAGTCTACGGTAAGATGTGCCGTAACTGAGGATGTGAATCTCAGTTGGGAAGGATGGTAGCATTATAGAAAAATTGAAGGAAATGCTGGAGGAGTATTTGAAGAAAACAGAGCCGGAGTATTACCCGCCAGTGGAGAATCTGCTGGATCTGATCTACGAACATTACACGGAGAATAATCCAGTAGAAAAAAACACAGTTGCCGGAAAAGCGGCAAAGGAAAAAGAAAAGGAACTGGAAGAGTGGCTGCGTGGCTTGGAAGGTATGGATAGGCTTGTAGATGATTATGTTGGCGATAAGATTCCTCTTTGGGAAAAGATTATGGACCGGCAGGGGACGGTGTGCTGCACATGGGAGAAGACCGCTTTTGAGGAAGGTCTGAAAGTCGGAATACGACTCATGATGGAAGTATATAGTTTGTGACGGAAATAAAATGAACTCCTGAAGTTCAAAAAAGCCCTCGCTTGTTACGGCGAGGGCGTGTGTTCTTATTATTCAGGCTTTTCAGCTTTTTTCTTCTTCGGTGCAATTTTGTGGCCTGAGTAATTGCCATGCCATGCAGACCAAAGAGCCACAAGCGAAATACTTGTGAGCCTGCATCAATTTCTTGCAGCCTGTGTAGAAGCATCCTGCCATACAGGCAAGTGCACCGAGTGACCAATATTTATGTGCTTTCATTTTGTATGTTCTCCTTATCTTCTTTCTGTATTTTGAGCAATTCCTCGATTTCCGTTTTACTCGCCGGCCGTACTGCCTTTTTATTATCGTGTGCTACCGCTCCGCAGTCTGGACAACGGTCAGGTAGTTCCTCGGCAGAGAAGCAGTAGCGGCAGGCATCGCAAAAGTAGTAGTCGTACCGCTTCCCTTAACCGGTTTGCATTGACCTCTTTGACCTTCTGCACGACTTCAAACAGTCTGGCGCGACCCGGAATCCCATAGGTTTTCAGGGAAGGAGACACAGCGAGACAGATAGTTTTCTCAGTGCGGGAGGAATCTGCCACGACCAGATTTGTGGTAAGCGGGTCGAGGTGTCGAGCAGCGCATTCCGCACTCGCATAATAGCTTTTAAGATCTATCGCAAGATATATGCGTTGCATCGTGCGATTTCCTCCTCTCTATGTGCTCGTGTTATTTTCCAGTCCTTTCCACAAACCATCGGCCTAACCGACCGTTGAAGCGTGGATCAAGGCGCTCAAAGAACAGGTGCTTTTCCTGCCCCTGGATGAGCACGGTAAAACAGTCACCAGAGTAACCGTTATCAGCGGTTCCTGCAGGGCGGAAGTCACGCACTGTTTCGATTGGGAAGGTACGTCCATCCGACCATGTGATTGATGTCGGTTGCATGAAACCGGTTGGGTCGAATGTGGAATCGACTTTTACATAGATCTTTTCTTTATCATGATGATTCACTCTACAGCAATCCATACTTCTTCTTGAACTCCCGGACTTCCTGAGCTTTACTTCTTCAAGCAGATGGATGTCATCATCAGCAGGAAGCTCCAGCGGACTTACCTTCCCGAGAACTTTGCCGACAATGGTAACATGATCGTCTTCAGACTTCTCACCGTAGGGGAGCGCCTTATTTAAAGAGTAGAGTTTGTGGTTCAGCATCTGCTTGATGACGGCACCATCTGCAGTAGAGCAGATAACAATATCGCCATCTTCAACAGACTGAGTATACTTTACATATACCAGATTGGTCCGCTCGTCTGGTATATAAAGATTGGGAAGATGACCCGGCACTATCAGGATTTGCATTTGATACTAATGACTATCTGCTACCGATTCTATATAACAGCGACTACGAGACGGTTGCCCATGCGATTCTGGATGATTTTTCCCAGAGGCGAAGAGGGAGATCGGTGGGGATGCGTCAGTAGTGAGCAGTGAGGAACTGGCAAGGCGGATGGGACTTCGGGTTTTGGATGTTCGCTTTGCAGACAAGACGGTGATGGGACAGCTTTACTACAACTACGGCGAAGCGCATCTGCTTGATGACAGTGGAAAAACTTATGCCCAGATAATCCGACCCGGAACGATTCTGGTCAATCAAGATAACTGCACAACTGCCGCAACACGAAATAGTACGATTGCACATGAATGCTGCCATATGTATTTGGACAGATGGTTCTTCCTGCTCCAGATGGTGACAGGGAGAAAGTACACACCATATTCCAGTCGGCGCAGGGAGAACAGGCGATACTATCACAAGAATGATGCGCTCGATTGGATGGAGCTGCAGTGTGAAAAGCTTCCAGCTTATCTACTGCTTGAGCGAAATGATGTGATCGATTATGTCGAGGCCAGATTGAAGCAGTGCAATTGGAAAAAGACACCAGAGAATATTCGAGCCATTGTAGATGGGCTTGCAGAACGGTATGAAGTATCATATCAAATGGCAAAATACCGTATGATCGAGCTTGGATATTGCGAAGCCGGCGGTATCCGTAACTATGTGAATGATATGGTGATTCCAGATCACGGATGCACATGGCTGTGGCCGGCCAATATGACCTTTACGATTTCCGCAAAGGATGCAGCACTGCTGGCTGCTTCGGATAGCGAGTTCGAGCGAGTGATATGCAGTGGGAGATATCGGTACGTTGAGGGGCACTTCTGCTTAAATACAGATAAGTACATTCTACGGGATTACTATGGAAAACCACATCTTACCGTTTATGCCGGTGCCACATGGAAGAGTGCTGTCTTGGATTTACGGTCGGAGGAAGATATCGACGGACTGAATATGCTGTCAGCAAGGTGGCGCGAAACAAGACAGAGCCTGTTACGGATAAATACCGTGCGGCTTATAGGTTGGTGGCAGAGCCAGGAAGCTCAGAGTATGAGAAAGAAAACCAGGCGATGGTAGATGATGGGCTGTTGTGGCTGGAATTCTACAAAAACATTCCGGATGATTTTGCAGAGATGATAAAAGCAATTATGAAACGCAAAGGGATTACACAGGAAAATCTGTCCTTTGAATTGGGCGTAGACAGGAAGGCTCTCTTAAATTATCTGAATCAGGATCGCCCATCGGTTGCCCATGTGGTTGGAATCTGTGTGGCCTTGAAAGTGCCGTATTTCATCTCGATGGAGATTCTGGGGGCGGCCGGCATAAAACTGCGTTCGACAGAGCAGGATTTTCTGTATCGCCAATTTCTGCTGAACGCTGAGAATTTGACTGTGAGCAGATGCGAAGATATTTTGAAACGACATAATGAAAAACCGCTGTTCCGAGGAGAGCAGCGGTAAGGGAGACCGAGGTACCGTGAAAAGTATCTCGGTCTTTTTGTAGCAAATTGCGAATGATAGAAAATGAATTGCGAGAACTTGCAATTTCAGACTTGACAACGAAATTGCAAGATGATAGAATGAGATTGCATAAAGATGAAATGGAGGCCAGACAAATGGAAGAAGGATTCGTTTATAAGAGGAAACCGCTTGACCCCAATCAGGAATTCGTGGTGGTCCGAGTTCCTGATAAGCTGGCTCTTGGTCAGCTTATAACAGAGATTAGGGGCGAAAGGACGATGGCTCAACTTGCAGAACAGTGCAACGTGAGTCCGTCGACTCTGTCACGAGCAGTCAATGGCAAAATGACAAAGCCGCTTTCCCAGGAATTGATAAAAGCTCTAGCTGCCAAATCAGATGATCCGTTTATGCTGGAACGATTGGTAAGGGCCAATGGCATGGCAGATGCTAAGACATGCGAAGAGCGGAAACAGATGGCACATGATAATCTGAGTCTGCGAGAAGAAAGGCTGAACACAGAGCGGAAAGTCAAAAATATCATCTCGACAGAACTTCTGAGAAGGGGTAAAAAAATCCAGTATATGGAGCGCCTTGAAATAAATGGCGAACGAAGATCACAATACGGTTTGAGATGGTTGAGCAGTTTTGCTTTAGTCATTGAAGACCCAAAACCATATATTTGGAACTTTGCGATAATTCCGTACACGATGGAAGAGCAGAATGGGCATAGACCGCCATTACCTTTTTATAATGCGAGGATAATGGAGAACCTTTCTGGACTTTTTTCTGACAGATGCATGGGAGGCGGATTTATTTGCAACTGTAAAAAACAGTATTGTTTTTATAGATCCAGTACTGTTTACGATGAACGAAGATCGGTTTATCGGTCCGGAAATGAATAATGAGTTTTCGTTGCTTCTTCTTGATGCTGACACTGAAATTGTCAGATGCGAAACTTATTTTGTGCAAAAGGGAAATCCAGAGCATAAATCCATATTTGCGGAACCGGTGACAGATCAGAGTGAAGAAGATGATCCATGGGGAAGACCATTCGATACCATTTAATTTATCAGGAGGGGATTAATAAGTGACTAATAATGAGGTAGCATTGCGAACCCGTCGTAAAAAGGCGAGATATGGAACCAAAGTTGAGATTGCAGGGCAACCGCTGATGGTTGTAAAGTCTGGAAAAAAAGAGGATTTTATAACAGCGGAGGAGATAGTCGAGGATCTTTATGGCAAGCCCGTAGATCATATTGTATTCAAAGAAGTAGTGAGCTTCTAAAAATGTGAAACTAGGCGGTCACCCCCTCCAGGAAGTAGACCGTCAGTTACAGAGTGAAGAATGAAAATAACTGCTATAGAGCGCTGCCATTATGAGCACAGCCCGAAGCAGAACAAAAATGCAAACAGTAATTCCTATAGGGAAGAACAGTGCATGGAGTTTTGTCTCAGCTGTGCTTTTTTATTTTTATAAAATTTTTCCTTTTTATGTGACAGCAGCAGTCACACAATAAACAGTCATTTTTTTATGGCTAAAGGGGAGAAAACAGCGAAACCAGAAGGATATTACATATTTAGAGAGCTTACTCGGTGAGCGATTCTGGGACTGCTAGTGTCCTCGAATAAGAGTGGGCAATCTGGATATGCCTGAGTTCATCAAAACGCAGGGTCATGAAACTACCTGAAAAAGTCAGTCGGGTTGGAAAGGAGGTGTAAGGCGGTGGTTGATATTCATAGCGAGGAGTACATCCTGGGTCAAACTATAAGAAGTACAGACTAGGAAAAAGGCTGGTCAGCAGAAGCAGCTGAGTGATGCCGTCGATATCGACCGCGCTGACATTTCCAAGTATGAGAATGGTACAAAAGGTGAAATGGGGTTCAAAACCCTAAAGAAGTTTGCAGCCGCTCTGGAGGTCAGTACAGATGACCTTCTGGCGGAGAAAGAAAAAACAGTAGAGATCTCCGAAGAAATCGGAGTGGAATTTGCTAAATTGACGAAGGACGGGCAGATTACTATCCGAAACATGATGAAATTCCTTCAGTCGCAGCAGATGGCAGGATAACCGCATGGTCGAATGAGACTGTGCGGTATTTTTTTACTTTTCTGCAAGACGCAGATGAAAATGTGGCAAATTCGCCACATCAAGTGTGGTGGTCTCGCCATCTGCAAGCGCCTTTCCAACTGGTAGACTATAAACAGTTCAAGGGACAAGCCCACAGAACCACAGAGTATGAATCTGTCGGCACTCTCTCGGACAAATAAAAATATCGTAAGCCCGATTCTAGAGCAGGCGAAGGATACCATAGCAGAACCCCACAGTACAGCGATTTATTTGCTGATGCTGGAGGTATGCGGATGGGATTACTCTACCTATCTCTGGAATCGGGCTTTTTGTGTTTCACAGCCTTGCCAGACGGTTTTGTGCTCATCTGCGTCCTGCTTCGGTATCTTCCCTCCCAGAAGTCGGGGGAAAGGACAGAAATGATGAACATGATGACTGGAGCAGTAGGCAATAATGGTGGCGTAGGCGTATGGAGGTTCGCCAGTCGATAGCAAAGAACGTGGCTCAGGCGGCAGAACAGATGGCAGCGGATCTTGCAGTGAATGCACATATCACTCTGCGTGAGCTGAAGACAAAGATCGATACCGTGGTGGAAAAGAAACTCCCGACCTTTAAGACCCTTATGGAAAAGGAGCCGGTAGCAGTGGCGCAGACAATGGTAAATGGAGCAAAGCTGACTGCTTATGAGAATGGCTATGCGGTGTATGAGGTGGATGGCTCACATACGGTCATGGCGGTGGATCGCTGCAACGATTACCGTTATGACTTACGGTGGAACCTACGAGGTGATCCCAGCTGAAACATTCGAGGATGTTGAATGGAGTGTCCGTCTGCTGATGGAAGGTGAGCGTCGGATGGAGCATAACCTGAATAAGCGTGTGGCAGATTCAGAAAATGTTTCCCTGGAATGTGACGGCTCTGACTGGTCTGCAGCCGTTATGGTGGATTTTCTGGATGAAGACAATGCCGAGATGCTGGCTGACAGGGAGCTTCGCCGTTTGTACGCGGCTATGAGCAAGCTCACTGAGCGTCAGACCGAGGTGATCCAGCTTTACTTCTATAAAGGTATGACGCTGCAGGAGATTGCAGAAGAGCTGGGGATAACAAAACCGGCTGTCTATTATGCGATGAAGGGTGCTCTCAAAAAATGAGAAAAAGTTTTGAGAACTACTTAACTTTTGCCCCAAAACGGTGGTCTTTATGAGAGGGCCACCTCTCAAGTACATCGACAGGAGGAAAACCTATGAATGCAGAACGCATGAATATGGCGAATGCAACCGCCAAGATAGAAGGTTCTAAGGAGGCTCGTCCGCCCGGCGGGTTCCCGCTGGCATCGGCACCGAAGAAGATTTTTATCTGTTCGCCGTACCGACCGACAGCAAATGACCCGCCGTGCAGGAAGGCACAGATGGAGGCAAACATCCAGAGGGCAAAGACCGCCTGCAGGATTCTTGCCACAATGGGAGTCCTGCCACTGGCTCCGCATCTGTATTTTACTCAGTTCTTAAAGGATGAGGATGCGCAGGAGCGTGCAACAGGAATCCGATTTGGAATGCAGTGGCTGGAAGCCGCGGATGAAGTGTGGGTGTTCGGCGAAACCATATCCGAGGGTATGGCAGTGGAGATCAAGAGAGCGCATGAGCTGCAGAAGCCTGTTTGCAATCTTCCGGAGCCGGGACGCATGGTCGAGCTGCTTTTGAAGAGGCTTTCCGAGCAGTATCACATACCAATGGAAGATAAAACCGAAGAGCAGCAGGAAGCTGCAGAAGTGAGGAAGACAATGGAGAATAGAACGAGAAGAGCATGACTCTGGAGGAAATGATCAGCGAGATGCTGAAGGACGCAAGGTAAAGGTTCCGCTTCCTGCCAAGGCAGAGGAAAAAACGGAAACTCAGGAGCAGGATAAGCCGATGCCGGCACGCCCGTCTGGTGTTCCGTTCCTTTCGCTCAGCATCAAGAACCTGCATGTCCACATGGATGAGCGCATGACCTCTTACAACTACGGCTTCGGTCAGGAGCTGGATGCAGAGGCAGACGACCCGGCAGAGGACATCGACTTCGATGAGATGCTGGAGCGTATCCACAAAGAAACCGGTCTGTGCGAGAAGGTCATTCTGGCAGTCCTGAAGGCACAGGCTGACTATCTGGATTTATTTTTATAAAAATCCAAAGCACAAACATAGTTGGATTTTGAACTGACGTCAATACCGACGTAAAACGTAGATAATGGGTTAATCTTTAACATGATACCACCCGCCTTTCCGATTAAGTATTCTTGGAACCTGAAGAAAAAGGTTTATCCTGGGAATCATATGCTGACCGAAACCTCGCGTAATAAGCATGCACCCTGGCAGCTCTTTTGCTGGTGCTGTACGCCAGGGGATGAAACATCTGTGTAAGCGGAATGTGACATATGATTCAGGCTGCAAGCTCCATAAGCAGGCACCGGAGACCGGCTGAAAGGATTAAAAGCAGTGCCTCTAGATATCAGACTCTGCTGATATCATACCACAGAATAACCTATGAAACTAATAACCAATGTAGATGAGATGGAAAGGGTTTATCCCAGGTGTCTCAGATCATCTATAAATTTATAGAAAGGATAAGTGCATAACCATCATTTCTACTGGCTATACACTTATTATACGAGGATTTTTATTATGGCTAACAAGATTTCCAGTGCAACTAAGGTTCGTGATTCCGTGCCGTATCTCTTTTGCAAACATTTTTGAAGCAAAGAGTATCAACGGCGGCGAGGCTAAGTATTCCGTTTCCTGCCTGATCCGGGATCTGCTGGATGCGGTGCAGGACTACGCCGGAGAGGAACTTCGTCGGGAGATTGAGGAGTACATCGAAACCAATGTGCAGGATATCGATGATTACGAAAAAGAGTACGACCGCATGGAACAGGAGAATCCGGCTGGGGAGGTTAATTACCGACACTTTGTGATGCTCGGCAGGACATCGAGGCTGATGGTCAGCATAAAACACGCTATTTTCGGAAAATTATCAGAACGACCTATTGATTTTTAGCATTAAATAGGCTACACTAAGTATAGCAAGTGGTGAGCTTGCATATAATATTGCTGATCTTACTCCGGTGTCCTACGGGCCCGGGGTTTTTTTATAGGAGAAAATACTATGCCGAATGTGCCAAGAGTGTTTAAGGAAACACAAGACCAGATTATAATACAGCAAGGGCGTGGATTACAAATCGTGAACAATGCTGCCACGCAGAGGATTATTGAAGCAGAGAATTACTATAAGCTATTCAATGGTTATAAGGAACCTTTTTGGATTCAACAAAGTCAGATGAAACATATCTGCCAGGAACCAAATTTGAAGAAATATATGCTCTGTACCTATTTGATAGAGAATTGCGTAATATTTTTATTCGGTATATCTTGGAAATCGAAAATAACGTGAAAAGTGTGCTTGCGCATGAATTTTCGCGGAAATATGGATATGACAATTATCTGAAGGTAGCAAATTTTGATACATCAATAAAGCCGGGAGAAAGAAAAACAAAAGCTCAGAAAGTTGGCGAAATCTCTGATTTGATTTCTAATCTACAACATGAGGTCGCAAGACAGCTCTCAAAGAATAATTCTATGGTTTCACATTATATGTTAAACTATGGCTATATTCCATTGTGGGTTTTAGTGAACACTTTGACCATCGGAACGATTAGTGTATTTTATTCGCATCTTGAGCAACAAGATCAGAATAATATCGGTCGTTTCTTTTCTTTGAAGCCAGATGAACTGAAAACTATATTACAGGTGTTGACACTCTACCGTAACGCATGTGCTCATGACGAACGTCTCTACAATTTAAAGTCAATGAATCGTAATATGCGGCCTAATAATATAAAAGCGTTGCCGATTCACGCTACGCTTGGGATTCCAAAGAATACAGGAAATAATTATATGGCGGGCGTAAATGATTTGTTTGCAATCGTGTTGATTTTCAAGACGATGCTATCTAAAGCTGCTTTTGCTGCTTTTTATGGTTCGTTGGATGCATTAATGCAAAAGTTGTCGACTAACTGATGATATTTCTATTTCACGAAATTGAAGCCGATATGGGATTTGTTCCCAATTGGCAATGATGTAAAATAATGTATTTTGCCACTGGCGCACTGTGTAGAATCCTACATGGTACGCTGGTGAGCTTCTTTTTTTGCTTCATCCCGCATGAACCACAGACAGCACCCCGGTGTAATCCGAAGTGCAGTTGTGGCTTATGCGGGTTTTTGTGTTATGTGGTCAACGGGTTACAATATCATACTCCTAATCCGTATAAAATCGCTTTCAGTTCCTTTACCATTCGGGTAAGAATCTCCTGCTCAAGCACTATGGAAAAGAATGATGCTGGGGTTGTGCGCTGTTCTTGGAAACAGGTATCAGGTACGATCTAATCGTGAATCCGGACGTAGGCGTTTTGATGTTCAACTTGGCTCCTTTGGTTTCTGGAATTTCCGGGCTTTCTATTTGAATTCAAACATACCAATGATGGACATGTGGATTTGGATGTTTTAGCAGATACTGCGTCACGGCAGATTGATGAGAAGAAGTATGATGCGAAACTGCGCAGTGCGGGAATTAATTCTGTGATTAAATTGGAATTGC
>ENA-OQIM01000358-OQIM01000358.1-human-gut-metagenome-genome-assembly--contig:-NODE-358-length-17190-cov-3.364883_pt1 | contig 17190 bp, 13 predicted proteins | sample MGYA00242579_ERZ504744 | MGnify/ENA primary metagenome ERZ504744 (study PRJEB26092, sample SAMD00036441) | human gut metagenome | host: Homo sapiens | study: EMG produced TPA metagenomics assembly of...
TTCTTTATTCTTACTGATTCTTTCGGTTGTTTTGTCTTGTATATTGTTTTTCTGATTCTTGTGCCTTAATATGCTCATATTCTTCTTCCTCGCTATCTGCTAACATATGTAATCCTTGTATGATATTAAAAATGATCAAAGTACTGATCACAGAGGTTCCTCCATAACTTACGAGTGGAATCGTAACTCCAGTGGATGGAATGAATTTTGTCACACCACCGATACTTAAGAATACCTGGAATAAGAAACAAACTCCGAATCCAAGGCATAACAATTTGTTAAACAATTTTCTGCTTCTTGTGGAAATATCCATAAAGAGGATAAAACTGCTCATTAAAACGAAGATCAGGCAGATTCCAAAGATCACACCAAATTCTTCACAGATCACAGAAAAGACAAAGTCTGATTCCCTGACCGGAATATCAAACGGCCGTCCATTTCCAAGCCCCATTCCAAACCAGCTTCCAGTTCCAATAGCAAATAAGGATTGACAGACCTGAAGTCCTCTTCCTTCGATCATGGAAAACGGATCTTTCCATACCGCTACACGGATCTGTACATGAGTAAAGATCTTATCTGCGATAATAGCAGCCACAGATCCTGCTGCCAAACCGCCAAATAAGTAACTTGCTTTTGCGGTTGCAACATAAAGCATCATCAGATAGATCACAAAATAAAGCAACGCTCCGCCTAAGTCCTTCTCAACAACAAGCACTAATACATAAAGTGCTGCGATCACTGTGATCTTTACCAGATCTTTAAATTCCTTTGCCTTAGAAAGTAGTGCTGCAACAAAGAACACAAAGATGATCTTTACAAATTCAGAAGCTGAAATTTAAGTCCCGCAATGCTGACCCAGTTATACGCCCCATACTTGTTGATACCAAACACAAATACTGTAGACAATAGTAAAAATCCTGCCACTGCATAAAGCCATCCAAATTTATTCCAGATCGTGATCTTATGCATCATCAATGGAATAAAACTTGTCACGATCACACTTCCTGCCGCGATCGCAAACTGTTTCATTGCAAGATCAAATGATAATCTTGTTAAGATCACAAACCCAACTCCTAACAAAAAACAGGTGTTATTGATCAGCGGTCTTGAACATCTTTTATAGATTCTCGGAAATACAATCATCAAAATCTCGAAAAAGATCACTTGTGCCGCAAAAAAGATCAAGATCTTTAATTCAAATTCCTGCAAAAACAGTACCGTGTAACATAAGAATAAAAATACAAACATATAGATGACCTGATTGTCTAACAGGTCTTCCTTTCTATCTCTATTCTTTGGACGAAATACTGTATAACATGACAGTGTATAGATCAGACACATAATGATGATCAGATATTTTGCTATCGTAGTAATAATGTCTATCATATGGTTTTATAAAACTTCCCTCTTTAAATGCCCTGTCGTATATTCTGTGGCAAGAGAAGCTCTTTCCCCTTTCTGTATAGATTTCGCTGCATTTAAAATCTCCTTGACCTGCACCTCATTTTCTCTTGTAATATGAAAACGGATCACGGATGGATGAAGATCATTAAGAATTCCTGCTTCATTTCCAACCCACAATGGTTTTCCATTATAAATCTCATTGATGCAGTCACAACAACTTGTGTGAACGAAGAAGTTTGCATTGTAACGATCCTTTAATGTCAGCCAAGATGGAGTCTTATCACATCCTCGAAGATTATTCTTCACGCATTGTGCAGACACCATCAATGGCTGATAACCATAGAGGAACAGGTCCGCATTCAGAAGTTCTAACTGTTCCATCTCTTTTTTGTTTAATTCCGATGGATACGTCATTCGAATTTGAATACCTGATAATCTTTGGTATTCTTTGACAGCCTCTTTGTTATATCCATAAAACATGTAATCCGCGATCATTTCCTTTTGGTATCCTTCTTCGATCAACCATGAAAATTCTTCTAAATTGCGTACGAGCAGCCCATCAATTTCATTTGTAAATATAAGATCTTTCTTTGCCTTTAATTCTTCCATCTGACGTTTTCTTGCAATCTGTGGAAGCATCAGATAACACTGTTTTCCTGCAGTCTTTATTTTATTCAGGATAGATTGTGGATCCTCCTGCTGTTTGAGTTCCATCCATGAAAGATAGATCTTCATTACTTCCCTGTCTTCTGTTACAATATCCAGATACTCAAGGTTCTCCATAGAAACTGCAATCTGTATCTTGCTGTCTTCCTGTTCCTGACTGCTTGCTACATCATTTTCTTTGACTGGATCTTCGTAAGTTCTTCTGTATTTTAAAATCTTTGTCTGATCCATCTGTGCAAATGCTTCTTTTCTTAGTTTCTTGAGCACAGAACCTGGTACGAACAAGTTCTCTCCAAGATCAACTTCTAATTCTTCAAATGTATAGTGGGTCTGTCCTGTTTTCTTAAGAAGCTTCTCAATATCTGCTGGCATGGCACCATTTTTCTGCGCTTCTTCGATCACTGGACCAATTACTTCTACGTGATCTTCTCCGTCTTTGAGAATGAGTTTAGCACACTGATCTTTCTGAATTATGATTTTTCCCTTAAGATTTTCTTTCTTTTCTGCTTTAATCCTTCATCAATCCGTTCGATCATCGGATGATTCAAGGTTCTTTTGATTTCCATGCCTTCATGAAGTTTCTTCATTTTCTGTCCATTTAAAACAACCTTGCTGCCTGCTTTAAATTCAGAGGGACTGGTAAGTTCTACTTTTTCTTCTGATTGATACGGATCTGCAAAGCATCTCCTTTGTGGATATCTTCTTGGGCCGTAAAAGAAATCTTACCTTTCATAAGTTTGCTGATCTTCCCAACATATAACCCCTGATGATCTGGCCGTTTCATACTCATCATATCTTTTCCATGATATTCTTTATAATATCCGCCAGTAAATCCCCCACGGTTAAATACTTCCATCAAGATCTTCAGATCCTCGGATTCTACTTTATATGGTTTTTCTGAAAGATAAAGATCTACGTATTTGCGGTAGATTCTTGTGACTTCCCCGACATATCTTGAACCTTTCATGCGTCCTTCGATCTTTAAGGAATCCACTCCATGATCTAAAATCTCTGGTAAATGTTCAATGGTACATAAATCTTTCAAACTTAATGGATACGCATTCTTTGTATTCTTTGTCCCATCAAGATAAAATGGCAGACGGCATGTTCCTGCACATCGCCCACGATTTCCACTTCTTCCACCTAACATACTACTCATAAAACACTGTCCTGAATAGCAGTAGCATAATGCTCCGTGAACAAAACATTCCATGTCAAGTCCTGTATCATCCTTAATCTCCTGAATCTCTTCCAAAGATAATTCCCTTGCTGGAACAACTCGTTTTGCACCCATTTTCTTTGCGATCCTTGCTCCATGAACCCCTGTGATCGTCATCTGGTGCTCGCATGAATCTCAAGTTTCGGAAAGTGTTTTCGGATCACGGATACAGCTCCCAAATCCTGTACAATCACCGCATCCAGTCCTTGCTCATAAAAAGGTTTTAAAAATCCCGGCAGTAATGGAAGTTCTTCTTCTTTCATCAGAGTATTGACTGTAAGAAATAATTTTTTACCATACAAATGTACGTAATCGATTGCTTCTAATAGTTCTTCCTTATTAAAATTCCCGGCATAAGCTCTGGCTCCAAACATCTCTCCACCTAAATAAACGGCATCCGCTCCATTTAGAATTGCTGCTTTTAGGCATTCCATGGAACCAGCTGGAGCTAATACTTCAATTGGTCTGTTCTTTGTTCTCATCTGTTATCTATCCTCTGGTATTGGTAAATGAAAATGCTCATATGCACTTCTTGTTACAACTCTTCCTCTTGGTGTTCTCTGAATCAATCCGTTCTGGATCAGATATGGCTCATACACATCTTCGATCGTTCCTGAATCTTCTCCGATCGCTGCTGCTAATGTATCAAGTCCGACTGGTCTTCCCTCAAATGTCTCCATCATCGTCTTTAATAAATTTCTATCTGTCTGATCCAGCCCGATCGTATCAACTTCTAAATGATTCAGTGCATCTCTTGCAATCTCTAATGTGATCTGTCCATCGTATTTTACCTGTGCAAAATCTCGCACACGTTTCAATAAACGATTGGCAAGTCTTGGTGTCCCTCTGGATCTTCTTGCAATCTCTAATGCACCCTCTGGATCGATCCCAATCTCTAAGACTTCTGCAGACCGTTCAATGATCGTCTGTAACTCTTCACTGTTATAGAAATTCAAGCGGTTTACAACTCCAAATCGATCTCTTAACGGTGCTGTTAACATTCCAGCTCTTGTCGTTGCCCCGACTAATGTAAATCTTGGCAGTTCCAGCCGGATCGATCTCGCAGCCTGTCCTTTTCCTACTAATATATCAATGGCATAGTCTTCCATTGCTGGATACAGAACTTCTTCTACCTGTCGATTTAAACGGTGAATCTCATCAATAAATAAGACATCTCCTTCCTGCAGATTATTAAGAATTGCCGCGATTTCTCCTGGTTTCTCGATCGCTGGTCCACTTGTTACTTTCAAATGTACACCCATTTCATTTGCTACGATCCCTGCAAGTGTTGTCTTTCCTAATCCCGGGGGGCCGTAAAACAGTACATGATCTAAAGATTCTCCTCGACTTTTGGCTGCCTCAATAAAAATCTTTAAATTCTCTTTGACTTTTTCCTGTCCAATGTAATCACTTAACATTTGTGGGCGCAGATGATTTTCAATTTTGATATCTTCTTCCACAAGTTCTGTGGAAATCATTCTGTTTTGCATAATTACCCTCTATCTATATCATAATATTCTTCAATGCTTTTTTAAGAAGTTCTTCTGGGGTGAGATCTTTCGCATCTTCCACCTTGTTAACTGCGATCGCCGCTTCACTTTTTGAATATCCAAGACTTACTAATCCTTCAATCGTGATCATCACAGAATCACTGCTGTCTGCAGATGTATCAAAGATCTCTGCTCCCACACCATCTTCTTCTAATTCTTCAAAACTTAACTTATCTTTTAATTCTAAGATCAATTTCTTCGCTCCCTTAGGTCCAAGTCCCGGGGTCTTAGAAATTGTCTTGACGTCTTCACTGATCACTGCCATCTTAAGTTCATAAACGGACAGCGTTGATAATACAGACAATCCTACCTTCGGTCCGATCCCATTGACTCCGATCAGAAGTTCAAATGCTTCTTTTTCTTCTTTTGATAAAAAGCCAAATAAACTGACATCATCTTCTCTTACATGCATATGGGTATAGATCTTGATTTCTTGTCCGATCTTAGGAAAAGATTCTCCTCTCATCGGAACCATCATCTGGTACCCAATCCCATGATTGTCCACAACCACCATCCCTGGTGACATATCTTCTAGTATTCCTTTTATATATGAAATCAATTTGGTTTCTCCTTATTCTGTCTTTTTCCATTCGTTTCGTATTATACCTTATCATGTCTTAACAGTCCAGTCTATTAGATCAGAATTCACAAATAAATCGTACATATGTTCTCATTTCAAACGATCATATAAAAAGATAAAAGGTCTCTAAAAAGTCTCTTAAGAGACCTTTGGAGACCCTTAAGAGACTTTTAGAGACCTTTATAATCTATATCTGGTCTTCGGTCCACTTCCAACCTTTTTTATATAACCTTTATCCAACAATTTTCCTATGATCTTTCTTGTCGCCGACTTTGTTTTGTATCCACAGATATCTGTCGCTTTCCCATGCTGATTTCTGTATGTGCCTTTATATAATCCATGATGATCAGCTCTTTGTCTGTAAGGTCTTTGGCATCATATTCATACATTGATTCATTTACCATATCTTTTCTCAGATCTGCAGCTCCGGGAATATAAACAATCTGACCTACCTGTAATTTTAAAGTAACTCTTTCTGTCCTCAATGAAATATCATACTCTGGTTTCTCCCAATGTTGTTCTTCCCATGCTGTCATAATTTTATCTACTCCGCTTCCTGCACGTTCTCCTACATTAACAAAACCAAACATCTTTAACAGATTCGGATTCCGCGGATCACTGTTCCCTCCAGCATAAAATTCTTCTTTTGTAATACGGATCGTCCCAGGATTTGAAATTGTAATTTCTTTTCCGTGCTTTATGATCACAATTCCTCGTCTTCCATAATAGTTGGAATGTACCAATGCATTTGCTACCGCCTCGTTCAATGCATCATGCACCTCCACACGATCCACACGGATTCCTTCTCTGCGATTCACAAACGGTACTGCGACATCATCGTCAATCCTTGTTGTCAACTTTATAAAAAAAGTCAAATAAATTACCACTCCAGTCTCCTTCATTCGAATCGTCCGATACAGCCACCGTACACCTTTCTCGTCACATTCTTCCCTGTAATCCAAGAAATAATCCGGGAAAACATCTGTAATACGGTCGGCATCACCAAACATCAAGATTCCTGCCACAGTTGGTGAAACCTCTCCCTTCTTATTCTTTGCAGCCGCTTTTAATTTGATCAGGAATTCATCTTTCATCAATTTGTTCCATGGATGACCTTCATGAAGCTGTTCAAAAAGTACCCGATATCCCTTCACTGTCTCCATATTCAACGCATCTAGTTCCATGTCTTCCAAAACCTCAGAATCTATCGATTTATCTCTCTGATCTGCAAACATTGCCCTTACTGAAGCTTCCGTACATAAAAAATCTCCCTCATAATCCCTCCGATAGGTTCCTTTCATCGGATCTGTTCCTACATAAACTGGTTTATCATGCCTGTCTGCTGCCGGAATCTGAATCTCAAGCAATTTCTTTCCATCATATTCTACTATCTTAACATGATGATTTAATAAAATATTTCTTGATATCTTATTCCTGTCATTTAAAACACTCCAGAAATTCTTCTGATATTTTATGATCTGTTTCTCTGATAATCCTTGGATTGTAAAAGAGTCCCTGTGTTCTTTGATACCAAGAAGAATACTTCCTCCTTCTGTATTCGCAAATGCTGAATATGTTTCCCATATACTTTCTGGGAGTCCTCCTTGTGCAAGTTTACATTCTCTTTCGTGGTTTTCATCTAATTGCAATGCTTTCAATACCTGTTTCTTCAAATGACAACCTCCATTTTCCTAATTGTTCTCAAAAGATTCTCTTTCTTTTTATGATTGATTCTATTTTACATTATTTGTCAAATCTCAGCAAGTGTTTTATATATTTTACTTTCTATCAGTATACACTATCTTCTTTTTATCCTTGCTTTCCCATTCATTGCAAATCCGGCCAAAAGCCGATATAATAAATCTGTGGATATGATTCTTGTCCACAGAAAGGATCTTTATGGAACATAACATACAACAATCTTTATTTTTTGATATCGAAACAACTGGATTGAGTGCTGATATCTCAGCGATCACTGTGATCGGATGCTGTGATATGGATGGAAATATAACACAATGGTTTAATGAAGACGGACTATCTCAGAAACAGATCTTAACTGATTTTCTTGCATTTATCCAACCTTATAATACACTGATCACATTTAATGGCAAAACCTTTGATCTTCCTTTTTTGACATCAAAGATCAAGGAGTTTAAGATCAATGCATCCTTTGATCGGTATGAGCATCTTGATCTTTATCAGATTTTAAAACCTTATAAAAATCTGTGGGGATTAAAGAATTTCCGGCAGAAGAATCTGGAAGAATATTTAGGAATTCAACGAACCGACAAACTTTCTGGAAAAAAACTTATCAAAATTTATCAGGATTATCTTGAGAATGGAGAGATCAAGAATAAAGAATCGCTACTTTTACATAACCACGAAGATCTTATCGGTCTACATAAAATTTATTCATTGATGTCTTATCCCGCATTGCTTGATAAAGAATTCACTTTATCATCCCATTTTATTGAAAATGATCATTTTGTTGCTCATCTGAATCTTGATATACAGATTCCTGTCAGCTGCAATTACAAAAAGTCTGGCATATCTCTGACCCTTGATCATTCAAATGCTATACTTACATGTCCTTTGGAAAATGGTCATCTAAAACATTACCTCAAAGATTATAAAAATTATTATTACCTCCCTATGGAAGATCTTGTGATCCATAAAAGTATGAAGTCATTTGTGGATACTACGAGTATCATTCGTGCCGATAAAACAATTGTTATTCAAAATTTACTCCAGGAGATAGCTTCTTATCTGCAAAAACTGATGTTACCAATTATTGTGCTGACATTATTTATTACATTTTATCTGAAAAATAAAGTAAAAAAACATCCATCTGAACTTTAATTCTCGATGGATGTTTCTATTTTTAATCTCTTCCGATCTTTCGGATTTCACGATGTTGTAAAATTTCTTGTTTTAACACATCTACAGAGCGATTCACTACTAGTTCTTCTGGGAAATTCATCTCTTGTAATAAGACTTCCACATGATCAAACACGCCAACCGCGCTTGAAAAATGCGCATCTGTCCCTGCGACTACCGGCACTTTCTTCTCTTCACACATCTGAAGCATGATCTGCAGATTCTGCCATGCTCCAACTCTTGATGACAAAGAATCCAAGGAACTGTTATTTATCTCTAGCAGTGTATGATTTTCTTTTGCCGCATCTACAATCGTTTCATAATCAATCGGTATTCTGCTGTCATCTGGATGACTGATAATATCGATCATTGGATTCTCGATCGCTTTTACATAGGCATTCGTATTTTGCGTGACGGTTCCAACTTCATAACATGGAAGATGGATTCCCGCAATTCGGATATCCAATGTCTTCTCAATAATTTTCTCTTCCATACTTAAAGTTCCATCATGATCGATAATGTTGATCTCAGAGCCAAACATCAGATCGATCCCATACATCTTTCTTGGAATAATACGCATATTATGGAAATAAATCTCATCGCATGTTCCAGGAATTCCTTGTGCATGTTCTGTGATGCCTAGAAGTTTCAATCCTTTATCTGCCGCTGCTTTTGCCATCTCCTGTACTGTTGAATACGCATGTCCACTGGCTACTGTATGTGTGTGTAAATCTAATGTAAATTCCATTTTTCAAAACCTCGTTTTATCATCCACTTCTGATCTTTATGAAATTCTTGCGATCTGTTCTTTGACCTGTTCTAACATCTGCTGATATTTGGCAAGTTTGTCTTTTTCTTCCTGAACTTTCGCTTCAGGCGCTTTGCTTACGAATCTTTCATTTCCAAGCATTCCTTCGCAACGTTTGATCTCGCCATTTAAACGTTTTTCTTCTTTTGCAAGACGTTCTTTCTCTTTTGCAATGTCAACTAATTCTGCAAATGGCATGTAGATCACAGCTCCTGCGATCACACTTGATACTGCATCGTCTCCGATTCCGTCTTTGTTGTCCTGAATGATAACTTCACTTGCATATCCAAGTGTAGCAAAGAAAACTTTCCCTTGTTCAAAAATATCTCTGATTTCCGCATCTTCAGATACCACGTAAACCTGTGCTTTCTTCTTTGGTGATACGTTCATCTCTGCACGAACATTACGGATTCCTCTGACTGCTTCTTTGATCGTCTCTACAGCCTTCTCATCAGCCTTGAAGTTCCATTCTTCTTTGAACTCTAGCCATTTTGCTAACATAATAGATTCTTCATCTGTTAAATTACAATAAATCTCTTCTGTGATAAATGGCATATATGGATGTAACAGTTTTAATGCTTCTGTTAAAACTGTATTTAATGTCCAAAGTGCTGCTGCCTTTGTCTGGTCTTCATCATTGTACAGACGAGGTTTTACCATCTCAATATACCAGTCACAGAATTCTTCCCATAAGAAGTCGTTTAATTTCTGAACTGCGATACCAAGTTCGTATTTCTCCATGTTGTCTGTAACATCTTTGGCAAGTGTATTTAACTTAGATAAGATCCATTTGTCTGCACTTGTAAGATCTTCTAATGTAACATCAGAGAAATCAGCCTGCTCTAAGTTCATCATAATGAAACGAGATGCATTCCAGATCTTGTTTGCAAAGTTACGGCTTGCAATGACACGTTTTTCTGTGTAACGCATATCATTTCCAGGGGCATTTCCTGTGATCAGTGTAAATCTTAAGGCATCTGCACCATACTGTGCAATGACATCCAATGGATTGATACCATTTCCAAGGGATTTACTCATCTTACGTCCCTGTTCATCACGAACTAATCCATGGATCAGTACTGTGTCAAATGGACTCTTTCCTGTCTGTTCGTATCCTGAGAATACCATTCTGACTACCCAGAAGAAAATGATATCATATCCTGTTACCAGTGTATTTGTAGGATAGAAGTAATCTAATTCTTTTGTCTTCTCTGGCCATCCGAGTGTTGAGAAAGGCCACAATGCAGAACTGAACCATGTATCCAATGTATCTTCATCCTGTGTGAAATGCTTGCATCCACACTTAGGACATACTTCCGGTGTTTCTCTTGCTACGACAACTTCTCCACATTCATCACAGTAATATGCTGGAATTCTGTGTCCCCACCATAACTGTCTGGAAATACACCAGTCACGGATGTTCTCTAACCAATGAAGATATGTCTTTGTATAACGTTCTGGTACGAATTTCAGATCTCCGTTCTTCACAGCTTCGATCGCTGGTTTTGCGAGTTCTTCCATCTTCACAAACCACTGTGGCTTGATCATAGGCTCAACTGTTGTTCCGCAGCGGTCATGTGTTCCTACGTTATGTTCATGTTCTTTGATCTTAACTAAATATCCCTGTTCTTCCAAGTCAGCAACAATGGCCTTCCTTGCTTCATAGCGATCCATACCTTCGTATTTACCACCATTCTTGTTGATCGTTGCATCGTCATTTAAGATATTGATCTCTGGCAGATCGTGGCGTTTCCCAACTTCAAAGTCATTTGGATCATGTGCTGGTGTGATCTTAACGGCACCTGTTCCAAACTCACGGTCTACATATTCATCTGCTACAACTGGAATCTGACGATTGCATAATGGCAATTCTAACATCTTACCAACTAAATGTGTATATCTTTCATCATCTGGATGAACTGCAACTGCAGAGTCTCCTAATAATGTCTCTGGACGTGTTGTTGCGATTTCTACATATTCACCTTCGCTTCCAACAACTGGGTATTTAATATGCCAGAAATGCCCTGCCTGATCTTCGTATTCTACTTCCGCATCAGAGATAGATGTCTGGCAGACCGGACACCAGTTGATGATTCTTGATCCACGATAAATATAACCTTTTTCATATAATTTAATGAAAACTTCTTTGACTGCTTCAGAACATCCTTCATCCATCGTGAATCTCTCACGATCCCAGTCACAGGAAGATCCAAGTTTCTTCATCTGTTCGATGATCGTTCCACCATATTCTTCTTTCCAATCCCAGGCACGTTCTAAGAACTTCTCTCTTCCAAGATCTTCCTTCTCGATTCCTTCTTCTTTCAGTGCATTGATGATCTTTACTTCTGTCGCAATACTTGCATGGTCTGTTCCTGGTATCCATAATGCATTGTATCCCTGCATCTTCTTAAAACGGATCAGGATATCCTGAAGTGTCTCATCTAACGCATGTCCCATATGAAGCTTTCCTGTGATATTTGGAGGTGGAATCACGATCGTATATGGTTGTTTTGTCTCATCTACTTCTGCATGGAAATACTTGTTATCCAGCCATTTCTGATACAGGCGTTCTTCAATCGCACCTGGATCATACGTTGTTTCTAATTCTTTCTTCATCTCTAAACTCCTTACTCTATAGTTTCAGAATCTGCTTGTTCACCGATTCCTTCTAAAATCTGCTCATGCCGGATCAATTCCTGATTGCATATATCTTTTCTATCATTCAATGTATTCAGGTAATCCTTTCGTTTGATCAGATCATATAAACCTTTGGATGATACATCCAGATTCCTGGATTATCCCACTGGTTCTTTTCTAATAATCGCTCCAGATCATTGGATGCCTCAAGGATCGCATCGCTAAATCTTAATCTGGCTGACACTTTACCACAAAAATCAAATAATTTCCACTGTTCCGGTGAAATATATGAAAATACTTTTTCAAATTTCTCATAATAAAACTTAAGATCATTGCCAATCTCTCTTTTATCATCTTCTAACCGCTTTCCAGTATGACTCTTGTGTGTGACCATCATCTCTAATAATTTCAGCTGATCACCAGCTTTCCTCTGTGACTGAAATAAAATCACAAGAAGCAATAATATGATCACTGCTCCTGCACTCAACTGCCACAGATAATCTTTGGCATTCATCTCAAAATGATATAAATATCCAGCACTCACTCCGCATACCGCTGCTGCCATGCAAAGAAATGAAATAAACAGTGCCTTTTTATTTCTTCTCTTCTCCTGTGCTGCCTTGATCTTCCCATTCATCATGGTCTCATCTTCATTCGCATGCACAAGTTCCTTCTCTAACTGTTTTTGTTCTCCTTCCAGAGAATTGATTGAATTGAGTCCTGCCTTTAATTCTTCTTCGCGTTCCCAAAGATCAAAAAACTCTTCATCACTGACTCTTCCTTCACAAACATCATAAAATTCTCTTGCAAATGTCCGATAATAAAGTCTTGCTTTGTCCTCTACCTCTGGTTTTACATCAAAATCTTTCTGATCAAGTTTCTTAAGATCATGGATCTGTTTCTCAATGCTTTCCAACTCTTCTTTATAAAGTTTTACAAATCGTTTTTCACTTAAGATCTCACTATCATTCGACAGGTCATCAGATAGTCTGCGCTTTGTATTCATCTTTCCACTTCCCTAAAGTTGTCTTAATCAGGCGGCGGGTTATATTTTCGTCTGCCTTCTTTCTATGATAATCTATTTTACCAAGTTTATCAAACTCTTCTTTTTGAAAAACTTCTTTTTCTCTTTCTTTTATGTTCTGATAGATCATCTTACATTGATCTTCATCAAAAGAAATCCTTCTTCCTGCTTCCAAAAATGCTTCCTCATCTCCTGCCAGATATGCTGCTGTAAAATACGCTTCCTGTATCTGTTTATCTTCTTTGATCCTTAATGCCATTGCAAAAGATTCTTTTGCCTCTTCAAAACAAAACATCCGGCTTTGGCATAATCCCATATGATATAGTACCTGAATCTGTTCCGCAGCATTTAATTTTCCTGAAACTGTTTCAAGTTTCTGGTAAGCGATCAATGCTCTTACATACAATTGATGCTTTAAATACATATCTGCCAGAAGTTTTTGCTTCTTTGCAGCAGAATAAAGATAAGTTGTGCGTAATTTTTGCTGAAACTGGATTTTCTCATCTGAAGTAAAGTAATTATAGTAATTTATCACTTCCTTGACTTGCTGTACCGCATCATCACTCTTGATCACAATATCCAGCTGCTCTTTTAAATAATTTTTTAATGGATATTCAAAACCTTCTGTCAAGAAAAATATCAAGTAATGTTCTAACAGCCAGCAAAATTCCTCATAACTTTGAAAGCTTCTCCCAATCTTTGCGATCTTATATGGAACTTTCGCTGGTTTTGTCTCACACAAAACGATCTTACTCATGATAATCACCTCTTTCCAGCTGTATGACCTGCTGCCACGTCTGATAGCTTGCCTGGCGAATCTGTCCAAACCCAAGATCTGTGATCTTGATCTTACACTGATCTGCTTTGATGTATTCTCCCTGAATTCTTAATTTATATACAAGATTTGGATCTTTCTTCATTCCGTCTAATGACATACAGATCGAAGCTTTCTTGATTCCAGAACGATTTCTGACTTCAAAGATCAATCCATTCACTCCTGATACAAAAATTTCAATCTCTCCACGGCTTTCTTTCCATGGCTTTCCATCCATGATCAAAGGACAGAACATATCTCTTCCATGGTGATGCACGACCAGCCCGATCTGACTGATCGTAACATTTTGTGCAAACACAACCTCATCTCTGGAAACATGTTTATCATTTTCACATAAATACACTGCTCCACATGCAAACAAATGTTTGCTCATAAATACTCTTCTTCCAAGGCACAATGCTTTCGTAGACTGTTTAAACCAGCTTCCTTCAAAGCCCTCTCCACAAAGATAAACTGTAGCCGTCACACCTCTTACCAGTGCCTGTTTGATGATCTGTAAGAATGCGATATCTTTCTCTTCATTCGCCACCGCATCCTTGATCTGTTCCGTATAATCCTGCTGTCAACTAAAACACGATCTTTTGTCTTGCGGATCTCATAGCAGATAAATCGTTTCTTGGTATAATCAAAAATCACTGAATTTCCACGCAACAGATTATCTCCACGGAATCCAACAACTCCCAACGCTGCTTCTTCTTTGGTAAAAAATCTTACCCTTTCTTTTGTGATTCCTGCACGAATACACTGTTCTTCTGCTTGTTGTACGATCTGCGGCGCTGCTTCATCAAGAACAACTCCGATCGTTCCTTCCTTTTGTGCCTGTGCTGTCGAAATGACAAATTCCACTCTGGATCTGCCATAAGTGACAGGTTCTTCTTCCTTAATTTCTCCTTGATCTGACACACAAATATATGCCAGATCTTCTTCAAAATGTATTGCCGTCTGCATATCTTATTCCTCTGTCATTGGTTTTATAAATTGCACCATCATTGTCTTTGCTGCATATTCCTCCATCATCATCTGGAGTTTTTCATCCTGCTGATGCCGGATCAGTTCATTTAGTTCATAAAAGCGGCTTCCCTTGCAGTACTTCAAATGATCTGTCACGACCACCTGGTCACGATATCTTCTTTCTTCTCCTTCTATGGTTACATAATGGTCATTTAATTCATGATCAAATATAGAAGCTGAGAATACATAATATCCAGGAAGCAGCTCTTTCATCACTTCCTCTTTCCATACTGCACTTGTCCCATCCATAAAATGGAATATCACTGTCTGCCCACTCTTTGCACGAAATTCTATAAATGTTCTGGCACAAAGATACTTTGGAAGTTTTATCACATCCAGATATTGGAACAACACTGGAAGAACATGATCCGTCTGAACCACCTGATGATCTTTGATCTTCTCGATGCGTCCTTTACATCTGTCACTTAAATTCTCTTTTTTATCTTTATAATAATCAAGATAGAGCTGCTGATACATCCAGTCCATCTTTCCGATATCGATCTTCTTTCCGATCAGTTCATAAAATTCCTCTGGAAGTATCTGATCTTGTTCATATGCAAAATTCACATATTCTACTAACATCGCATCGATCAATGCCGTATCTGTCTGTACCTGCTGAATATAAGTAGAAAATACCTTAAATTCTGTTCCATCCACACCATCTGCGATACAGGCTTTTAACACACTTTCCACAAAAATGCGGTCATACATACCACCTTTGTTTCCTGCTTCAAATATTGCCAGCATCTCTTCCTTGGTTCCGTGGAAATATCTTTGCAGATATGCAACGATCTCACTGTTTTCCTCTCCCTTGAGAATGCATATTCACACATCTCAACCAACAGTTCTGAGCGTCTGGTACTTAATGTTGTCAGTGCATATAAGCAGATCGTACACAACTGCTGCTTATCCAAAAACTGATATCCGTATTGTTCGATTCCTTTCAAAGCCTCATTATACAATTCCCCTGCTATGAAATAGCGGATCATATGAATTCTGTTTTCGTCTTTTAAGTTCTTCCATTCCACATAAGAAAGTGCACGTTTCAATTCTTCAGACATCTCATGTTCCCAGTAATAATCCAACACTTTTTCAAATAACTGCTGTTCATAGTCTTCATCCAGTGCTCTACTCTTTAATGCAGATAACACAACTGGGAAGTCTTCGTCTTCTAATTGTTGTTTTCTTTCAAAAGCTGCACCTTTATATAGGACAAAATGCTCATTCGTTCCGTCTGCTGCCTCACAATATGCCTGGATCTGCTCCTTCGTCCAGATTGGTTTTAACTGATAAGCCACTGATCCAATGTATCTGTTTTCCTCACTGTCAAAAACACAAATGATGCATGTTCGTCAAAAATCTCTACATAGATCTTTTCTTCTCTTAAGTAACAAACATCCAGATTCTTCTTCCATCTCTGACTAATCTCCGCTTTCTGGATAAATTCATTGTCACAGATCAACTGTCTGACAAAAATAATATTACCTAAATCCTGCCTTGATCTCTCATCTTCCAGCAATTCTTCAAAATAATACCGGTATAATAAGATCAGATCTTCATTGATCTGACCTCTTCTTAATTCTTCTCTTAAAAAAGCTCTGATCAATTCTTCATAATTTGCAAACACCTTATGGTATTTTCTTCTGTTCTGTACAACATTTGCAAACAGACGACTTTGATCTTCTTTTCCAAGACTCTTACTATACGTAAAATATCTTAAGATCTCTTCTGGGAGCAATGGATATTGTCCCTTCGGGATCGTTCTTAAAAAAGCTTCCTGCAAGCCAATGAGCTGTACTCCTCTTTGAAGTGCTTCCTCATAATAAGGATGACAGTCCTCGTCCATACAATTGCCCTGGATCATCAGTGCACAGATTCCCTGTAACACATCACTCTGACGGTATTCTTTATAAATACAAAGGAACAACCAAAGGACTTCTTCGGAAAACACCTTGTTTCTTGAAATCAAAAAACAAATCCTTCCAATGAGTTTGGAATTCAGGATCTTCTCCTCTGCACCAAATTCAAGCACCCATAATTCATAAGAATCTATCTCATCCAACAGCTGTTCATCTTCGCCTAAAATACAGCATCCTTCAAATTGCAAAAGCGGATTTTGACATCCTTCCTGATATAATTCTTTGATCAGTTCCATTCGAAGTTTAGCATCCTTCATCAATTCTTCGCTTAGATTCATATAAAGCCAGAACAGATATCCTTTGATCTTTCCATCTTCACATTGATCATAGAGTTCTTTAATCTCATCTCTTGATCTTATGATCGTTTCTTCTTCCTTATCATAAAATGCCTGAAGATACCAAACATAGCCCTGCGCGATCAAAAGCGGCTCTTTCGATGCATCTTCTGGAATCTTTTCTTCTAAGTCTCCTTTTCCTTCAAGATAGAAAGATGCAGTTTCATCAGATCATAAATACGATTCTTAACCGGATCATCCGGCATCTTATCAAGAACCATATTTCCTCTCTCATAAAGCTGACTTGTTGTAATCCTTCCTGTACAGAAATCCACATATAATTCGATCAATTTCTTTTGACGGAATTCTTCTTCTTTTTTCTTTC
>ENA-OQIM01000359-OQIM01000359.1-human-gut-metagenome-genome-assembly--contig:-NODE-359-length-17159-cov-3.463833_pt1 | contig 17159 bp, 20 predicted proteins | sample MGYA00242579_ERZ504744 | MGnify/ENA primary metagenome ERZ504744 (study PRJEB26092, sample SAMD00036441) | human gut metagenome | host: Homo sapiens | study: EMG produced TPA metagenomics assembly of...
ATTAAAGTAAAGCGAAGGCATGTAAATATCGTATCTGTTTTAAAAAATATATAATGGGAAGAACTTGAATTATACGTGAAGATTATTTCCAAGTTCGAGACAGGAGAAGCAGAGGGATTGTTTTTCTAAAAGAAAAAGAATAAAGCAGGATATATATATACAACACGGGAAATTGTAGGATCAGGTCATATTTTAGAGTGTTTTTATATTGTTCTTGATGCAGATGGAAATATACATTTATATAAGCGGCTGGCAGCAAAGGATGGCAAAACAAAACTGAGAAAAGTAGCTGTAAATATTCCCCAAAAATTAGCGGAATGGGGAGTAGAAATGGAAAAAATGATGAAATATACAGGAGGAACTTATGATTTATAAGAAGATTGAAATTGCAGTAGACGGATATAAAGAAACTGCAGATTTATACACTTATTTTCTGGATAATTCTATTGAAATGCATATCAACAGAAAGCGTCCGGTAGTTGTGATCTGCCCGGGAGGCGGGTATGCTATGACTTCTGACAGAGAAGCAGAACCGATCGCCATGCAGTATCTGGTAAGGGGATATCATGCAGTGATCCTGCGCTATAGCGTAGAACCTGCCAGATATCCACTGGCACTCTTGCAGCTTGCGAAGTCTGTTGCTTTTTTAAGAAAAAATGCTGCAGAGTTTCATATTGATACGAATAAAATTGTTCTGCAGGGCTTTTCCGCAGGTGGTCATCTGGCAGCAAGTCTTGGCGTTTTCTGGAAGAAAGATTTTATTGCACAGACACTTGGGGTAACTTCTGATATGGTGAAACCAAATGGTATGATCTTAAGTTATCCGGTGATCACTTCCGGTGAGTTTGCACATACAGGTTCCTTTGAATGCTTGCTTGGAGAGGATTATAATGATCTTGATAAGAGAAAAGAACAGTCTCTGGAATTCCAGGTATCTAAAGATACACCAACCACATTCCTGTGGCATACAGTGACAGATGATTGTGTTCCTGTAGAGAATTCTCTGTTGTTCTTCAATGCGTTGCGCAAATTTGAAATTCCGGTAGAAATGCATCTTTATCCGGTTGGCGGACATGGTTTAAGTCTTGCAAACGAAGAGACAAGCCACGAAGACGGCGGCTGTGTACAGAAAGAATGCCAGTCCTGGATAGAACTGGCATGCAAGTGGATGCAGAATATATAATAAACGATAAAGAATCTGTCTGAGTGTATGTGAAATCGAGTTGGAATAAAATACATCCTGATCTATAGTGAACAGTAACGTAAAATAAGATAATAAAAAATAATAAGGCGGCATTGTGCCGCCTTTATTATTTATGTTATACTGAAATATAAAGCTAATGTCAGAGGATGATGAAAGTATAGTATATTTTTAATTTTCTTTAAAAAGATACTATCACAACAGAAATGGAGATTATATGATAGAGTTAGGAAAAAAACAGAAATTAACAGTAGTAAAGTCCGTAGATTTCGGTGTATATCTGGGTGAGGATATGCAGGCAGATGCAAAGAACCGTGTCCTTCTTCCGTCCAGACAGGTTCCGGAAGGAACAAAGGAAGGCGACAGCATTGAAGCATTTATCTACAAGGATTCTCAGGATCGTCTTATTGCAACAACAAAAGAACCGAAGCTTCAGGTAGGTCAGACAGCAGTTCTGAAAGTCTCTCAGGTAACAAGGATTGGTGCATTCCTTGACTGGGGACTGGAGAAAGACCTTCTGCTTCCATATCATGAACAGACTCTGAAAGTAAGAGAGGGAGAAGATGTGCTGGTAGCACTCTATATTGATAAGAGCAGTCGTCTCTGCGCAACTATGAAGGTTTATCATTATCTTTCCACCAGAACTCCTTATGTAGTGGGAGATATGGTGAAAGGCCGTGTTTATGAGATCAGCGACAGATTCGGTGTATTTGTGGCAGTTGATGATAAATATTCCGCACTGATCCCTGCAAGAGAAGCCAAGGGAAAATACCGCCCGGGCAAGATTCTGGAGCTGCGTGTCAGCGAAGTAAAAGAAGACGGAAAAATGAATGTCACAGACCGCCAGAAGGCATACCTGCAGATCAATGAGGATGCGGAGAATGTCCTTGAAGTGATCAATGAGTTTGCAGGTGTTCTTCCATTTGATGACAAGGCATCACCGGAAGTGATCCAGCGAGAATTTGGTCTGAGTAAGGGAGCATTTAAACGTGCCATTGGCCATCTGATGAAGGAAGGCAAAGTAGAGATTAAGGACAAGAGAATCTACGCGAAATAGTAACAGACAAGCAAGTCCCCGCCCAATGATTATTGCTTTTCGCAATTGAAGCATGGGACTTACCTGATTCAGTTAAATTTATAAAAATATGTTGCGATAAAATTGCAGATATTAGAACAGGAGAGAAATAGAGTTGGAGTTTACACATCTTCACGTCCATACAGAATACAGTCTGCTGGATGGTTCCAATAAGATAAAAGAATATGTAGCCCGTGTCAAAGAACTTGGCATGGACAGTGCGGCGATCACAGATCATGGAGTCATGTACGGTGTGATTGATTTTTATCGCGCAGCAAGAGCCGAGGGAATCAATCCGATTCTGGGATGTGAGGTATATGTAGCTCCCGGTTCCAGATTTGACCGTGAAGCAGGAAGCGGCGAAGACAGATATTACCACCTGGTTCTTCTTGCAGAGAATAATCAGGGTTATGCAAATCTGATGAAAATTGTGTCCAAGGGTTTTACAGAAGGATTCTATTATAAACCGCGAGTAGATCTTGCGGTATTAAAAGAGTACCATGAAGGGATTATTGCCTTAAGTGCCTGCCTTGCAGGTGAGGTTGCCAGATATCTTCAGAGAGGCAGTGTATGAGGATGCAAAGGGCAGCAGCTCTTCGTTATCAGGATATTTTTGGCAAAGGGAATTTCTTCCTGGAATTACAGGATCATGGAATTCCTGCGCAGAGACTGGTAAATCAGGAACTTCTCCGTATGCACGAAGAAACAGGGATTGACCTTGTTACAACCAATGATGTGCATTATACAAGGGCGGAGGATGCTGATCCTCATGATATTCTTCTCTGTCTGCAGACAAACAAGAAACTGGCAGACGAGGACAGAATGCGTTATGAGGGCGGCCAGTATTATGTGAAATCCCCGGAAGAAATGGCAGAACTTTTCCCATATGCTTTGGAGGCCCTGGAGAATACTCATAAGATTGCACAGAGATGTCATGTTGAGATTGAATTTGGCGTGACCAAGCTTCCAAGGTTCGATGTGCCGGATGGTCTTACATCCTGGGAATATCTGAACAAGCTATGCTTCGAGGGACTGGAGGAACGTTATCAGCCGGTTACAGAGGAATTAAAAGCTCGTCTGAATTACGAATTATCTACTATAAAAAATATGGGCTACGTGGATTACTTCCTTATAGTATGGGATTTTATCAAATATGCCCGCGATCATGACATTATGGTAGGACCGGGACGTGGCTCTGCAGCGGGAAGTCTGGTTGCTTATACCTTGGGCATCACACAGCTTGATCCTATTCGCTATGATCTGCTCTTTGAGCGATTTCTGAATCCGGAACGAGTATCTATGCCTGATATTGACGTTGACTTCTGCTTCGAAAGAAGGCAGGAGGTTATTGAATATGTCCGCCGTAAATATGGGGATGATTGTGTGGTTCAGATCGTTACTTTTGGTACGCTGGCAGCCCGTGGTGTGATCCGGGATGTGGGCCGTGTACTGGATATGCCTTATGCACAGGTGGATTCCATTGCGAAAATGATCCCGCAGGAATTAAATATTACTATAGATAAAGCCCTTACTATGAACCTGAGCTGAAAAAAGCATATGAAGAGCAGGATGAAATTCATTATCTGATCGATATGGCAAGACGTCTGGAGGGACTTCCCAGACATACCTCCATGCATGCGGCAGGTGTTGTTATCAGTCAGAAAGATGTTTCTGAATATGTACCGCTTTCCAGAGCGTCGGATGGTTCCATTGTCACACAGTTTACCATGACAACACTGGAAGAGCTGGGACTTTTGAAAATGGACTTCCTGGGACTTCGTACTCTGACTGTGATCCAGAATGCAGTAAAGCTGATCCAGAAGGATGCAGGAGTGACTCTGGATATGCAGAAGATTAATTATGATGATAAAAAGGTTTTGGATTCCCTTGGCACCGGTCGTTCTGATGGTGTATTTCAGCTTGAAAGTGCGGGAATGAAAAACTTCATGAAGGAACTGAAGCCTCAGAGTCTGGAAGATGTGATCGCAGGAATTTCTCTTTACCGCCCGGGCCCCATGGATTTTATCCCTCAGTATATCCGGGGCAAAAACCGTCCGGATACCATCCGTTACGACTGCCCTCAGCTAGAGCCAATCCTGAAGCCTACTTATGGGTGTATTGTCTATCAGGAACAGGTTATGCAGATCGTTCGTAACCTGGCAGGTTATACTCTGGGCCGAAGCGACTGGTGCGCCGTGCAATGTCCAAAAAGAAGGCCTCTGTCATGGAAAAGGAGCGCCAGAACTTTGTTTACGGAAATGAAGCAGAGGGAGTTCCAGGCTGTATTGCAAATGGAATTGATGAGGCAACGGCAAATAAAATATATGATGAAATGATTGATTTCGCCAAATATGCTTTTAATAAGTCCCATGCAGCAGCCTATGCAGTTGTTTCCTATCAGACTGCATATCTGAAATATTATTATCCTGTGGAATTTATGGCCGCATTAATGACATCGGTTATTGATTTTCCCAATAAGGTTGCAGAATATATTCTGGTCTGCAGACAGATGGGGATTAAGATCCTGCCGCCGGATGTGAACTGTGGAATGTACGGATTCTCTGTAGATAACGGTGCGATCCGATATGGTCTGTCCGCTATAAAGAGTGTGGGACGTCCGGTTATTGAAAGCCTGGTAAGAGAGAGGGAAGAGAACGGACAATATCGTTCCCTGAAGGATTTTATGGAACGAAACTCTCCGCAGATGAATAAGCGAGCAGTAGAAAACTTTATCAAAGCAGGTGCGCTGGATTGCCTGGATGGTAACCGCCGCCAGAAAATGCTGGTTTATCAGAAGATTTCAGACAGTATCAGTCAGGATAAGAAGAATTCACTGGCAGGCCAGATGAGCCTTTTTGATCTGGTAAGCGAGGAGGACAAGAAAGAATTTGAAATCCGTATGCCCGATGTGGAGGAATTCGGAAAAGAGGAACTTCTGGGATATGAGAAGGAAGTTCTGGGAATCTACCTCAGTGGTCATCCTCTGGAAAATTACCGGGAAATGATGGAGAAAACCATTTCTGCGAAAACCTCGGATTTTCAGCAGGATGAAGAAACAAATCTTCCGAAAGTCATGGATGGTCAGAAAGTAATTATCGGTGGAATGATTACGGATAAAACCATCAAATATACAAAGAATAATAAGGTTATGGCATTCCTCACAGTGGAGGATCTGGTAGGAACAGTGGAGGTAGTTGTGTTCCCCAGAGATTATGAGAAAAGTCAGCAGTTCCTGAATGAAGAAGGCAGAGTATTTATTCAGGGCAGAGTATCTGCAGAGGACGATCGCGCCAGTAAACTGATCCTTGAAAAAATCCGTCCCTTTGACAATATGCCAAGGGAAATCTGGATACAGTTTGACAATAAAGAAAGCTACACACAGCAATCTCAGGAATTGCTTGCAGACCTCAGACGTTCACCGGGTGACAGTGCTGTTGTGATCTACCTGAAAGACGTAAAGGCCATAAAGAAGCTTCCGGTTGGATATCATGCACAAATTCAGGACTCATGGCTGAACTATATGTACGAAAAATATGGTAAAACCAATGTTAAAGTTGTAGAAAGAGGATTGAAAAACTTATAGAAATGCGCTAAACTATACCCGAATATGTGTATAGTAAAAATGAGATAGATTCAGAAGATGGAGGAAGAAAAGATGGCAGAAAACAAGATAAAAACCATTGGTGTCCTTACCAGCGGTGGTGACGCACCTGGAATGAATGCTGCAATTCGTGCAGTTGTCAGAAGAGGTTTAAGCAATGGATTAAATGTAAAAGGTATTCTAAAAGGATACAATGGTCTGTTAAACGAAGAGATTATTGACATGAGCGCAAAAGATGTATCTGATACAATCGAGCGTGGAGGTACAATCCTTTATACAGCACGTTGTGCAGAATTCCGTACAGAAGAAGGCCAGAAACGTGGAGCAGAGATCTGCAGAAAACATGGAATCGACGGACTTGTTGTCATCGGTGGTGACGGATCCTTCGCAGGTGCTCAGAAGCTTGCGAATCTCGGAATCAATACAATCGGTCTTCCCGGAACAATCGACCTTGACATTGCATGTACAGAATATACCATCGGATTTGATACAGCTGTAAACACAGCAATGGAAGCAATTGATAAAGTACGTGATACTTCCACTTCTCATGAGAGATGCAGTATCATCGAGGTTATGGGACGTGGTGCAGGATATATTGCTCTGTGGTGCGGTATTGCCAACGGTGCTGAGGACGTTCTGGTTCCTGAAAAATATGACTATGATGAGCAGAAGCTGATCAATAACATTATCGAGAGTCGTAAGAAAGGCAAAAAGCATCACATCATCATCAATGCAGAAGGTATCGGTCATTCTGAAGCAATGGCAAAACGTATCGAAGCTGCCACAGGTATCGAAACACGTGCTACAATTCTTGGACACATGCAGCGTGGTGGAAGCCCGACATGTAAAGACCGTGTATATGCATCTATGATGGGTGCCCTGGCTGTAGACCTTCTTATTGCAGGTAAGACATGCCGCGTTGTCGGATATCGTCACGGTGAATTCGTAGACTTTGATATCAATGAAGCACTTGCTATGCAGAAAGGTATCTCTGACTATCAGTGGGAAGTATGCCAGTCACTTTCTCATAACTATGATAAAAACAACAAATAACAAATGAATAAAAAGATGCAGTTATATAACAGACTGCATAAATTAAATACTGCTCAGATAATTACCCTTGGTTTTGCGGGGGTGATTATCTTAGGGGGATTACTTCTGTGGCTGCCGTTTTGTACGGCACCCGGATACCACACATCTTTTACAGATGCCATGTTTACCGCAACCACAAGTATATGTGTAACAGGGCTTGTGACAGTTGTTACGGCAACTCACTGGACTCTGGCAGGCAAGATTATTATTCTTGTCCTGATCCAGATCGGAGGTGTGGGACTGATTTCCCTGGGCAGTATTATTTTTATAAGTCTGAGAAAGAAAATATCGCTGAGGAACCGGCGTGTTATCCAGGAGTCCTATAATATGGACAGAATGGGTGGGATGGTCAGGCTGGTGAAGAAAGTTCTGATCTGTGTGTTTGGAGCAGAAGGAATCGGTGCAGTGTGTTATGCAGTTCGATTTATTCCGCAGTTCGGTCTGGCAAAAGGTCTGGGATACTCTGTTTTTACGGCAGTATCTGCATTCTGTAATGCTGGTATTGATCTGCTGGGAGAGGACAGCCTGGCTCAGTATATTGCTGATCCGATCGTAAACTTACAAGTGTAGGACTGATCATTATGTCAGGTCTTGGGTTTGTGGTCTGGTGGGATATCTGGGATAAGATCAAACGAGTCATCAGAGGGAAACTTCCTGTGGGACGTGTGTTTAAAAATCTTCGTCTTCATAGTAAGATTGTGTTGACGATGACGCTGATACTTGTTGTGGGCGGTACAGTACTGATCTTTCTGTTTGATCATGGAAATCCGGAAAGTATTGGGACATATTCGCCGGGAACGAAGTGGATGGCATCTTTGTTCCAGTCAGTTACCACAAGAACAGCCGGATTTTTCACTGTAAGCCAGGAGAGATTTTCTAATGCAACTTATATGCTGTGCCTGATATTGATGTTGATCGGCGGTTCCCCTATGGGAACAGCAGGTGGAATTAAGACAACAACAGTTGCGGTCCTTCTGCTGAGTCTGAAATCCAATCTTCAGGGAAAACGGGATGTGGAAGTACACCACAGGAGAATCAGAGACAGCTATATCCGTTCTGCCATCGTAGTGACAGGTATGGTACTTACAGTACTTATTCTCATGAGTATGCTGTTGTGTGCAGCCATGCCGGAAGCACCTATAGAAGATGTTGTTTATGAAATTACATCTGCGGTTGCAACGGTAGGACTTAGCAGAGGGCTGACACCCTGCCTGAATACAGCAGGCAAATGGATCGTGATCCTGACTATGTATCTGGGAAGAATCGGTCCGCTGACTCTGGGAACTGCAGTGACTGTACGTGTACAGAAAATGCCGGCAGATTCACATCTGGCAGAAGAAGATATTATGATTGGATAGTAACGGTTCGGCAGTCAGGCGGATATTCGCAGAGGATAACGAATACATGTTCAGAAAGAGAAATGAGGAAGAAAATGAAGAACAAATCTTATGCAGTGATCGGTCTTGGGCAGTTCGGGATGACGGTAGCCCTTACTCTGGCAGAGGCGAACTGCGATGTACTTGCCATTGACGATAAAGATGATAATGTGCAGGATATCGCAGAGAAGTTTCCTATGCTGTCAAGGCAGATGTGCGTGATCCGGGAATTTTGGAATCGCTTGGAGTTCAGAACGTAGATGTTGCGGTCATCGCAGTAGCCGAGAATATGGAGGCCAGTATTACAGCAACGATGCAGGTGAAAGAACTTGGAGTTCCTTTTGTCATGGCGAAGGCAATGAATTCTCTTCATGGCAGGATACTGGAGAAAATAGGGGCAGATAAGGTGATTTATCCTGAACATTCCATGGGTATCAGAGTTGCAAGAAATCTTCTCTCCAGTGGATTTGTCGATATGTTTGAGCTTTCTTCTGATTTCAGTATGGCAGAATTTAAGATCCCGCGGGAATGGATAGGAAAAACACTTCGGGAGCTGAAGGTCAGGGAAAAGTATAACATCAATCTGATCGGTCTGAAGCATGGCGATAAGATGAATATGAATGTGGCGCCGGATGAAGTGTTTCCGGCAGACTGCACAGTTGTTGCAGCAGGAGCAAACAGTGACCTGAATAAGGTTTCGGAAAATTGAGGATAAGATATGATCACCAGTGTAAATAACGGACAGGTAAAAAATATCATACAGCTGAACCAGAAAACAAAAGCCCGCAGAGAACAAGGGCTTTTTGTTGCAGAAGGAAGAAAAATGTTCGGCGAAGCACCTAGGGATTGGATCTCGAAGGTGTATGTATCAGAAGCTCTCAGCGGTGATGCAGAACTGATGGCTCAGGTGGAGAAACTTCCATATGAAATAGTAACAGATTCTGTTTTTCGACAGATGAGCGATACGCAGACTCCACAGGGAATTATGACAGTGCTTAAGAAACCTTCCTATATAATGGAAGATATTCTCGGCGGGGAAAATCCGCTGATTATGATTCTGGAAGATCTGCAGGATCCGGGAAATGCGGGAACTATTCTCCGTACAGGAGAGGGTGCCGGAGTAAGCGGAGTTCTTCTGACAAAGACCTGCGTGGATATCACAAACCCGAAGGTTATACGATCAACCATGGGTTCTGTCTACAGAATGCCTTTCCTATATGTGGAAAGTGTGGTATCATTAGCACAGGAACTGAAAGACAGAAATATCCGCACATTTGCGGCGCATCTGCATGGTAAGAACTCTTATGATCAGGAATCCTACACAGGAGGAACTGCTTTCCTGATCGGCAATGAGGGAAAAGGACTGACAGATGAAGCGGCAGACAGTGCTGATTGTCTGATACGGATTCCTATGTGTGGAAAAGTAGAATCTCTGAATGCTGCCATGCATCCGGAATTCTCATGTATGAAGCTGCTCGTCAGAGACGATAGCAGACGAAAGGAGGAGTTTCATGCAGCCTTTGATCTGGCTTGGGATTCTTGCGTTATTGCTTGTTGTAGAGGCAATTACGGCAGGACTGACCACCATCTGGTTTGCCGGCGGCGCACTGGTCGCTGCTATTGCATGTTATGCAGGAGCGAACCTCACTGTACAGATATTGCTGTTTCTGTGTGTTTCATTGGTACTTCTCATCTTTACCAGACCACTGGCAATGAAGTACTTCAACAAAGAAACCATACAGACCAATGCAAACAGTCTGATTGGAAAGAAAGCAGTTGTGATTCAGGAGATTGACAATCTGGCGCAGACAGGCCAGGTTCGTATCAATGACATTGAATGGACTGCACGTTCTGCTGATGACGAAAAAATCGGCGAAGGCACCGTTGTAACGATCGAAGAGATCCGAGGTGTGAAACTTATCGTAAAACAGAATAAGGAGGATTAGTTATGGGCGTGGTTTTTCTGATAGTTATTATCGTTATTGCGGTATGGGTCCTTGCATCCTGCGTCCGCATTGTACCACAGGCATATGCAGTAATCCTGGAACGTCTGGGAGCTTATCAGGCAACCTGGAGTACAGGAATTCACTTCAAGGTTCCGTTTATTGAACGAGTAGCCAGAAAGGTAAATCTGAAGGAACAGGTAGTGGATTTTCCACCGCAGCGGTTATCACAAAGGATAACGTAACCATGCAGATCGATACTGTCGTATTCTTTCAGATTACAGATCCGAAGCTTTATACTTACGGTGTGGAGAATCCGATCATGGCAATTGAGAATCTGTCCGCAACAACCTTAAGAAATATTATCGGTGACATGGAACTGGATGAGACACTTACATCACGTGAGACGATCAATACCAAGATGAGAGCTTCTCTTGATGAAGCTACTGATCCATGGGGAATCAAGGTCAATCGTGTGGAACTGAAGAACATTATTCCTCCGGCAGCTATTCAGGATGCAATGGAGAAACAGATGAAAGCTGAGCGTGAACGTCGTGAAGCAATCCTGATCGCAGAAGGTCAGAAGAAATCTACGATCCTTGTTGCAGAAGGTAAGAAACAATCCGCAATTCTGGATGCAGAAGCTGAGAAACAGGCAGCAATCCTTCGCGCAGAGGCTCAGAAAGAGCGTATGATCAAGGAGGCAGAAGGACAGGCTGAGGCAGTTCTGAAAGTTCAGAATGCCAATGCAGAGGGTATCCGCATGATCAGAGAGGCAGGAGCAGATGAGGCAGTTCTGACACTGAAGAGTCTGGAAGCATTTGCCAGGGCAGCAGACGGTAAGGCAACCAAGATCATTATTCCGTCGGATATTCAGGGAATCGCAGGTCTGGCAAGTTCGCTGAAAGAGATCGTCACTGATCCAAAAGCGGAGACAGATAAATAACAAAAGAGAATAAATGACATCGGGGAGAGAATTATTATGAACTTAAAAGGAAGAAACTTTCTGACACTGAAAGACTTTACACCGGAGGAGATCACATATCTTATCGACTTATCCGCAGAACTCAAAGCAAAAAAGAAAGCCGGCGAGCTTCATGAATATTACAGAGGCAAAAATATTGCACTTATTTTTGAAAAAACAAGTACAAGAACCCGCTGCTCTTTTGAGGTAGCTGCCCATGATCTTGGAATGGGAAGCACATACCTGGATCCGACAGGTTCTCAGATCGGTAAGAAAGAAAGCATTGCAGATACAGCAAGAGTTCTGGGAAGAATGTATGATGGTATCGAATATCGTGGATTTGGTCAGGAAGTCGTAGAAGAGCTTGCAAAACATGCAGGTGTTCCGGTATGGAATGGCCTTACGAACGAATATCATCCAACACAGATGATCGCTGATATGCTGACAATCCGTGAGCATTTCGGAGATTTAAAAGGACGTAAGCTTGTATACATGGGTGATGCCCGTTACAATATGGGTAATTCCCTGATGATTGCCTGCACAAAACTTGGCATGCATTTCGTAGCCTGCACAACTAAGAAATATTTCCCGAATGCAGAGTTAGTTGCTCAGTGCGAGGAATATGCAAAAGCATCCGGCGGAAGCATCACTCTGACAGAGGATGTTCAGGAAGGAACAAAGGATGCAGACGTTATCTATACAGACGTATGGGTATCCATGGGTGAGCCGGATGAGGTATGGACAGAGAGAATCCATGATCTGACACCTTATAAAGTAACAAAGGACGTTATGAAGAACGCAGGAGAGAAAGCAATCTTCCTTCACTGTCTGCCTGCATTCCATGACCTTAAGACAAAGATCGGCAAGGAAATGGGCGAGAGATTCAATCTGACAGACATGGAAGTAACAGACGAAGTATTTGAATCTGAGCAGTCCAAAGTATTTGATGAGGCAGAGAACCGTATGCATACCATCAAAGCTGTTATGGTAGCAACATTAGGAGAGCCGGAGAACAAATAATGGCACATCTGTATAATGAAGAAACAATTTCACAGGCGATAGACACAAAATGGGCGGGCAAAACCGTCCATTTTGCAAAAGAAACAGATTCTACCAATTCATGGATCAAGCGTCTGGCAAAAGATGGTGCAGAGCATGGAACTCTGGCAGTTGCGGAATTTCAGTCTGCGGGAAGAGGGCGTTTTGACAGAAGATGGGAAGCGCCGGAGGGCAGCTCTATTATGATGACACTGCTCTTACGTCCGGAATTTTCACCGCAGTATGCGTCTATGCTGACACTGGTTATGGGAATGGCAGTGGCACAGGCAGCAGAGGAACTGGGGTTTAACGTAAGTATTAAATGGCCCAATGATATTGTGATCTCTAAGAAGAAAATCTGTGGTATCCTGACCGAGATGGGAACAAATGGTGTGAAGATCAATTATGTTCTCATCGGAGTAGGAATCAATGTAAACCTGAAAGAATTTCCGGAAGAAATGCAGGACAAAGCGACTTCACTGATTCTGGAGGGCGGTCATGAATATGACAGAAATCAGGTGATTGCACTGGTGATGAAATATTTCGAGATCAACTATGAGAAATTTATCCAGACCTGTGATTTTACTCATCTGCTGGATGATTACCACAGAATCCTTGCAAATCTGAACCAGCCGGTCAGAGTGATCGATGGTGACAGAAGTTTCGAAGGAATCTGCAGGGGGATTGATGAAAAAGGTGAACTGCTTGTGGAAAGGCAGAATAAAGAAGTTGTGAAAGTCAGCGCAGGAGAGGTTTCAGTGCGTGGGCTTTACAGCTATGTATAAAGATTCTGAATAATTTCGAAAGAGGGAAACAGTAATTTATGTATCAGGACAACATTACTCTCTGCGGCGCAAGTGCCTATGAGAAGAAATTTTATTTTAATCAGGATTTCAATGCACTTCCGGATCATGTGAAGAAAGAGCTTCAGATCATGTGTGTTCTTTACACAGAGGATGTAGGAGGAATCCTGACTCTGGAATTTGACGAAAACGGCAGACTTCAGTTTAAAACAGAAGCTCTGGAAGCAGATGCCCGCTACGATGAGATCGGAAGCGGACTGAAGATCAAACAGCTTCAGCAGGACAAGAAAGAACTTCTGGAATCTCTGGAAATGTATTATAAAGTATTCTTTCTCGGAGACATCCCGGAAGAAGAACTGAAGAAAACATCGGGCAGTGAGGACTGAATCCATGCAGACAAAGAATGAGCCGGTACAGGCAAGAGAACCATTCATGAAGATGCAGTGGAAAATAGGAACGTACAGATTGACAATCCGTTTGTTCTTGCACCAATGGCAGGTGTCACAGACCTGCCATTTCGAACGCTCTGTAAAGAGCAGGGAGCCGGACTGATCTGTATGGAAATGATCAGTGCAAAAGCGATTTCTTTTCACAATAAGAACACCATTGCCTGATGGAGATTGATCCATGTGAGCACCCGGTTTCCATGCAGCTTTTTGGCAGTGAACCGGATCTTATGGCAGAGGTTGCGAAATCCATTGAGGACAGAGATTTCGATATCCTGGACATCAATATGGGATGCCCTGTGCCGAAGGTTGTCAATAACGGCGAGGGATCTGCATTGTTGAAGAACCCGAATCTGATTGAAGAGATCGTTCGAAAAGTATCATCTGCAATCAGTAAACCGTTGACTGTCAAGGTGCGAATCGGATTTGAGAATGAACCGGTAGATATTGTTGAAATCGCGAAACGTATTGAGGATGCGGGAGCAGCAGCACTTGCAGTGCATGGGCGCACCAGACAGCAGTACTATTCCGGCACTGCAGACTGGGATACGATCCGCAGGGTAAAAGAAGCGATTACCATTCCTGTAATTGGAAACGGAGATGTAGATTCTCCGCTGAAAGCAGAAGCACTGGTAAAACAGACCGGATGTGATGCTGTTATGGTGGGACGTGCAGTAAGGGGAAATCCCTGGTTGTTCCGCGAACTGAACCATTATTTCCGGACAGGAGAACTGTTGGAACGCCCGTCTGTAGAGGAAATACGTGAAATGATCCTGCGTCATGCCAGAAAACAGATTGAATTAAAAGGGGAATTCGTAGGAATCCGTGAGATGCGTAAACACGTTGCCTGGTATACTGCAGGCATGCGTCACAGCGCAGGGCTCAGAAGAGAGTCAAACACCATAGAAAGTTATGAAGCGCTGGAGGCGCTTTTATCAAGATTAGCATAAAAGTTAAAACCATGTGAAATGAGAAATATAAACAATAGCAAAGGCGCTCGGAATGCTTGACAATCCGGGTGCTTTTTTGTATAATACAGAAATTGTGAATATCCTAGAATAAGTCTGCCCTTTTTCAGGTATGATGTATCAGGAAGCACATAAATCCATGTAGTGATCCGGGGCGAAAAGAAACGCAGAAGACTATACCGGATGTTGAAAGGGAGTAAGGTTATTATGGAAGAAAAGAAAAACTTACTAACTTATGCAGGACTTAAAAAATTAGAAGAAGAGCTGCATGATTTAAAGGTAGTAAAGAGAAAAGAAGTAGCAGAGAAAATTAAGGAAGCCAGAGAACAGGGCGACTTATCAGAGAATGCGGAATACGATGCAGCGAAAGACGAACAGAGAGACATTGAAGCACGTATCGAAGAAATCGAGAAGATCTTAAAGAATGCTGAAGTTGTTGTAGAGGACGAAGTAGATCTGGACAAGATCAGCGTTGGATGTAAGGTTAAAGTACACGATTTTGAATTCGAAGAAGACATCGAGCTGAAGATCGTAGGTTCCACAGAGGCTAACAGCTTGAAGGCAAAATCTCCAACGAATCTCCCGTAGGAAAAGCACTTATCGGTGCGCATACAGGTGATGTAGTAGAAGTAGAGATGCCGGCAGGAATCATGAAATACAAAGTTCTGGAGATCCAGAGAAACGTATAAGAGACAGATGACTGAGGTGCGCGTAGAGATTTATCATGCAAAGGCATAACGCGCACCTTTCTCTGACTATATAAGCAGATAATAAGAAGACAATAAGAAGTTTGTTATTTCTTATTTTTGTCTGTATATCTGATAAATTGATATTTGAAAATACAGGATTCTGTTGAATGGAATCTTCTGTTACATCTGATATCACATGGAAATGTAGAACAAATAATAATTATACAAGTATATAAGGAGGAACCAAGGTGGCACAGCAGAAGCAGGAACAGGATTTAAACCAGTTACTGAAGGTACGTCGCGATAAACTGGCAGATCTTCAGGCTAATGGAAAAGACCCATTTCAGATCACAAAGTTTAACCAGACTCATCACTCAATGGAAGTGAAGAGTCTTTATGAAGCACATGAGGCAGAACTTCTCAAAGATCGTGCAGAAGTAGATGTAACAGGTCTTGATGAAGAACAGGCAAAGGAAGCTGTTAAGAAAGATTATGAAGAGAGAAGAGAAATCATGGACGCAAGCCCGATCCACGTAGCGATCGCAGGCCGTATGATGTTCAAGAGAGTTATGGGTAAGGCTTCTTTCTGCAATATCCAGGATTTACAGGGAAATATTCAGGTATATGTAGCAAGAGATGCGATCGGAGCAGATTCTTATGCAGATTTTAAGAAATCCGATATCGGTGATATCTTCGGACTGGAAGGTTTTGCATTCAGAACAAGAACAGGTGAGATTTCTATCCATGCAGAAAGCATGACTCTTCTTTCCAAGAGCTTACAGATTCTTCCTGAGAAATTCCATGGACTGACAGATACAGATATGCGTTATCGTCAGAGATATGTAGACCTTATCATGAATCAGGACAGCAAGAACGTATTTATCAAACGTTCCCAGATTCTGAAAGAAATCCGTAACTTCCTTGCAGACCGTGACTTCATGGAAGTGGAAACTCCGATGCTGGTTGCAAATGCAGGCGGTGCTGCAGCAAGACCGTTTGAAACTCATTATAATGCACTGAACGAAGATGTTAAGCTTCGTATTTCTCTTGAGCTTTATCTGAAGAGACTGATCGTTGGTGGTCTTGAGAGAGTTTATGAGATCGGACGTGTATTCCGTAATGAAGGTGTAGATACCCGTCATAATCCGGAGTTTACTCTGATGGAGCTTTATCAGGCATATACAGATTATGAAGGCATGATGGAACTGACTGAGTCTATGTTCCGTTATCTGGCAGAGAAGGTTTGTGGTTCTGCGAAGATTTCCTACAATGGTATCGAGATCGACCTCAGCAAACCTTTTGAACGTCTGACCATGAATGATGCGATCAAGAAATATGCAGGAATTGACTTTGATGAAGTTGCAGATGATGAAGCAGCTAAGAAGCTTGCAGATGAGCATCATATTGAATATGAAGAACGTCATAAGAAGGGTGATATCATCAACCTGTTCTTCGAGGAATATTGTGAAAAAGAACTGATCCAGCCAACATTTATCATGGATCATCCGATCGAGATTTCTCCGCTGACAAAGAAGAAACCTTCTGATCCGAATAAGGTAGAGCGTTTCGAGCTGTTCATTAATACATGGGAAATGTGTAACGCATATTCCGAGCTCAATGACCCGATTGACCAGAGAGAGCGTTTCAAAGCACAGGATGCTCTTGCTGACGCAGGAGATGAGGAAGCAAACCACACAGATGAAGACTTCCTGAATGCACTGGAGATCGGTATGCCGCCTACAGGTGGTATCGGATACGGAATCGACCGTCTGGTTATGCTGCTTACAGACAGCCAGGCAATCCGTGACGTACTGCTGTTTCCGACAATGAAGTCACAGGGTGCTGCTAAGAACGAAGCAAACAATGCAGCACAGGAAACAAAGCCAGTTGAGAAGATTTGATTTTCCAAAGTAAAAGTTGAGCCATTATTCGAAGAAATGGTTGATTTTGATACTTCAGCAAG
>ENA-OQIM01000360-OQIM01000360.1-human-gut-metagenome-genome-assembly--contig:-NODE-360-length-17150-cov-2.707513_pt1 | contig 17150 bp, 22 predicted proteins | sample MGYA00242579_ERZ504744 | MGnify/ENA primary metagenome ERZ504744 (study PRJEB26092, sample SAMD00036441) | human gut metagenome | host: Homo sapiens | study: EMG produced TPA metagenomics assembly of...
GCCACGTTTTTACGGATTCGCAGCCTGGCTTGGTGCGTTGTTTGAGCCTCATAGAGTTTCTGTTTTGAATTACCCTTGAAGGCGAGTTACGCAAGGAAAGCCGGCGAATCAGCGATCTGTAAATGTGAGGAAAATTACTCTAGCTGCTCTTCCGATCGTTTATTTATTTTTATCATATACTCGAAATCTACAGTTGGCCAACACACAAATTAGTAAATACTATCCCTAAACACAATCTTACGATATGCTTCAAACTGTAACCAACGGTTAAAGAATTCGCTTCCTGGTTTATATCCTTGTTCTTTTAATTCTGCAAACAGTTTGTCTGCTTTTTCTTTGGAATCAACCAGAATCTTAAATCCTCGTCCATTGATCAGTGGCAGGCCTTTGTATTCATATTCTTCGATTGGAAGAATTGCTGATACTTTTCTGTCTCTGATCTGTACAGCTACTTTGTCTCTGAATACGATAACATCAAAGTAGTCTGGATACTGATAGCTTTCTCCTTCTACTGGAATTTCATCTCCGATCGTGTAGGATTTTCCAGATGGTTTGATCTTTGTGACTGTCATACTTTCCATGTTGTAGTAGAATTCTTCAAAGATGTCTCCATTGGCTTTTAATTTTCCATGTGCAAAGACGCATTTTAGGTCTGTTTCTTCGTCAACTTCGGAATTTTTGATCACTCCGCATGCAGATGTCATGTTTGTGATACGGTCGATCAATATCAGCTCTCCTAAGGCTTTATGATCATCAAATTCGTCTAAGACAATTTCTTCCTGCAAGATAACATCACATACTGCGATCTCATTCTTTCTTAAGTTGTTTGCTGGAATGTATTCTCCTGTGTTGACATCGATCTTGTACTGAATATTTGTTACGATTCCTGGAATTTCTTTTGTTCCGATCTTTACGAAATATTCTTTTCCTGGTAACAATTCTCCGTCATCCATCCAAAGAACTGTCACTGTAAATGATTTGCTGACTGGAAGTTCTGTTTTATTGGCCAGTACGCATCCTCTGGATACATCAACTTCACGGTCTAACTGAATCGTTACTGGACGGCCTTTTTCAGCTGTCTGTGCATCTTTATCACCAATTAATAAACTCTTAACCTTTGCATGTTCTTTGCTTGGTAATGTCACGATCTCATCTCCGACAGAAATCTGTCCGGATTCGATCTGTCCCTGGAATCCACGGAATGTGTGGTTTGGACGGCATACTCTCTGAACTGGCATGTAGAATCCTTCTTCTTCAGATTTCTCTCGTACATCCACCGTCTCTAGGTATTCTAGTAATGGTTCTCCTGTATACCATGGAATGTTATCTGATTTTGTTGTAACGTTATCTCCTTCTGTTGCAGATACTGGATGATCTTTACATTTGCAAGTGATAATTCTTCTTGTAATTCTTTGATCTGTTCCTCGATCTTTCGGAATGTTTCCTGATCATATTTTACAAGGTCCATTTTATTGACTGCAAATACGAAGTGTCTGATTCCCATTAAGGCGCAGATTCTTGCGTGGCGTCTTGTCTGTACTAATACTCCTTGGGATGCATCGATTAAGATGACTGCTAAATCTGCAAAGGATGCTCCTACAGCCATGTTTCTTGTATATTCTTCATGTCCTGGTGTATCTGCTACGATAAAACTTCTTTTTTCTGTTGTAAAATAACGGTAGGCAACGTCGATCGTAATTCCCTGTTCTCTTTCTGCCATTAATCCGTCAAGTAATAAAGAATAGTCGATCTTTCCACCACGGCTTCCAACTCTACTGTCTAACTCTAATGCTTCTTCCTGATCTGTATATAATAACTTTGAATCATATAAAATATGTCCGATCAGTGTAGATTTTCCATCATCTACACTACCGCAAGTAATAAATTTTAATAATCCTATCATCTTAGAAATACCCCTCTCTCTTTCTTCTTTCCATGCTTCCTGCTGCTTCATTATCAATAACTCTGGTTGTTCTTTCTGAAGAAACCGCACTTAATGTCTCGTCAATGATCTCATCAAGTGTTGAGGCTTTTGATTCCACTCCTCCAGTTAATGGATAACATCCAAGGGTTCTAAATCTCACACTCTTGTATTCGATCTTCTCATCTGGTCTTAATTTTAATCTGTCATCATCGACCATGATGATATTTCCATCTCTCTCGATCACTGGGCGTTCTTTTGCAAATATAATGGAACGATATCAATTTTCTCGCGTTTGATATATTTCCAGATATCTGTCTCTGTCCAGTTAGAGATTGGGAATACACGAATGCTTTCTCCTTTTTTGATCTTAGAGTTATATAATTTCCACATTTCTGGTCTCTGGTTCTTTGGATCCCATGCCTGATTTTCATTTCTAAAAGAGAAGATTCTTTCTTTTGCACGAGATTTTTCTTCATCACGACGTCCACCTCCAAATGCAGCGGTAAATCCATATTTATTTAACGCCTGCTTTAGGGCCTGTGTTTTCATGATATCTGTGTAAGCGGCTCCACTATCAAATGGATTAACCCCCTGTTTTACACCATCTTCATTGATGTATTCTATCATTTCTAATCCGTATTTCTTTGCTGTTTCATCACGGAATTTGATCATTTCTTTGAATTTCCATGTTGTATTAACATGTAAAAATGGAAATGGTGGTTTCTCCGGATAGAATGCTTTTAATGCTAAATGTAACATAACTGAGCTGTCTTTTCCGATAGAATATAGCATAACTGGTTTTTCACAAGAAGCTGCAACTTCTCGGATGATGTAGATTGCTTCCGCCTCCAACTGGTCAAGATGTGATAATTCGCTCATTTTGATGTCCTCCAATCTAATATTTGTTTGAATCTTTCTTGTTGATCTCTATGGTTTGTTCTTCCCCGGTATATTTTTTGATCTTCCAGAGAATCGTATCTTTGCTTTCGTTAACTGTCATTTCACTTCCCATTCCACCGATATCGCTCCTAGGAAAAATGCGATGGCTCCTGTTTTACATTCTTTTAAACAGGATGTACATCCCCAGCAGTCTTTTGGATATTTGATGTATGCTTTGCCAGTTGCATCGGTCTTTATCAAACTTCCAGGACAGACGTCTAAGCATCGTTTGCATCCAACACATTTATTTTTGTTAATTCTGATGCTCATAGTGCTCATCCTCCTTTACTAGTTCTCGTAAGATAACTTTGATCTTTCCTTCCACTTTCCTTGTATTGACGTATTTTTTCCAATCATCACTCTTTTGTGGATGATCAAGATTTTCTGCAAAACTGTGCCATCTTGTCTCTTTTCTTGCTTTTAAATGTTCGATCAGAGTCAGACAGATCGTTAATCGTTCTTTTAGTTCATAATAAAACATTAATTCATGGTAATCCTGAGCACTTAACTGTCCAGATAATGTGATCAGGTTATTGATCTTTTCTTTGGCGAGATTTAAGCAGTTTTCATTAAACTGATAATGACTTGAAATTCCACCTGCATAAGCATCCATGACTTTCTGCATCGCTTCTTCCATTTGCTCGATTGTAAAAATACTGTCTTTGTCTGATAAAATATTGTTGTATTCTTTGACTTTCTCGTCTAATAACTGTTCTTCTTTGTTATCTGTTATATCAAACGTCTGATCTTTTAATTTCTCTACAATATCCAGTGCTGCGAGCTCACCTTCTACCAAAGCTCCTGTCACATATTTCTGTGGGCATCCACCTGCGACATCTCCGGCTGCGTACAGCCCATGGACCGTTGTCTCTCGATTTGTGTTTACCCAGTAACCACTGGCAGTATGTCCACCCACGATATATGGTTCCGTTCCCTCGATCTCTACATTTTGTTCACTTGGATCTTTGCCTTGCTCGATCCATTTTAAGGTCTGGCTTGGTGCCATATTTAAATATGCTTTCTTAAGGTCTGTATCTTTTTCCTTCTCAATTCCTTCGGTTCTTAGGTAACAAGGTCCTCTTCCTTCCAGATTTTCCTGTGTTGTTCCATAGACACGCTGAGAAGTTGTGATTCCGTATTTATCTTCGTAAATCTCTCCTTTAGTGTTTACCTGCTTTGCCCCGACTCCCTGTGCGATCGTTCCCGTTGGTGCGATCGTATCTTTACACCTTAATGCGATAAAACGCATCTCAAAGGTTGTCATCTCAGCTCCAGCATCAATTCCCATTGCGTATCCGGCACCAGTGTTAAATGGTGGATACCACATCTTATGTCTTGAAAATCCTGGATTATTTGGCTTATAAAGCCCTGCTGCCCCTCCAGTTGCACAAAGTACTTTCTTGGCACGGATCTCATAAGCTGTTCCATTTCCATATGGAAACCGAAGGCTCCTTTGATCGTGTTATCTTCCACGATATAATCGGTGATATTCAAATGATTGATCACCTCTACGTTATCTAGCTGATTTACTGCATCTGCAAGGATTGGCTTGATATTTTCTCCATTGATCTTAATATTTCGATTTCCTCTGGCAACATAGTCACCATTTTCATCCTTTAAAATAACCAATCCTAACTGTTCCATCTTGCTTGTCACTTCATTTAAATGTTCTGACATTGTAAGAAGCAGGTCACCTCGTACGATCTCGTCTGCATCTTTTCTCGCATAATCAACATAATCCTGTGGTTTTCTTCCCTTTACGATATAAGCATTGATCGCATTAACTCCAGCTGCTAAGCACCCACTTCGTTTGATATTGGCTTTCTCGGCGATGACGATCTTTGCATCACTTTTTTCCCTGATCGTAAGTGCCGCATAACATCCAGCTGTTCCACCTCCGATGATCAGGACATCGGTATGTATGATCTGTTGTTTTGTAATTTCCATAATCGGTCCTTTCTGATATATTTCTTAATTATAGAAGACATCGCCTTCCTGCATTTCTTTATTCTCTAATAAATAAGTTTCCTTTTCATCAAATACATATAAACGGTAAATAATGATATCAACTTCTTCTCCAACGCTTACCGGATCCTTTTCCAAAGATCTCTCAGCTGTCACTTTGATTCCATTGATATTTACAACTACATCCAGTCGACTTCCACTAAAGATCACATCTTCTACAATTCCTTTTTCTGATGCACTCATATATCGTTTTAATTCCCCTTTTTTTGCTAACTCAAGGAATTCTGGTCTGACGATCGCTTTCTGTGCATGTTCTATTTTTTCAAATCCTTTTAAGGATTCATAATTTTCTACGATGGATGATCTTCCAACAAACTGGGCTACAAATGGCGTCTTTGGTGATTTATAAATCTCTAATGGGCTTCCCATCTGCTCAATCTTTCCATGATTTGTAATCAAGATCTCATCAGCAACCTCTACAGCTTCATCCTGATCATGTGTAACGAAAATGCTTGTGATACCAAGCTTTGATACCATTTCTTTTAGCCAGAGTCGAAGCTCTGATCTTACTTTTGCATCGATCGCTGCAAATGGTTCATCAAGAAGTAATACCTGTGGATTTGGAGCCAATGCTCTTGCAAATGCAACTCTCTGTCTCTGCCCGCCAGATAACTGGTTCGGATATCTATTTTCAAGTCCTGATAACCCCGTTAATTCCAGTAATTCAAAAACTCGTTCTTTGATCTGTTTCTTCGGCATTTTTGCAATTTCTAGTCCAAATGCGATATTATCAAAGACTGTCATATATCGGAATAGTGCATAACTTTGAAATACAAATCCAATTCCTCGTTTTGCTGCCGGAATATCATTGACTCTCTTTCCATCAATAAAGATATCTCCTGCATTTGGATTTTCCCAATCCTGCGATCATTCGAAGCAGGGTTGTCTTTCCACTTCCACTTGGCCCAAGCAACGCTGCAAGTTTCCCTTTTTCAATTCCAAAACTTACATTATCTGATGCCCGGAAGTTTCCGTATTGTTTATAGATATTTCTCATTTCGACATACATTTTATCTTCCGTCCTTTCCCTGTTGTTTGTCCTGTGAGCGGTACCATGCAATATTTCTTAAGATCAGTACAACGACCGCGATCAATACTAAAACCGATGATACTGCAAAGGCTGCTGTGATCGATGATGTTGTTCCTGACATATATAAGGCATCGATCTCCAATGGTAAGGTAAATGTCTCACCTCTTGTTTTGGAAAGTGCATTAACTGCACCAAATTCTCCTAATGCCCTGGCACTACATAAGATGATCCCATAGATCAATCCCCATTTCATCTGAGGAAGTGTGATCTTTCGAAAGATCGTAAATCCACTGGCTCCCATCAATGCTGCTGCCTCTTCTTCGTCTTTTCCCTGTGAGTTTAAGATCGGTATGATCTCCCTTGACACAAATGGGAAGGTCACGAAAATGGTTGCTAAAATAACTCCTGGAATCGCAAATGCGATCCGAATATTCGTTCCAAAGAAGGTGTTGATCGCTCGGATCGCTGGATACGTCCATCCAAGTCTTCCAAATGTCATCAAGAATGCAAGGCCTACGATAACTGGTGAAATGGAAAACGGAATATCGATCAAAGTTGCTAAAACCTGTTTTCCTTTGAAACTGAATTTAGTCAATAAAAATGCTGCCATGATCCCGAAAAATGTATTGATCGTTACCGCAACAAGCGTTGCCAGAATCGTTACAAATAAAGCGCTTCTTACATACTCCGTTGATATGGAACTTACATAAAATTTAAATCCCTCACTTAATGAATTTGTAATAACGGAAAATAACGGTAAGACCAACATGACGATCATAAATAAAACACTGATCGTGATCAGGATGATCTTCGTTCGCTGTTTTCTTTTTTCAAAACTTCTGCTGTTCATTCATGATCTTCTCCTTACTGTGCATTGACTCTTCTTGCCTGTCTTACCTGTATGATATTGATCACAAATAACATCACAAAGGAAATGATCAGCATGACAAGAGCAATAGCTGTTGCACTTTTATAGTCGATATAGTTTAATTTCTGCATGATCACATAAGAGATCATCTGTGTATGTTCCTTGGCACTGTTTCCTGAGATATAGATCACACTTCCGTATTCCCCGATTCCCCTTGCAAATGCCAGTCCAAATCCTGTTAATAATGCAGGTCTTAATTCTGGTAAAATGACTTTAAAGAATGTTCTTGTCGGTGTTGCACCTAACATATACGCTGCTTCTTCATACTGGTCATCCATTTTCTCAAGCACTGGCTGAACCGCTCTTACGATGAATGGAATCCCAATAAACACAAGTGCGATCAAAAGTCCGATCCTTGTATAAGAAATCTTAATCCCAAAGTGTGCAAAGTATCGTCCGATCATTCCATCTTCTGCATACATTTTTGATAATGTAATACCAGCAACTGCGGTTGGCAGTGCAAAAGGAAGTTCGATCATCCCATCCATTAATCGTTTCCCCGGAAATTCATATTTTACAAGTACCCATGCGATGATCAGCCCAAACACAACATTGATCAATGCTGCAATAAACGAACTTCCGATACTTGTGATAAATGCATTTCTTACTGTTTCTTTCGATATTAATGTAAAGATTCATTCGGCGATAATTTTAGTGCGTATGCAAATACGGATGCTAATGGAATCAGTACGATCAATGATAACATCGTTACTGTAACTCCCATCGTTAATCCGAACCCTGGAATGACCCTTGCTTTTTTCGCTTTTTTTAATGTCCTATTCTCGTTATTTGTATTACTCATCTTCATTCCCGCCTTTTTATTGGTTTATATAAATCTTGTCAAACAACGCTCCATCTTCAAAATATTTCTTGTAAGCCTGATCCCATCCTCCAAAATCACTGATCTTATATAGTTTCATGTTCAGATTAAATTTACCTTGATACTGTTTTAAGATTCTTTCATTCGATGGCCGGTATCCTTCTTCGGCTGCGAGTTTCTGTGCTTTGTCACTGTAGAGATATTTTAAATACTCTGTTGCGATCTTCTTTGTTCCATTGACCTTTACGTTATCATCAACAAGGCTTACACTTGGCTGTGCCAAGATACTGATGCTTGGTGTAATGATCTCGTATTTATCTGGATAATTCTTAACTGTCTGAATTGCTTCATTCTCCCATGCGATCAAGACATCACCTTTTTTATTTTCTACAAAGGTTGTCGTAGAACCTCTGGCTCCTGAATCCATAACAGATACATTCTGATATAATTTTGTCAGGAATTGTTCTTCCTTTTTCTGATCGTGATAAGTATCAATCGCATAACCATAAGCTGCTAAGAAGTTCCAGCAGGCACCCCCCGCTGCTCTTTGGATCTGGTGTGATGACTTCCACTCCTTTTTTGATCAAGTCTTTCCAGTCTTTGATGCTTTTCTTGTTTCCTTTTCTTACAAGAAAGACGATCGTTGACGTATATGGTGCAGAATCATTTGAAAATCTCTTCTGCCACCCTTTATTTATAAGTCCTGTCTGTTCGATCAGCGAAATATCATGTTCTAAGGCCAGTGTTACAACATCACCATTGCTTCCTTCTACTACTGATCTTGCCTGACTTCCAGAACCACCGTGGGACTGGATCACTTCGACTTTCTTTCCATATTTGTCTTTATAATATTTGATAAAATCTTTGTTATATTTCTCATAAAACTCTCTTGTCGGATCATAAGAGACATTTGTGATCGTAAGATTTTCTTTTCTCTTATTTCCACATCCTGCCATAGAAACCATAAGAATCATACAGAAACTTAAAAGGATCATTTTATTACAGATATTCTTTTCTATGGTTCTTTGTTGTTCTTATTTTCATGGTTTCTTCTCCTTTATTTTAATTCCATACTATTTCTGTATGTTTTGTATGAATTGGATTATATAAGATTTCTGTATACATGTCAACAAATATCGTTATAAAAATTTATAATAACTGATTCAAAGAAATTTTTATTATGTTCATCTTTGCTCATAAAAGCACGAAAAAAAGACGTTTTGACATATGTTTTCAATACGTCAAAACGTCTTTCTTTCATTTATTATTTCATATATTTTTTTCAGATTCTTCTTTTGTTTGTCACTGATCTGATAAAAAGTCTGTTTTCCATTCTTATCTTCGATTCCAATGACCGTACGATCTCCGAGAAGTATTTTTGTTAATGTACCACTTGTATAGAAACGATACTCATTCCATGAGGCTGTATCCAGTGTGGCATCTTTTCCAGATAACTTCTTCGCTTTCTCAATAATCTTAGATACTTTGATCGCTGTATCATTAAATTTCATCTTCTTATCTGTTACAACGATCTGGGCATCTGCAATTCTTGCTGCTACGTTACTGTAATTCTTCTGCTCTTTGGCATCGATCAACGCATCTCCAACGGTTGAAGCACCATTATATGCGTAAACATTTTCTGGAATCTCATCAAACACAATATAACTGTCACCATATACTTTGAATTCAAACGTTGTATTATCTTCATCAATCAACGCATAAGAATAACTTTGTTTATACTGCTTCTCTACATCGGTTGGTGTGATTCCGATCATTCGATTACATCCAGTTACAATCTTCTTTACATATTTGCAGACAGGAATATTCGTTACTGCAAAACTCTGATTCTTGATCGTATTCGTTGCAAAGTCAACTTTAATGATCCTGCTGTCTTTGACACGACTTTTGTAGTCTGCAATCTTTTGATCTCCAGAAGTTGCATGGATTGCTTTGATCTTCTTATTTAGTGAATTTGTTTTTTTCTTTTCCTTCTTTTAGCTGAACAGACAGTTTATCTCTTTCATCTTTAAGACTCTGATAATATTTTGATTCCACGACAGCATCTTTTGACGGCTTAAAGCATCCCGTCATCATCACGCTGCTCATTGCGATCACCGCTGCTGTTAGTATATATTTTGCACCTTTCATATGGTTTCCCTCCATTACAGGTCCTATCGTTTTTGAGCGATCTCTCCTGCGTTCTTATAGATGCTGTTTGGTGCGATACATCCACGTACCATAGATAATGGATAAATATTGGTATCATGACCAACCACTGATCCTGGATTCAAGATAGTTCCGCATCCTACTTCTACACGAGAACTTAAGATCGCGCCGATCTTCTTTCTTCCAGTCTCAATCTTTTCTTCTCCGTTTTTGATCACAACGTTTGTCTTGTCAGATTTTACATTCGATGTGATGGATCCAGCTCCCATATGAGACTTATATCCTAAAATAGAATCTCCTACATAATTGTAATGAGGCACCTGAACATTATTAAATAAAATATCATTCTTGATCTCTGTAGAATTTCCTACAACACATCCTGCCCCGATCAATGCATTTCCTCTGATAAATGCTCCTGGGCGCACTTCTGTATCTGGACCAATGATCGCTGGTCCATTGATCGTTGCCGTCTTGGCGATCGTTGCACTTTTCGCGATCCATACATCTTCTTCTACCTGATCATATTCATCTACTGATAGTGTTGGTCCAACTTCCAGTACAAAATCTTTGATCAATGGAAGAATCTCCCATGGATACGTTGTCTGTTCAAATAATTGAGCTGCAATTGTCTGATCTAAATCCTGAAAGAATTCTTTGTTTGTTAATTCTACCATCTGATTTTACCTCTTTCTGTTCTTATTATCTGTTTCAATCCACAGTCTGTAATTTTCATTTGAAATCCAACTCGATCGGACAGTGATCTGATCCCATCACATCTGTTAAGATCTTCGCATCACTGATACGATCTTTTAAACACTCTGATACAATAAAATAGTCAATGCGCCACCCTGCGTTATTCTTTCTCGCATTGAAGCGGTAAGACCACCAGGAATAGATTCCTGTCTGGTCTGGGTATAAATAACGGAAGGTATCGATAAATCCATTGCTAAGGATTGTTCTCATTTTTTCACGTTCTTCATCCGTGAAACCAGCATTTTTTCTATTTGTCTTTGGGTTCTTAAGATCGATCTCCTCGACTGCAACATTCAGATCGCCACAAAAGATCACCGGCTTTTTCTCTTCTAACTTCTTCAAATAAGCAAGAAAATCCTCTTCCCACTTCATTCGATAAGAAAGCCTTGCCAGTTCACTTTGTGAATTCGGTGTATACACTGTGATAAAGTAATAATCTTTAAACTCCAGTGTGATCACACGTCCTTCCTGATCATGTTCTTCTATCCCAAGACCATAAAAAACGCTGATCGGTTCTTCTTTTGTAAAAATGCCTGTTCCTGAATATCCCTTCTTCACTGCATAATTCCAGTACTGGTGATATTCCGGAAGATTCAGGTCAAGCTGGCCTTCCTGCATCTTACTTTCCTGAATGCAGAAGATATCGGCATCTGTCTCATTGAAAAAATCCAAAAATCCTTTCTTCACACATGCTCTGATCCCATTGACATTCCATGATATGAATTTCATCTAATTTCCTCCACGTCTCTTATTATAAAGAAACATAATCACTCCTGCTGCAATGATCACACAATATCCTACAAACTCAGCATATCTGGAAGCTGTCCAAAAACGAAGAATCCCATAATTGCTGAGAACATGATCTGTGTGTAATCATATACAGAAATTTCCCTTGCTGGTGCATACGTATATGCCGCTGTGACTCCAAACTGTCCTCCTGCAGCAGCTAATCCTGTTAATAACAAAAAGAATAACTGCCCTGCTGAAATCGGATGAAAATCCATGATCAAATATGGTACACACGCCAACATAGAAAATGTTGAGAAGAAAAGCACGATCATTGGTCCTCTTTCTCCTCTAAGTCCAAGTTTTCTCACACAGGTATATGCAAAACCTGCACACATTCCTCCTGCAAAGCCGATCACAGCTGCTGGTGTCATCCCGCCTGCGAAACTTGGTTTTACAATAAATAAACTACCGACAAAAGCTGCGATCACGCATGCGCATTGTGTCGGTGTGATCTTCTCTTTCAGTACTAAATAAGAAAATACAATAACAAAAAATGGCGATAACTTATTTAGACATGAAGCATCTGAAAGCACCAGGTGATCTACCGCATAAAAGTTGCAGAAAATACCTAAGGTCAAAAAGGGACCTTAGAATAAACCAATGCAAATTTCTTTTCTGAATCTGAATCTTTTCCTTGTTGCGAATGATCATGATAAACGCAATGACCGCCGCAACTAAATTGCGGAAAAAACTCTTCTCGATCGCTGGAAGATCTCCTGACAGCTTTAAAAACAATGCCATAAGGGCAAAGGAAAAAGCTGACAGTATGATGCATATAATTCCACGATTCTTATCTTTCATAACAAGATTATACTCTTGAAGAATATTCTCCAGTTCTTGTATCGATCTTTAACGTATCACCTTCGTTAACGAATAATGGTACCATTACCTGAGCACCTGTTTCAACGATACATGGTTTTGTAGCACCCTGTGCTGTGTTTCCTTTTTCTCCTGGTTCACATTCTGTAACAAGTAATTCTACAGAGATTGGTGGCTCAACCTGGAATGCATTTCCTGCGTGAGAAACGATCGTAACGTTTTCGTTTTCTTTAACGAATTTTAAAGAATCTCCGATAACATCTGGTCCTAATGCGATCTGATCAAATGTTTCGTTATCCATGAAGTAGAATAATTCTCCATCATTGTACAGATACTGCATTTCTTTACGTTCGATATGAGCGTTTTCAAATTTCTCTGTTGGACGGAATGTTTTCTCAACAACTCCACCGTTCTTGATATTTTTTAATTTACAACGTACGAACGCTGCTCCCTTTCCAGGTTTTACATGCTGGAATTCGATGATCTGGTAAATATTATTCTCGAACTGAATTGTTAATCCATTCTTAAAATCTCCTGCTGTAACCATATTATAATTGTCCTCCTTAAATTATATCTTTTTTTATTTTATCTTAAATCTATAGTTGAATCAACTATTTATTTGCTAATTTATAGATTTCGTATATATCATTCTCATCACAGACCTTAAATGAACCGATCGTTCTGGTTCCTTCATAGGAACATCCATGTGCCATTTGCTTCATTTCTTCGTCTGTTTTTGAACCAATTTCTTTCGCCTCACGAAAACTTGTCGGCATATCAAGTGATGCAAAATATGTAACTGTTTTTCGGATTCCTTCCTGTGCTGCCTTCACATCGTCAGCTTCTTCTACATTCCAGACTCTTCTTGCATACTGCGCAAATCTGGCTGGTTTTGCATCATATACATAAGTTGCCCATGCTCCCCAGACAGCGGATAAACTTGCCCCATGTGCAATATCAAACTTCGCACTCAGTTCATGTCCTAACTGATGCACTGCAAAGTCTTTCTCAGCTCCAAGTCCTGTAATTCCGTTGTGTGAAAGACTTCCTGCCCACATGATCTCACTCATCGCATTATAATCGTGTGAATCCTTGATCGCAACCGCACCATTTCTGATCACTGTACGAAGCAGACCTTCTGCAATCTCGTCTGTCAGTTCATTATTCTCTGTCTGTGTAAAATAACGATCCAATGTATGCATCATAATATCCACAATGCCGCATCCTACCTGATACTTTGGTAATGTATATGTAAGTTCAGGATTCATGATCGCAAATGCCGGGCGGTTGAAATCTGTGGAAAGACCTCTCTTGATCTTCGTCTCTTCATTCGTAAGTACTGCTGAATCGCTTGTCTCACTTCCTGCCGCTGCAAGTGTTAATACAACTCCAACAGGAAGAGATTTCTTCACTGTCTGTTTCTTAGACCAGAACTCCCAGATATCTGTATCCGGATTCGCTGTTCCATGTGCAACAGCCTTTGAGGTATCAATCACACTTCCTCCACCTACTGCCAATACAAAGTCCGTTCCAAATTCAATGGATTTCTTCACTGCTTCTCTCGCAAATGAAAGCCTTGGATTCGGCTTCACGCTCCAACTGTCATATATTCAAGACCGGCTTCTTCTAATGAAGCAGTTACCTCATCAAGTAATCCGCTTCTTACAACACTTCCTCCACCATAGACAACGAATACTTTGGAAGCTTTCAGGCTTTTCGCAAGTTCTCCTGCCTGCTTCTGTGTCTCTTTTCCAAAAATGATTCTTGTTGGTGTATACTGGGTAAATCCATGCATTCGCTCATCCTCCATCTGCCCATAAACAGGGGCAAAACTTGTATGTTACTGATTAATCTGCATCTCTTGTTAACTTCACAACGATCTCTTCTGCGATCTCTTCCACAGTCTTATAATCTGTGTTCACTACAACATCTGCTGCCGCTTCGTACTTTGGACGGCGTTGTTCCATCATATTAGAAATAAATTCAGTATTCTTATTCCCACGTAATAATGGTCTGTCATCATTGTCTTTGACACGCTCTAAGATCACTTCTGGAGATGCTGTTAATAAAACGACCTTTCCATTCTTCTTCATCTCAGCAACGTTCTCATCACGAAGCGCAACTCCACCACCACAGGAGATGATCTGGTTATTCTTCTTCTGAAGCTCAATCAAAAGGTTTGTCTCACAGTTTCTGAAATATGTCTCTCCATATTCTTCAAAAATCTTATTGATAGACATTCCTTCTTTCTTCACGATCTCTTCATCCATCTCTACCTGTGGAGATGCAAGGATCTTACTTAGATATGTAGAAACAGTACTCTTACCTGCTCCCATAAATCCGATCAATAAGATGTTATGTGTAAATAATGTCTTTGCCTGAATTCTTCTGCTGTTTTCTACAATATAAGTAAATATATCAAGAATCTCATCCTTATAGGTATTCTCATCCACATGTGTGAGCAGCATCTTACGCTGTCTCTTTTCCTGTTCTGGCTGAAGGATTGGGCAATCCATTCTCTTTCTTGTAGACCATGATCTCTTTGATGATATCCATTCTCTCTTCTAATACAGAGACAATCTTCTTATCACACAGATCTAATCTCTCTCTAATCTCTTCTAACTGACTCATCTTCTTGTTCTTTCCTTTTCTATACTAATGTCCCATACTTCTCAGATAATGAAGTGTGGTCTTGTTCAGTATATCATACATTCCTATATTTTTCAATTCATTGCCTCTATAATTTAGGCAAATTCACTTTGATCTGTGATAAATGAAATAAAATCTTTCACAACCGGTGTCAGATATTTTTCTTTTTTAGTACAAGATATATATATCGTTCGATCTCTGGTGATATGATCGGACGAACACACACATCCATTGTATCAAGAAGCGGAATCTTTGGAACAATCGCAATTCCAAATCCTGCTGCAACAAGCCCTGCAACAGAAGAATCTTCTTCCCCTTCATATGCAATCGTTGGTTGCCTTTTAATCCTTGAAAAACAACTGTCGATCACTGGCCTTAATCCACTGTTCTTTGTAAAATATACGTAATCATATTCAATTGTATCCAGAAGATCGATTTCTTCCTTTTGAGCCAATGGATGGTCCTTTGGTGTGATCAAAACCAGTTCTTCCTGACCAACCGGAATAAATTCAAGTTCATCTTCCCCTTCCACATAAGAAGAAAATGCAAGATCATATTTCCCATCTTTTAATTCTTCCACGATTTTCTTCGTCGTTCCCTGTCCAAATGAAAAATGAATATGATTCTTCCCTTTTTCTTCCAGATAACCTTTGATCAGATTTGGAATAAAATGACTTCCCAAAGTAAATATATACCCCATATCAATAAATCCACCGCTGGTTCCTGATGTTTCTGTTACCACCCTTTTTCCTTCATCCAACATATCCAGCGACTGCTCCACATAACGTAAAAACAATGCTCCATATTTCGTTAATTTTGCATTTCTCCCCTGTTTTTCGAATAATTTCACTCCTAATTCACTCTCAAGACATGAGATCGCATGACTTAAACTTGGCTGCGTAATGGACAACATATCTGCAGTTCTAGTATAGTGTTCTTCCTTAGCTAATGCCCGAAAATAGTACAAATGATTCAAATTCATAATCTATTCCCTTTCAATTCATAAAATTTATTTATGGATAGTATACCATATTCTTCATTGCATTTATATATCTACTTTGCTATAATTATTTTTAGAAAACTATTAAACAAATTGGAGGATCATAATTATGGCAGCAAAGAATTTCCGTAAATTATTTGAACCGTACACAGTAAAATCTATGACATTAAGGAACAGAATTGTCATGACTCCCATTGGAACAAATTTTGCTGAGCATACCGGAGAAGTAAATGAGAGAATCATTGATTATTATAAACAGCGTGCAAAGGGCGGAACAGGTCTGATCACAATTGAAGCTGCGAGTGTTTATTCACCACAGGGAGCAAGCGGATCATACCAGCTTCGTATCGACCACGATAATTATATTCCTGGATTATACAGATTATGTGAAAGCATCCATGACTGTGGATCTAAGATCAGTATCTTACTAAATCATGCTGGTTCTGCAGCGAATGGTAAGATAACAAACATCCAACCAGTATCTGCATCTGATATTCCATCCAGAGTTGGTGGTGATATTCCTCGTGCTTTAACAACAGATGAAATCTACACGATCGTTGATAAATTTGCTGAAGCAGCAAACGTGCAGTTACAGCAGGATTTGATGCTGTTGAGATTCAGGCTGGACATGGTTATTTATTAAACCAGTTCTTATCTCCAACAACAAATGACCGTACTGATGAATTTGGTGGATCTAAAGAGAATCGTGCACGTTTCACTACATTAGTATTAAAAGCTGTTCGTGAGACAGTTGGTGAAAATATTCCTATCTTCTTAGGAATCAGTGCTGATGAACTTGCTGAAGGTGGTAACACATTAGATGATACATTAGAGATCGTTGAATATTTCAAAGATTACGTTGATGTATTTGATGTTTCTGCTGGACTTACATGTTCTATCCAGTACCAGTATGATGCAGATTACCTTCCAGATGGATGAAATCTTATATGTCTAAATCAATCAAAGAAAAGACTGGAAAACCTTGTCAGACAAGTGGTAATATCCGTGAACCAGAAGTTGCAAATCGTATTCTTGAAGATGGTGAAGCAGATCTGATCGCAATCGGACGTGGACTGATCGCTGATCCTGAATGGGTAAATAAAGTTCAATTTGGTAACACAGATGATATCAATCGTTGTATCTCATGTAACAATGGATGTACAGCAACATTAGGGGATGAACTATCCGATGCAGCATCAATCCTGCTCTTGTTTCAGGTTCATTATATAAAGATAAAGAAATTAAAAAAAACCAATGCTAACGTTGATTGTTGTTGGTTGGGTGGTTACATGCCGGTCTTCGGTGAAA
>ENA-OQIM01000362-OQIM01000362.1-human-gut-metagenome-genome-assembly--contig:-NODE-362-length-17138-cov-5.052789_pt1 | contig 17138 bp, 20 predicted proteins | sample MGYA00242579_ERZ504744 | MGnify/ENA primary metagenome ERZ504744 (study PRJEB26092, sample SAMD00036441) | human gut metagenome | host: Homo sapiens | study: EMG produced TPA metagenomics assembly of...
TGGAGCTCAAGCTCTCGCAGATGACCTCACTTGCAAAGATGGCAGATGATGAGGAGGAACCGGAGACACCTGAGAAGACTAAGCTTGTACCTGCGGGTATTGTGCTTATGGTTATCGGGTCTTTTGGCAGCAGCTGTTGCACGGTATTCAGTCTGAATGAGAAGTACAATGTGAAGGAAATCATGTTTCTTGTGGTAGGCATAGCTGGAGTTGCTATGGCGCTTTGCGGTGTTGTCATGATGGTCTATGGAATCCGTCTGAACAACAAAAAGCAGAGAGCATACATCAGGCTTATGGCTGAGCGTGAGGAAAATATAAAGCAGAAGGAGATACCGATTCAGGAATTAAAGGAGCAGCTTGAGCAGATTCAAAGCGGCATTACATCAATGGAGCATGAGGTATCGCAGTTTTTTGACAGCTTTTCGATTGAAGCAGATGAATCGCAGTATCAGGAGAAGCTTTATGAGCTTCGCACAAAGGCTCATGACTACAGTCGTTTCAACGAGCAGATAGGAAAGCGTGCCAAGACAAAGGCTGACTATGAGAAGGCGAAGGCTTCGCTTGATGAGTATTTAAGTCTCTATGGATATGACAGTGCTGCAGAATATACACAGGCACTTTCACAGATGAAAAAGCAGCTCGCAGAGGCCGGCTTTGCAAAAGAAAATATGGACAGTGCTCTTCAGAAGAAAGCGCAGTTTGAGAATGACAACGATATGGACAAGCTTCTTGCACCAAATGAGTGTCGTATACACTTGATGAGCTTAATGAGATGATTTCAAAGGTTGAGGGCAGCTCGATGAAATCAGGGCATCCTTAGTGCAGTACGGCAGACAGATGGATGATCTGCAGGAGCAGCTTGATATGAGGGATGAAAAGGAACAGGAGTACCGCAACTGCAAGCAGATACAGGCTGAGGAAAAGCATAAGTACGAGATACTTGGGCTTACATCAGACTATCTGACCAGGGCAAGGGAGCAGTTTACTGCCAGATACATGGCGCCTATTTCCAATGGCTTCCAGAAGTACTTCGGTATCCTGACAGAAAATACAGACAGAGACTGGCAGGTGGATGCCAATATTTCAATAAGGATGAAGGAGCAGGGGCAGCTTCGCGATGTGAGAACCATGTCGGCAGGCTACAAGGACCTGATAGGCATATGTATGCGTTTTGCGCTTGTGGATGCGATGTATCTGGGCGAGAAACCGTTCCTCATACTTGACGATCCGTTTGTGAATCTGGATGATGAGAAGCTTGCTCGAGGCAGAAGGCTGCTTGCGGTGCTTTCGCAGGATTACCAGGTGATCTATTTTACATGTCATGGAAGCCGCGAGTAAATTTTGGTCGAAGCTTTGTTTATATTAATTGATAAATATAGTAGCATATTTTTATTTATAGAATATAATTATATGAGGGTCAAAATATCTTTTGACCTCATATCTAAATATTATATCATATGAGGTAAAATATGCAGTTCATAGTATCAAAAAAGGAGTTCATTCCACCGGTAATAGCTCCTGATATCATAGAGACATTGGGCGATGATTACGAGATATGGACATATGAGGATTACGAAAGACTCCCACCACTTTTGGTGGGAGTTTATTCGTATTCGGCTATTCCAAAGTGTCTTGCTCCTTTATCCACGCAGGGACTTGTAAAAAGCGGTGTGTTCAGGCTTCAAAGGGAGTTTGTTCCGGGACTATACGGAAATGGTGTGTATGTGGTGGTTATTGACACAGGTGTGAATTATGCGCAGGAGGCTTTTATGACACCTGAGGGTAAGACGAAGATTGCAGTGCTGTGGGATCAGAATACGGATACGGTTTATTCTGAGGATGAGATAAATGCTGCTATTTTATCGGAAAATCCATATGAGAGCATACCGGGCGATGAGGATGGGCATGGTACGTTTGTGGCGAGCGTGATATGTGGCAATGACAGACCGCAGGATGATTTTGCAGGTGTGGCACCACAGGCTAAGCTATTGTCGTGAAGCTGAAAAGGGCACCTCAAAAGCTGTATGATTTCTACTTTATTCCGGATCGTAAAATAGTGTACTCGGAGGTTGATGTGATGAGAGCAGTGCATTTTGCAGATGAGTTTGCAGGTCAAAAGGGAGCACCGGCTGTCTTTTGCATGGCGCTTGGCTGCAATAACGGAAGCCACACGGGAGCTGAGGATCTTTCAGAGTATCTGGACTATATCACGGCAAAAAGAGGCAGGGCCGTGGTTGCGGCAGCGGGCAATGAGGCGAACAGCAGGCATCATTATAAAGGGCGCATAACAGATACAGTCGATGATATTGAGATAAATGTTGAGCAGGATATGGATGGGTTTTATCTGGAATGCTGGGCACTTTCACCTGAGCTATTTACGCTTTCTGTCATATCACCGAGTGGTCAGTCGAATCCGGCAGGGGTACCAATGCGAATAGACAGCGGTGAATACTCATTTCTGCTTGAAGGAACACAGGTGACTATTGACTACAGGCAGACCGGCAGACAGACGAGGGATTTGCTTATATTTATCCGCTTTGAAAAGGTGGTGAAGGGAGTGTGGACCATCAAGGTATTTCCACTTAGTACTATTGGAGGTGTTTTTAATATGTGGCTCCCGATGACAGGACTTCTTGATGCTGATGTGAGCTTTATTGTCTCGGAGCCTGATACCACGCTGACCATGCCTTCGGATGCTAAGCTTGTGATAACGGCGGGAGGCTATAATTCCCTAAATGATGCAATATTTTTAGAGTCGGGAAGGGGCTTTGACGCAGACGGTGGAATAAAGCCGGATCTCGTAGCACCGGCTGTGGATATCACAGGGGCAAATCTAAGAGGAATGTATATAGCACTAAGTGGCACATCGGCGCTGCTGCAATCACTGCAGCGGTGGCGGCTCTCATCATGGAGTGGATGATAGTGAGAGGCAATGTTTTGCTCGCAAACGGAGTGGATATAAAAAATGTCATGGTAAGAAACTGCCGCAGAAAAGAAAAAACCGACTATCCAAATAAAATTTTTGGCTACGGATTCATGAATGGGTTTGCCAATTTCTAAGAAAACGGATATAATATATTCTAAAAGATAAAAAGGAAGGGTGAATGGATGACAAAAAGCAATAATTTATTAGCGGATTACGCTGCAAAAAAACAGGATATCTGTATTAAAAATGACACAATTTCAGATAGTCTTTTTAGGGAATATGGTGTCAACAGAGGACTTAGGGATGTAAACGGAAAGGGAGTTCTGACAGGTCTTACGAATATTTCGGAGATTGTTTCATTTAAGACGGGCGAGGATGGCAGCAGCGTGCCATGTGACGGACAATTGTGGTACAGAGGCTACAATGTAAAGACACTTACAAATAACTTAAGGCCCGGAGAGTTTGGTTTTGAAAAAATTGCTTATCTGCTGCTTTTCGGGCAGCTGCCATCTGAGAGTGAATTGGCTGAGTTTACAGAGGTTTTAGGAAGAAGCAGAACCCTTCCTACCAATTTTACGAGGGATGTCATCATGAAGGCTCCGTCAAAGGATATCATGAATTCCATGACGAGAAGTATACTGACACTGGCTTCATATGATCCTCTTGTAGCAAAGGCGGGCATCGACAACAATATCAGACAGTGCTTATCACTTGTTGCAATATTCCCGATGCTTGCAGTTTACGGTTATCATGCGTATAATCATTATGAAAATGATCAGAGCATGTATATTCACAGGCCGGATCCAAAGCTTTCGACAGCTGAAAACTTCCTTAGGATGCTCAGAGCTGACAATCAATATACAGAGCTTGAAGCAAGGGTGCTTGATATGGCACTTATTCTTCATATGGAGCACGGCGGTGGAAACAACTCTACATTTACCACCCGTGTGGTTACATCGGCAGGTACAGATACATACTCTGCTATCGCGGCAGCCATGTCATCCCTTAAGGGACCAAAGCACGCGGTGCCAATATCAAGGTGATGGAGATGATGCGGGACATCCGTTCGCATGTGAAGCACTGGGATGATGAGGATGAGGTGAGAGCATACCTCAGAAAAATGATGGATGGTGAGGTGTTTGACCACAAGGGACTCATCTATGGAATGGGACATGCGGTGTATTCACTTTCTGACCCGAGGGAGCGTATATTCAGAGGCTATGTGGAGAAGCTTTCGGTGGCAAAGAATAGAGATAATGAGATGAATCTCTATAATACAATAGAGAAGGTGGCTCCTGAGATTATCGCTGAAAAGCGCCATATCTTTAAGGGTGTTTCTCCGAATGTCGATTTCTACAGCGGCTTTGTTTATGAGATGCTTGGTATTCCTATGGAGCTTTACACACCTCTTTTTGCCATTGCGCGAATCGTTGGCTGGAGTGCCCACAGGCTTGAGGAGATTGTTGGCATGAACAAGATTATCCGTCCGGCTTACAAGAGCGTCATGAAAGAGATAGAGTAACGAGAGGATGTTACAGTCTATCGTTCATATATCAAAAATACGATATGTTGGGGATTAGACATATTTAAAAGAATCGAGGTATTATACAAATGAGTTTTACAAAGGTAAAAAAGGGCGTCTGTGCAGCAAAGGGCTTTGTTGCAAACGGATTAAACTGTGGATTAAACAGTGACAAAAACAAAAATGACCTGGCTTTAGTTTATTCAGAAACACAGTGTCAGGCAGCGGCTGTTTACACAACAAACAAGGTGAAGGGCGCTCCTATTCAGGTGACAAAGGCACACCTTGAGGCATCAGGACATACGGCAAAGGCTGTTATTGCCAACAGCAAAAACGCCAACACCTGCAATGCTGACGGAGTAGAGAAGGCTCAGAGAATGTGCGAGCTTGCAGCAGCAGAGCTTTCGATTGATCCAAACGAGGTTATCGTGGCATCTACAGGAGTTATTGGACAGGTGCTTCCTATTGAGCCTATCGAGAGCCATATAAAGGAGCTTGCAAAGGGACTTTCGGCAGACGGCAACGACAAGGCTGTAAACGCTATCATGACTACAGATACCGTTCCAAAGCAGTATGCGGTAAAATTCATGCTTGGAGACAGTGAGTGTACAGTAGGCGGTATGGCAAAGGGAAGCGGCATGATTCACCCGAACATGGCTACTACCTTAAACTTTATCACATCAGATGTTGCCATCTCATCGGAACTCATCCAGAAGGCCCTGAGCGAGATTGTAAAGGTTACCTACAACTGTTTAAGCATTGACGGCGATACCTCTACCAATGATATGGTAAGCATCATGGCAAACGGTCTTGCAGGAAACACACCTATTACTACAGAGAATGATGATTATCAGATCTTTAAGGATGCACTGTACGAGGTGCTTTCAAATCTTACAAGAATGCTTGCAAAGGATGGAGAGGGTGCTTCAAAGCTTTTAGAGTGCACATGCGCAGGTGCGCCTGATCTTGATACAGCAATTATTGTGGCAAAGAGCGTTATCCGTTCACCACTTTTAAAGTGTGCTATGTTTGGCGAGGATGCCAACTGGGGACGAATCCTTTGTGCTATAGGCTATGCGGAGGCTGATTTTGATATAGACAAGGTGGAGCTTCACCTGCGCTCAACAGCAGGAAGCATCAAGGTGTGCGAGAACGGTGCCGGAGTTGACTTCTCAGAGGAGGAGGCAGCAAAAATACTGCATGAGGACGAGATTTACATCGACATAGATTTACACCAGGGAGATGTGTCAGCCAAGCATGGGGTTGTGATCTTACATATGATTATGTGAAAATTAACGGAGATTACAGATCTTAATCTTGACAAGTAATATTGATTAATGATATTATTTTTCTAAAGTAATTAATTAAAAAAGTAAAGCGAACGAGGGCGTTCAGATATTAGGTTATCTGCGCCCTCTTTTTTGTTGGAAAAATCACATTTACAAAGGAGAGATTAGGAGGCGGTAACTTGACTAAGAATGCATTGGATATGATTGATGAGAAAATAGTAGAGCTGCTACAGGAAAATGCACGTATAGCGATAAAGGAGATAGCGGCACAGGTGTTTTTGTCATCACCGGCTGTAACAGCCAGAATAGAGAGATTGGAGAGCAAGGGAATCATAAAGGCTATCATGCCACTGTTGATTCGGTTAATTTGGGCTATAAGATAAAGGCCTTTGTCAATCTGGATCTGGAGCCTGTACAAAAGGAAGAGTTTTATCCGTTTATTGAGAGTGTGGAGAATGTCATAGAGTGCAATTGTGTGACAGGAGAGTATTCTATGCTCATAGAGGTGAAGTTTTTAGATACGGAGGAGCTTGATGAATTTATCAACACTCTGCAGAAATTCGGCAAGACAAGTACACAGATAGTTTTTTCCACTCCTGTTGAGCACAGAGGCCTGCCTGTACATTCAGGTTTTGATGCATAGGATGATATGAGAGTTAAAAGATATTTTGCATGATTGAATGAAGTGTGCTAAAATAGTTTGCAAAAATACTGACTGTTAAACATGATTTTGGATGCTTTGAATAGTCAGATATATTGATTACGGCAGGAGGATAATATGAGTAAGAAATTAGGCTTCATAGGTTGTGGAAACATGGGAAAGGCAATGATACACGGAGTGCTGGCATCAGGCAAGGCACAGGCAAGCGATATTCTTGCATCTGCAAAGACCGAAAGCTCCAGAGAAAAGAATGCAGCGGAGCTGGAATCAGGCTTACAGCGGACAATAAGAGCGTAGCAGAGTTTGCAGATATTCTGTTTTTAGCAGTAAAGCCACAGTACTATGAGGAGGTTATAGCAGAGATAAAGGACACTGTTAGTGACGATGAAATCATTGTTTCGATTGCACCGGGCAAGTCACTTTCGTGGTTTGACGAGATGTTTGGAAAGAGCTTAAAGGTTATACGTACCATGCCAAATACACCTGCCATGGTTGGTGAGGGCATGATGGGAGTCTGTGCAAATGAAAGAGTATCGCAGGCGGAGCTTGATACAGTGCTTGATTTGTGCTCGGGCTTTTCAAAGGCTGAGATGATAGACGAGAAGCTCATGGATGTAGTGACAGCAGTCAGCGGAAGCTCACCGGCATATGTGTTTATGTTTATCGAGGCTATGGCAGATGCAGCTGTAGCAGGCGGCATGCCAAGGAGCCAGGCATATACATTTGCAGCTCAGGCAGTGCTTGGAAGCGCAAAAATGGTTCTCGAGACAGGAAAGCATCCGGGCGAGCTCAAGGATATGGTGTGCTCACCTGCCGGAACCACTATCCAGGCTGTGCGTGTGCTTGAGGAAAAGGGCATGAGAAGCAGTGTTTTTGAAGCTATGATGAAATGCTTGATATCTCCCGCAAAATGTAGTAGAATTATTGCATTGAGTTAAAGGAGAAAAGCAATGAGTCAGGCAAAGGTTGATAAATATAAGAATGAAAAGGCAAATCGTAAAAAGACAAATGCCAGAAATAAAGTAAAGCGTGTTATAGCACGAATTGTTGCAGCTGCGGCTGTAGTCGCATTGGTAGGCTGGGGCGGTTACTCCGGATATCAGTACTATGAGAAGAGTCGTCCGGTGAACTGCTATTACGCGGATATCAGTGCTGTCAGCGATTATCTACAGGGATTGTCTGCAGACAGTGAGCAGTAGATTATATTTTTGATACATAACATATATTTTACGATTTATATGATTAAGTTAAAATACCTCGCAGGTTACTGCGAGGTATTTTCAGTTTTTGAAGAATCCCCGGGCTCTTTTTGGGATTCAGATACAGTCTTTGCATTTTCTTCGGTATTTGAGGTGTCAGATTTTTTTGCTTTGGAGAGTGTGTTATCAATTGCGTTGAGCAGCACTTTGGAGGTGTACTGACTTGTGTTTGCGTAGGAAATATTATCGGTGGATTGATTTTGCACAATCTGCGATACGAGCTCGTTCATCGCAGGCTCAACAAGCGGATACATGGTTTCCACCGAATCAGTCATGTTTTCAAGGCTTATGGAGTTAATATTATTGCTGTCCACCGCCACAGACACATCGATAGCCGCCCCACCCAGCGCTACAGATGTGTTGTACACACCCGGTGTATACATGCCGGTTTCTTCCACCTTGGGCTTTGGTTCATCACCTGAAAAATAATATGTAGCAGCGAAAATTATCAGAAGAAGCAGTATGCCAAGGAGCACTCCGGTCAGAATGACATGCTTCATTTTTACAACAACGATTTTTGTTTTTGCACTCATATGCGCCTCCTGTGGTTGTTTTATATATAATATGTGTGGGGATGCAAAAGTATGACAGATATTCCTGTCTATAACGAAAAAGAGATATCCATCAAGGATATCTCTTTATGTTATAAGAGCGATAGACTGGCGCAAGACGTCCGGGGGACGTCTGTTCTGCGCCGACCGTTTCACGGCTTCCGGGGGGATCCTGAAATCCTTATGCAAATGTATAAGCTATACTAGGTACATAATCAATGATGCATCCGTTGATAAAACCAACACAATTTAGGAGAAATTAAAGGTTGAGAACTAAAACAACTATCACTTTCCAGGAATTGATATGCAGGATGCCTTAGAGTGTTTAAACAAACGCAAATTTTCTTAACCAAATAAGTGGTTAATTAACAAACCGTGCAAGGCTAGACAAAGAAAAAACCTTGTAAACACTGGGTTTACAAGGCTTTCCGTAAAGAGCGATAGACGGGGCTCGAACCCGCGGTCTCGACCTTGGCAAGGTCGCGCGTTACCAACTACGCCACTATCGCATGTATTAGGTTGTGTGCTCTCTTGTGTCGAGCATGTGTTATATAATACACGATAGAGGAGCATCTGTCAACCACTTTTTTAGATTTTTTTGTAACTATTCAAAGCCAAATGTTTTAGTCTTTATTTACATTTGTGTGTCTAATGTATAAACAGTATAATTATACATTTCACGAATTGCGTATGCAATTAGAAAATCAAGTAGTCCAAATTCCATAAAATGAAATTTTAGGGCAAATTACAGACATTAGCTTGGCTGTAGTATTTTTAAACAACATGTGTTAGACTACTGTTATATAAATCGGAATATAGTGAGGGACTATAAATACCATTACTTCATAACGGGGAGGTGAGATTTTATGTATTATAGTAATCCTCAGAGGTACAAAAATGGAGATAGATAATTGGCAGACTATGATGCTAATTTTTGAGGTGGTGTGTAGAATTTTCAAAAAACAAGGAGGAAAATATGGAACGGTTTATTCGGAAATTATTTGGTTTAACCTTTAGTGCATTATTGGCAGGTGTGCTTTTAGTAGGTTGTATTTCGAAGGATTTAGGAGATGAAAAATCTATGAACATAAAGATAGATGGGATAGAACAGATTACAGTATCAACTCAAACTACCGGACAGAAACAAGATGTTATAATAGAAAAAGAAAAATATGAGGATTTGATAAGTAAACTTAATTCGTATTCGTTAAAAGAAATAACAGATGAAAAATATAAAGGATGGCAGTATTTGATTAAAAAAAAAGGGGGGAGAAATTACTCTAATATGTTTTATGGATAATAAAGTCAAAGTGAATGACATCGTTTATGAAGTTAGAGATTACAATATTGATGACTTTTCATATCTGTTTGAGTGAATTTTGAAACGAACGTAAAAGTGATGAATCAAAATAAAAAGCCCATGAGAATTTTTCTCATAGGCTGAACAAAGATAATGATAAATGATTTTTTACGAAAAAAGCGGCTATCTCAAAGGATAGCCGCTTCAACTGTAGACAGAAGTATTTCTATAACTTAATTTTTCAAAAACAGAAACCTTAAAAAAAGCAGTATTATTAAAATGATAGAAACATATTTTTCTGTTTTACTGACTGTTTGCATAGGAAAGTATTTCTCTCTACAGAAAGAGTAAATCATGCTACAAGCAAGTGAAATAGAAAAAATATTTTAAAATTCATAGTATCTATGTGCTCAGGACAAAACATCATAATAGCCCAAAGAATCACGAGCCAAAGAACTATTATATAGTGGAAAATTTTTTGAATCTTATTATTATCCATATCAATCACTCCTTTCTTTAAAAGTGAAATAGACAGATGTCTTACTTGTTTCAATAACCAAAGGAATTACTTCTTTCTTAAATAGGTTTACATTAGTTTTGTGTCAACAGGCAAAAACTATGACTATAAAAGTCACCAATAAGTAATATTAAGTCATTAAAATGATAACACAAATCCTTTCTCTAAGTCAAATATTCAGAAGTATAATCGCTTCACAGCATCCATCGCAAGCATCGAGCGCTCACATTCTTCCGCCGAGAGTGTAATCTGCCAGCAAAGCGGACTATCTATCATATGCTTTGCCGCATAGCTTAGACCATAATTCCCTTCACCTGATTAGGTGTCATGTTCTGCGCTTCTTCTATTATAAGGTTATCTGAAAAAATTTTAAAAAAAAATTTTCAAAATAACTGTTGACAGATGCTCCTCTATCGTGTATTATATAAACACGTGCTCGACACAAGAGAGCACACAACTTAATAAATGCGATAGTGGCGTAGTTGGTAACGCGCGACCTTGCCAAGGTCGAGACCGCGGGTTCGAGCCCCGTCTATCGCTCTTATAACATAAAGAGATATCCTTAATGGATATCTCTTTTTCGTTATAGGAGTGAAGCGGAGCCGCTCGCTCGTGGCTTTCGCCACTTGCTTTGGAGTGTTTACAAGTGATAAACTTTCTCATTAAGTCCGGGAGGCGCATGGTATGGGGATTTGAGGGCATGGATTAGCGCTGACTGCGTGAGATTAGGCTTGAATAACAGTATTTCCGGGAAATATAATGTTTCTTGTAAGTAAACTTTAACTAGAATTTTTGTAAATATACAGGAGGAAAACATTATGTCATTTAATTGGAAAGCTTCAGGTTTATTCGCAGCAGGTGTTGCTTTTGGTACAGCAGGTATCAAGATTTTATCAAGCAAGGATGCTAAGCGTGCTTATACACAGTGTACAGCAGCTGCGCTTCGTGCTAAGGATTGTGTAATGAAGACTGTTAATACTGTTCAGGAGAATGCAGAGGATATTCTTGCTGAGGCTAAGAGTATCAACGAGGAGCGTGAGGCTAAGGCAGAGGCTGCTAAAGTTGCCGATGCAGCTGAGGATGTCTGCGAGTGTGCTGAGGCTGATGAGCAGGAAGCAGAGCAGGCTGAGGTTACAGCAGAGACTGCTGAGGCATAGAAGATAAGAGGCGGTCATATGAAATTTACGATTAAGCATGAGTCAAGAGGCCGTATGCGTGTTCATATGGAGCAGTACCGCATGACATATGAGCAGGCAGACACTCTGCTTTATGTGATTCACAATCACAGGAATGTTACCTTTGTAAAGGTTTATGACAGGACTGCTGATGCTGTGATTGAGTATGTAGGAGACAGAGAGCAGATTATAGAGCTGCTACGCCACTTTCATTATGAGAGCGCCAATGTGCCACAGACTGTTATCAAGACATCAGGAAGAGAGCTTAATAATTCATATCAGGAAAAGCTTATCGGAAGTGTTGTCTGGCATTACAGTAAAAAGCTCCTGCTGCCTTTGCCAATCAGGATAGCGCTTACTATTGGACAATCTGTAAAGTATATTGGAATTGGGCTTAAGTGTCTGCTGCAGAGAAAAATTGAGGTGCCGGTGCTTGATGCGACTGCCATCACGGTTTCTCTTATTACTAAGGATTTTTCTACCGCAAGCTCTATTATGTTTCTGCTTGGAATAGGTGAGCTCTTGGAGGAATGGACGCACAAGAAGTCTGTTGATGATTTAGCCAGAAGCATGTCACTTAATGTGAGCAAGGTATGGCTCAAGACACCTGAGAATCAGGAGATACTCGTTGAGTCTTCAAAGATTGAAAAGGGCGACAAGGTTGTTGTCCACATGGGAAATGTCATACCGTTCGACGGAGAGGTCTTAGATGGCGATGCGATGGTCAATCAGGCTTCCCTGACAGGTGAGTCGGTTCCGGTTCAAAGAACTGTCGGCAATACTGTGTTTGCAGGCACTGTTGTCGAGGAGGGCGAGATTACTATCAGGGTCAAGGAGGTTGAAGGAAACAACCGTTTTGACCAGATTGTTACTATGATAGAGGAGTCCGAAAAGCTTAAATCTGAGCTGGAGGGAAAGGCTGAGCACTATGCTGACAAGCTTGTGCCGTGGACGCTTGGAGCTACAGGGCTTACATATCTTCTGACAAGAAATGTGACAAAGGCTATGTCAATTCTCATGGTGGATTTCTGCTGTGCACTCAAGCTTGCTATGCCAATCTCAGTGCTTTCTGCTATCAGAGAGGCAAGCCTTTATAATGTAACAGTAAAGGGAGGAAAGTTCCTTGAGGCTGTTGCGGAGGCTGATACCATCGTCTTTGACAAGACAGGTACACTCACAAAGGCACATCCGACTGTGTTGATGTGGTGAACTTCAATGATGAGTATTCATCTGATGACATGCTTCGTGTAGCAGCCTGTCTGGAGGAGCATTTCCCTCATTCCATGGCAAAGGCAGTGGTAGACGCTGCTTCTAAGAAGGGGCTTTCCCACGAGGAAATGCATACAAAGGTTGAGTATATTGTGGCTCATGGAATTGCAACCTCAATCAATGGCAAGCGTACTGTCATCGGAAGCTATCATTTCGTCTTTGAGGATGAAAATGTGTTGTTCCTGCAGGAAAGGAGTCACTGTTTGAGTTGCTTCCGCTGTATTATTCTCACCTGTATCTGGCTATTGAGGGTAAGCTTTCGGCAGTTATCTGTATTGAGGATCCTCTGCGTGATGAGGCAGCGGCGGTTGTTACTTCATTAAAGAAGGCGGGCATATCAAAGGTTGTCATGATGACAGGCGACAGTGAGCGTACAGCTTCTGTCATTGCGAAAAAAGTAGGTGTAGATGAATACTACGCCGAGGTTTTACCTGAGGACAAGGCTGCCTTTGTGGAGAAAGAAAAGGCTAAGGGCAGAAAGGTCATTATGATTGGTGACGGCATAAATGATTCACCGGCTCTTTCAGCGGCAAATGTCGGTATTGCAATCAGTGACGGTGCTGAAATTGCACGCGAGATTGCCGATATTACGGTGGGCTCTGACGATCTCTACCAGATTGTAACTCTTAAATATATAAGTAATGCTCTTATGAAACGTATAAAGAGCAACTATCGAAAGATTGTTGGTTTTAACTCAGGGCTCATTGCTCTTGGTGTGGCAGGTGTGCTTCCGCCGACTACGACAGCACTTTTGCACAATGGATCGACAATTCTTATCAGTGTGAACAGTATGAAGAATCTGCTTGAGTAGATTTTGGATGTAGTACGGGGCGCTGCCAGCGGCAGCGCCCTTTACATTGTGGTGGAAATAATGTAGGAATTGTGATAAACTAACTGATAAGTAGTGCAGATTATTTTTATATGAGGTTAGATTATTGAAGGTTGAAGAGGTTATAAGCAGGGTTGCAGACAGTATGGACGCAAAATTTGAGAGACGTTTTAAATCTTTTTGTAATTCACTAGATGCGTTAGCTGAGGCCAGGCAGAGAGACCTTACCGATTCGTTTGTTTTGAGTGGGACAGGTGCTAAATTTAGCATTACTTTTGATTTATCGTGGAAGGTAATGAAAGATATTCTGGTACAATATTATTCGATAACCGGGTTTGTTACAAGTTCACCGCGAGAGGTGTTACGTGAATCCTTCAAGGCAAAGCTGATTTCTGATGATGCGTGGATGGATATGCTTAAGGTCAGAAATGAACTTGCACATGACTATGATTGTGAGGTTGTAAGGACACATTGTAATACAATTGTTGAAAAATATATTGATTTGTTTTATGATTTTAAGAATACGATAGATGAATTATTGAAGGTTGGATAAATTTTTACGTAGATATATCTAATGCACAAAATTAACACAATATAGTAATAAAAACATAGAATTAAAGATAGCGATGACAAATATAGAAGTTGAAATAAACGATAATTATATATGTGTATATGAGAGGCTTAATGATGATTGCATTAGGCTTCTTCATATGTATGGGAAAAATCCGGTGTGTGTGGTGCCGGATATGCTTGACGGCATGAGAGTGACGGAGCTTGCGGAGTATTGCTTTTCTTTCAAGAGTATGCCTGAAAAATTGAAAACAGAGCTTGGGATTGATGATATTCTGCGTCCTGATATGACGGAGCTGTGTGATGATTATATCGAGAGGGTCATATTGCCGGACGGAATGCAAAAGATTGGCAGGCTGTGCTTTTACAATTGTTCAAGGCTGTCTGTGCTTGAGCTGCCATCCGACATATGTGATGTGGATGGTGACGCTTTCATGAACTGCACAAAACTTTATATGCTTGTGATGAGAGGCTCACCGAAGGATAAGTCGTGTCTTAAGCAGATTCTTTCACAGATAAGCACTCTTGTGAGGGTTAGATGGGCTGACAGCGATAGAAATGCGATTGCGCAGGCATGTTTTTTCGAGTACGACCAGACATATGATGAGATTGGTCCTGCTCATATTTTTAAGCTGAACATGAACGGAGAAGGCTTTCGCGCCAGACAGGCTTTTATGGACCGCGTGTTTGTGTGGAAGCAGTATGATGAAATATTTTCAGAGGCGATTGCGCAGGAGAGTGAGGATGACCTTTTAGATATGGCTTTTTACAGGCTTATTTATGCGTATGAGCTTTCAAAAGAAGCTAGGCAGCAGTTTTTGGAGTATATTGTCAATCATAAAAAAAGGCTGTCTGAGCTTATCATAAGAAAAAGGGATTCGGGTTTGCTGCAGAGTTTTCTGGAGCTTAAAGACGATGAGGAGAATTTTATCGCAGATGTCATGGCTGTTACTGATATGCTTGCACTTGCAGCACAGGATGAATGGAGTGAGGGCAGTGTGATTTTGCATAGATTTAAGAAGGAAAATCTGTCGGTATCCAGGAAGAGGCGGTTTGAATTTTAAATTTAAGTGTAAATGCAAAGGTTATGTTATTACTAAAAAATATTTGACTTTTTTTCAAAAATAAAAATATAATAGCCTATGAACGAGTAGCAGACTAGCGTAAATCCAGTTTAGCTGCTCTTTTTTTGTGCACCTGCTGTCGCACATCATTAAAATATATAGTGCATTATAAAGTGTGTAGCTTATCAGCGTAAGTCCAGCTTATGAGATAAGAGCACACTTTTTTTTTTATGCAGAAAAGGAGGAATAAGTTAAGATGGCAGAAAGTAACAAGATGAAGGACATGCCGGTAAATAAGCTCATGGTACAGATGGGAATACCGATGATTTTATCTATGGCATTGCAGGCAGTTTACAATATTGTAGACAGTGCCTTTGTAGGAAATATGAGGTCAGGAAGTGAGGCAGCACTTAATGCACTGACACTGGTATTTCCAGTTCAGATGCTTATGGTAGCAGTTGGAATTGGAACAGGAGTGGGAACCAATGCACTTCTTGCAAGAACACTTGGTCAGGGAAATAGTAAAAAAGCTGCAAAGGTTGCAGGAAACAGTTTATTTCTTGGTGCAATAATTTATATAGTATGCCTGTTGTTTGGAATTTTTGGAGTTAAAGCTTATATTTCATCACAGACCGTTGATCCTCAAGTTATTTCAATGGGAACAAATTACTTGAGAATATGCTGTTTGATTTCATTTGGAATTATTTTCTTTTCACTATTTGAAAAGCTGCTGCAGGCAACCGGACGTTCTCTTTATTCTACAATTGGTCAGGTAGTTGGAGCAGTGGTAAATATTATTCTTGATCCTATTATGATTTATGGTATTGGACCGGTTCCGGAAATGGGAGTTAAAGGCGCCGCATATGCAACTGTTATCGGTCAGGTTGTGTCTGCAATACTGCTGTTTGTGTTTCATATGAAGCTGAACAGGGAATTTGAGCATGATACAAAGTATATGAAGCCTGATGGAGGAATAATCAAGGAAATTTATGCAATTGGACTTCCGGCTATTATTGCACAGGCTTTGATGTCAATTATGGTTTACGTGATGAATCTTATTTTGAAATTTAGTCCTTCGGCACAGACTGCATATGGTTTGTTTTATAAGGTGCAGCAGTTTGTATTGTTCCTTGCATTCGGACTAAGGGATGCAATTACACCAATTATAGCTTTTTCATATGGAATGCACAGCAAAAAGAGAATTAAGGATGGCATCAGGTATGGATTGCTTTATACGATTGTGCTTATGGTCATAGGAGTAGCGATTACAGAAATTTTCCCGGGAGAATTTGCTGCTTTGTTCAATGCAGGAGCATCAAGAGAATATTTTATCGGGGCAATGAGAATTATTTCCATCAGCTTTATTTTTGCCGGAATAAATGTGGCATATCAGGGTATTTACCAGGCGCTTGATGGTGGTATGGAATCGCTTGTGATTTCACTGCTCAGACAGCTTATAATTATATTACCTTTGGCAGGCATCTTCTCATTTTTTGTAAGAGGCGGACATATTGGAGTTTCACTGATCTGGTGGGCATTTCCAATCACGGAGGTGACTGCTTGTATTGTAGGATATTTATTTTTAAAGAGAATCAATAAAAATAAAGTGGAAACTTAAATTAAGGAGGCATAAGCATGACAAAAAGAATCATTACGATAAGCCGAGAGTTTGGAAGTGGCGGACGTTTTATCGGAGAAGAAGTCGCAAAGAAACTTGGAATTAAATATTATGACAAGGAAATAATTGGACAGATTGCAAAAGAGTCAGGACTGGCACCGGAGTATATTAAGGAAAATGCTGAGCTGTCCCCAAAGAAAGGGATTTTTGCATATGCATTTACCGGTCGTGATATTACAGGAAAATCAGTAGAAGATATGGTATATGAGGCACAGAGAAAAGTGATTTTGGATTTGGCAGAAAAAGAGCCATGTGTGATCATTGGAAGAAATGCTGATTATATTTTGAAAGACAGGGATGATGTATTGAATGTGTATATCCATGGGGATATGCCGGAAAAAATACAGCGTATCTGTAAGCTGCATAATACTTCAGAAGCTGATGCAGTAAAAATGATAAATGACATAGATAAAAGGCGTATGACAAATTATAATTTTTACACAGATCAGAAATGGGGAAAAGCTGCTAAATTATACGTTGTGCCTGAACAGCTCACAGCTGGGGTATGATAAATGTGAGAGTATAATT
>ENA-OQIM01000363-OQIM01000363.1-human-gut-metagenome-genome-assembly--contig:-NODE-363-length-17135-cov-2.414687_pt1 | contig 17135 bp, 23 predicted proteins | sample MGYA00242579_ERZ504744 | MGnify/ENA primary metagenome ERZ504744 (study PRJEB26092, sample SAMD00036441) | human gut metagenome | host: Homo sapiens | study: EMG produced TPA metagenomics assembly of...
ATCAGATTCCTTCTTCACTTTGTATTCATTGTATCAGACTATTCTTCATATTTCAAGTGCATTTTTCGTAAAATACATCTTTTTTTTCTTTAACATGCTCTTAACTTTCTCAAAAACATGATAAGTTTCATTGTATTCCCGATTCCCGATCATATTTCCTCCACAGAAATAACTCCTTCCTGCTGTCTTACCTCACGAAATACAGTATGGCGTGCTTTCCATTTGGCAGCCTCCATTGTTGCCTGGATCACCACACTCTGTGTTTTGGATCTCTTTTTGATGATAACTACGTTGGAGATCATGATGTCCTCTTCCCGGAGCTTCTTTATGACCATACTCATCTTGTCTTCATTTTCAAACTCCATATATACGTCATAGGTATTGGAATGCTCTTCCACATAAACCTCTATATATTTCGCATATTTGAACACCAGAATAAGCCCCAGCGTGGTAAAGATCGCACCGCTGTAAAAGCCGATTCCCACAGCAAGTCCGATACACGCAGAAGTCCAAAGACTGGCCGCTGTCGTAAGACCGGATACATGTCTCTGTCCGGTCACAATGATGGTTCCCACTCCAAGAAAACAATCCCGCTGACAACCTGTGCGCCAAGTCGTGCAGTATCTCCGATTCCTGCCCCATTAGAATATACATGGATAAAATCGCCCGTCATCATAACCAGAGTTGCCCCCATACAAACGATCATATGTGTTTTTACACCTGCCACACGCTTCTTCATTCCACGATCAATACCGATCAGACATCCAAGAAACATCGCAAGAATCAGCCGAAACAGCGTCGATCCCATATTTAAAGTGTGCAAATAATCCGATATTGCATTACATGCTCCGAGAATTCCGCCCATAAATTTGCTCCTTTCCTGTTGTAACATTATTTTCTGCCGGTGATAACGCCAATAGCGCATCACTTCATTTTGCCCTGCACGAACGCCGCAGGCCACACTCACTCCATTCGAAAGCTGTCTAGTCAGCCGGACTCACTCCGTCCGTCTCACTACACAGTTTTTCATATGATCCTATACCCCGGATATACATGATCTGTAGTCTCACAGCATGTAAAACAGCAGGGATACCGGCGCCCGGCGGCGGTATCCCTATCTGTTGCTCTATCTACTGATCAGAGGGCATTCTGATTATTTAATAGACTCGTTATAGTTCTCGATCGCTTTGTTTACAGAAGCTGCAAGCTGATCAACAGCGTCCTGAGTTGTAAGCTTGCCATCATATACCTGCGGCATGATCTCGTTGAATGTAAGACGGGCTTCTGTCTGTACACCTGAGAGAACACCTGCTGTATTGCAGTTTACAGGAGAATCCTTCAGCTGGTTGATAGCTGTCTCGAAGTTCGGGTTTTCTTTGAGGTAAGCCTTCATATCCTCTGTCTCATAAGCTTTCTCGTTGATCGCAAAGTATCCTGTACCCATGGACCATTTAGCCTGTACATCAGGAGTTGTGATGTACTCGATGAATTTCCATGCTGCATCTTCGTTAGCTTCGTTGCCTGTATCTGTAAGCCACAGGATCCACCACCGATGATAACACCGCCTTCATCATTCTGCTCGATTCTCGGAAGATATCCTGTACCAACTTCGAACGGAGAAGAATCAACTGCATTTTTCAGGATAGCAGTAGACTCGATGATCATACCAACCTGTCCGGAGAAGAATGCTGTCTGAGTATCTGCTGTTGTTGTTCCGTAATCTTCGAAATATCCGGAATCATACAGCTTTTTCCACATATCAAATACTTTCAGGCCGCCGCCGTTGGAATCAAAATCAACAGCTGTAACTGCCTCTTTACGTCCATTGTCATTGTTTCCGTATGTTACACCAAGTCCTGCAAGCTGCTGCTCAAAGAACCATCCGTAAATAGCCTGTGAATAACCAACCGGAGCTGCTCCGCTCTCTACGATCTTCTTGGCATCCTCAAGAACCTCATCATAAGTTGTTGGCGGAGTTTCAGGATCAAGTCCTGCTGCCTCAAATACGTCTTTGTTGTAATACAGCATAGGTGTGGATACGTTAAATGGCATTGCATACTGCTTGCCGTCTACGGTATAGTAGCTGCTGATAACCTCCATAACAGAGCTCTTATCATAGCCTGTGCTCTCAAATTTGTCTTCTACAGGAATGACAGCACCACTGTCATACATGAACTTTGTTCCTACGTCATACATCTGGCAGACATCCGGAAGACCGGAGTCACTCTGCATAGCAGCTTTCAGTTTTGTGATGGTATCATCATAGGTTCCCTGATACTCAGCTTTAATCTCAATCTCATCCTGGGATGCGTTGAAATCATCCACGATCTGCTGAAGCACCTCACCGTTTGTGCCGCCCATTGCATGCCAGAATGTAAGTGTTGTTTTCTCAGCTGCACTTACTGAGCACGGAGCTGCCAGAGATGCAGCCATGATTCCTCCTAAAAGAATCGCCATCCATTTTTTGTTGTTCATATAGAAACCCTCCTTTTATAATGGTCCGACCCGCCCCAATACAGGTCGGACAAATTAACATTTTTGCTACTTGCTCTTATGTGATTGGATCAACCTTAACAGCACCTGCTGTCAGACCACTGATCATCTGCTTCTGACCAATGATAAATACAAGGATCGACGGAATCAGGATAACCATAGCGCCAGCCATAACCGGTCGGAAGTCTGTTGCCTCAGCCCCCTGAAGCATACCAAGACCGATCTGAACCGTTCTCATATTTACACTGTCTGTTACAAGCAGTGGCCACAGATAGTAGTTCCAGCTCTGAAGGAATACATAGATGATCAGAGCACCCAGTGATGGTTTGATAAGCGGAACACCGATGGTATATAAGAACTTGAAATTTGTACATCCGTCAATCTCTGCCGCCTCATGGACTCTCCTTCGGCAGTGTCAGGAATGCCTGACGCATGTTGAATACCGCAAAAGCTGCTGCTGCATTAGGAGGATCAGCGCTGCGTATGTATTACGGATACCCCAGTCAGCAATAGTCAGGTAGTTTGCGATGATGATCGCCTGGCTCGGGATCATCATGGTTGCCAGCATAATATAGAACAGGACCTTTTTGCCTTTGAACTCCATCATTGCAAAAGCATATGCTGCAAGAGCACCTGTAACGACCTGAGCAAATGTGATAACACCGGATACGATCAGTGAGTCTTAATGAAGGTAAAGAACGGTGCAAGCTGAAATGCTCTTGTGTAGTTCTCGATAGTCAGATGGGACGGCCAGAACTTTCCGCCGTAGATCTCCTTCAGATCCATCATACTAACATTGAAACAGTAGATAACAGGAACAATAATAATAATTGCAAAAATAATATTCAGCGCATACATCGCCACTTTTACATATGGTTTTTCTTTCATCAGTAGGTCACCTTCTTTCCAGTCTAAACTGCAGTGCAGTCAGGATGATCAAAATAACAAACAGAATTACGGATTCTGAACAGGCCACACCGAAACGGCTGTTGATAAATGCTCCTGGTAAATCTCATACACGATAACGTTGGTACTCTCTGCCGGTCCGCCCTGGGTCATCATCTTGAACTCTGCGTATGCCTGTACGGAGTTGATGACATTGATGATGAGAAGGAAGAACAGTGTCGGAGAGATTGACGGAATCGTTACATGACGGTGCTTCTGGAAGAAATTCGCTCCATCCAGGGCAACGCTCTCATAAAGCTCAGCCGGTACACTCTGGATCGCTGCAGTAAGGTAAATGAAATTCATACCGATCGCCATCCATACACTAACGATCGTAACTGCGATCAGTGCATATTTCTTATCTGTCAGCCATCCGATATGAGTTCCGAGCGCCCTGTTCAGGATACCCAGAGAGCTGTGGAAAATAAACATGAACACTACAGATGCCGCTGCTGCGGAAATAGCCATCGGAAGTGCATATACAGTACGGAAAAACCCCTTTGCCTGATCTTCTCTGTACTGATGATTGCCAGTATAAAACCGAGCACAATAGAAAGGATAACTCGCATAACAGAGAATTTCAGTGTTGTCACCAAACTGTTAAGGAACGTTCCATCTGTAAAAATATTCGTATAGTTGTCAAGTCCTACATACTGTGCCACCTGACCAAGAGGTGTGGTTCTGGCAAAGCTCAGCTGGATCGTCTTAACGAACGGCCAGAATACAAACAGTATAAAAGGATCATTACAGGAACCAGATAGAGATAAGGCTCCACTGTCCTGAAAAAAGATTTTTTACTTTTCATTGTATATCACCTGCTTTTCATAAATTTACGTACTACCGATCAGCTGCATCATCACGATATCTCTGTCCCCCTGACAGTGCTGATCATGTTGCTCATTACACATTTTGCCGAAAAACACTTCCGTTATATCTTCCAGCAATTACCCCAATACATTAAGCAAAACTCTCATTTACGTTCTGCTGTCAAAAATGCCCTCCCACTACCCTCCTTTGTATTTGCGCGTTTGTTATCTTTACCAACTTTTTACCAAATGATAACATATTTCTTGCATATCATCAACAGTTATTTCTCTATTTTTCAATATTTCTTTATTTATTTTATACAATTATCATTTAATAACAATTATTTTTTTATCTATTTTATACAATTTACCGTACCTCAATAAGGCAATCCATTCTGATCACCTTCCATAAAAAAATAGATAAAAAATCGCAGAAAATAACGCATCCTTCGATGCATATCTTCTGCCGTTCTCTCTTCTCAATGGCATCATCTGTTTTTATACAAAACAGATACAATCTCAACTTGTTAATCCAGATTATACAGTAAAATCCACTATAAATCAAGACCAAACACGTATTTTTTATGCAAATCTTATAAATACTTTTTTCACAAGCAATCCATTTCATTACACGGAAATTGTCTTTAATTCACAGCTGTTTGTGGAACAATTACACTTTTTTCTTCCTGTACCAGGATATTAAATACAAAACTATACCAAAAATTATAAAAAATGGAGCAACTGCCACCAAAACAGTTGTTAAAAGTATCACAATTAACGCTGCAATGGCGATCACGATTGCCTTTCCATACCATGTGCTCAGATCCAGTTTAAAGCTTCTTGCCTTTCCGGCACTGCTCTCCGTCCCATTATCCGCATAATCATCTGCACCGTAGCTCTCTTCAGAATAACCAGACTCATCATAAACAGCTGCACTGTCATCTGTATCGATCAAAGTCTTGGCGATCAGCCTGGGATCCCCCAGTTCTGCCAGAACATCTGATTCACTTCGACCGTTCCGGACCTGAGACTGAATGTAATCCTCATAATACCGCACATAGCCGCAGCTCTCCCCTGGTCATCTGTCCGGACCAGTTCGCCCCCGTAAACCTCAAGCAACTCTCCTTCTGCTCATAAATATGTCAAACCTTTCTTATGAAATATAATGAAAAAAACAAAACTCAAAACAACTCCAGAAACCTCACCTTGAAAACTTCTGCAAATTCTTTTTTATTACTCTCTTAAAATTTTTCTCATTATACCATAACCCATAAATTTAAATCAGAAACAAATCATAAAATTTTGATTAAAAAATAAAAATCATAGTACAGCGCAAAGGGCGATTCATTTCCGGATGCCGCCAAAGCCGCATTCGGAAACGAATCGCCTCCATGACGTTCGTTATGCCGTCAAAAATTACTCAACATGAACAGCCCCTGTACTCCTGATATTCATCGGATAGACATTTCCCTTCCAACATACTGAGCCATATAGTCCACATACGCATCTGCGTTCTCGATCGGAAGCACGCACATGATAACTCCTGCAAAACCACCACCATGAACTCTGCAGATACCAGCACCGATCTTATTCAGAAACAGCTTGGTAAGCGCCAGACTCAACGTGATCTTCTGCTCCTTGCAATTCTGCAGAGAATAACAGTTCTGCAGCCACTCCCAGGAAGAATTACCGGACTCCTCAAGAAGACGCAGGAATCCCTCACCGTCTTTATTCTCAACAGCCTTCACAGCATCTGCAACACGTCTGTTCTCTTCATAAAAATGCATCGCACGAAGAACAGCACGGTCATTCGGAATATCCTTCACATGTGCCAGAAGATTCTCCATATTGGACTCACAGAGAAGCTCTACGCCCATAGCCTTCGCAGCCTCACGCATCTCCATAGGAATAGAAGAATATTCCTCACTGAGATCTGCATGGCCCTTACCGGTATTTACGATCACAAGTCTGCAGCCCATATCCTCAAAGGAAAATGCGATCTTCTCACAGCTGATATTCTCTTTATCAGAGAAATCCAGAAGGATCGGACCACCGGCAGCACAAGCCATCTGGTCCATCAGACCGGAAGCCTTTTTCCAGTAAACATTCTCAGCATACTGACCTGCTCTCGCATACTCGCCATACTCCAGCTTACCTTCATTAAAGAAATAATTGGTGATCGCACATACAAGCATCTCAAAGGAAGCAGAGGAGCTTACACCTGCAGCGGCAATAACCTTGGTGGAAACATAAGCGTCAAATCCACCGGTAGCATAGCCTTTTTTCTGCATATACTCCATAATACCTGCAACAAGAGCATCTGTACCTTTTGTATAGGTTTCTGTGCTGAGCTTGTCAAGATCAACAACTACTTCCTGTTTGTAACCCTCACTGATCATATGGATCACATTGGTTCCGTTTGGATAAGCAGCACCGATGGTATCCAGATCGATACTTGCAGCAATGATCTGACCGCCGTTATGATCCACATGGTTGCCAATGATCTCCGTACGGCCCGGAGCAGTAAAAAACTCTGCCTTGTCATGATGATATTTCTTCTCGAAATTTACAGCAAGATTGGTATAACGGGCGCTGCTCTCCTCTGTTTCACCATAGATTTTTTTCAGCACGTCTGCTGCCGGAATTTTAATTGTTCCCATTTTTTCTTCCTCCTGTTATATAGTTTACACCCCAGATCCGGAAGAACCTGAAAAATCTTCCGCTCTGTCACGCTTCATGGTTACTGTTCACTCCGTTCTCAGCAACACGCTTCGCAATGCGCGGAATATTACCAGTGAATAGTAACGCTTCATGTACTTTTATTATAACAGTTCCGTCTTTTCTGTCCATAACAATTTTGTGTAAAAACCGTATTATTTTGTGGTGATCCCGGAATATCCCTTTGCATTTTCTGCCTTTTCTGATAAAATAAATTCCACTATAAAAAGCAGATATACACTTCAGGATCCGCGCACAGAAGGAAGGAGGTAACACCATGCAGATCATCACAGATCCCGCCGGAAAAGAACTGAAAAAACACGGAGACAGCTCCTTCCCATTCCTGGTAAGCTACGAGCGGCTTTCCGGCTATGAGACCGGTTCCTTTCTGTGGCACTGGCATCCGGAGATCGAGCTTACCTATATCGAAAAGGGCGAAATGCTTTACAAGATCAATCAGAATACCTTTCACCTGAAAGAGGGACAGGCAATCTTTGGCAATGCCAATGCCCTTCATGCCGGATATATGTATCAGGATCAGGACTGTCAGTATATCCCCATAACCTTTGACCCCAAACTGATCTACGGATTTCGGGAAGCCTTCTTTTTCAGAAATATACAGAACCGATCCTCCGAAGCTTTTCCCTGTCCGCCGTACCGCTTGATCTATCCTGTAAATGGCATTCCGAGGCCATAAAAGATATCCGTGACATCATCGACCTGGACAGTAGCCGGAAACCCATGTATGAATTTGAGATCATCGCCAGACTGCAGCACTTCTGGAAATCTTATAATGAAAATACGATCTCCCAGCAACTCTTCCATCCGGTCAGGATGAAGAAAACTACCGCCGCATCCGTCAGATCATGTCCTATATCGCAGAACACTACTCTGAAAAGATCCTCCTGAATGATGTTGCAGACCTGATCCACTTAAGTCCCAGCGAATGCAGCCGGCTTTTCAAAAAATGCATGAATATCACACTCTTCGGATACATCCAGGAATACCGCATTGAACGCAGCCTGGAATATCTGGAAAATCCTTCCTGTTCTATCACAGAATCAGGACTGCTGTCCGGTTTTTCGGACTCTAATTATTACACAAAGGTCTTTACAAAAATCAAGGGCTGTACACCAAGACAGTACAGAAAAAATCAGGAGCTGTGACATGCTCCTGATCTTTAACCGTTCAGTGCTCCATACCTATGAAGCAGAACAATATTTATCCGTGAAAATGGCTGTTATCTGAACAGCTCTTTCATTGCCGGATACAGTTTGCGGAATTTCCGGTATTTTTCTTCATATTTTGCAACCAGCTCCGGTTCCGGTTCTACCGTATCTACTACCCTGACCAGCTTATTACAGATCGTTTCCACATCCGGGTATTCACCGCAGCCTACTGCTGCCAGCATTGCACCGCCCATGGACGGACCTTCCTCATTCTCCGGCACATCCACCTTCAGGTTCATCACATTTGCAATGATCTTTTTCCAGAGAGGGCTCTTGCTCCGCCGCCGCAGATCTTGGTGCGCTCAATATGGATCCCGAGGCTTCTTGCAACCTCAAGGGAATCGCGAAGTCCGAAAGCAACTCCTTCCAGAACTGCCTGGGTCATATCTGCTCTCGTGGTATCCATGGACATTCCGAAAAATACGCCTCTTGCATCCGGGTTGTTATGCGGAGATCTCTCTCCCATCAGATATGGAAGGAAGAATACCTGATTCTCACCAAGCTTCCGGATCGGTGCCTGCTCTGCCGCAAAATCCTTTGTCTTAAGGATCTCCTCTGACCACCATTTGTTGCAGGAAGCAGCGCTTAACATGCATCCCATCAGATGATAGCTTCCATCTGCATGGTCAAAGGAATGCAGTGCATTGTTTTCATCTACTCCGAAATCTTTGCTGGAAATAAAGATCGTACCGGATGTTCCAAGGGAAATGTTGCACTGGCCATCGCCAACCGTTCCTGTTCCGACAGCTGCCGCAGCATTGTCACCTGCCCCTGCTACAACCTTCACATCTTCTGAGAAGCCAAGCTCTTTTGCAACTTCCGCTTTCAGGTTTCCGACTACCTGCCAGCTCTCGTACAGCTTCGGAAGCTGTTCCTCTGTGATATGGCAGATCTCAAGCATTTCCTTTGACCAGCAGCGGTTCTTCACATCAAGAAGAAGCATACCGGAAGCATCGGATACATCTGTGCAGAAGGATCCGCTTAAGCGATAGGCAAGATAATCCTTCGGAAGCATGATCTTTACAACCTTTTTAAAATTCTCAGGTTCATGCTTCTGCATCCAGAGGATCTTTGGTGCAGTGAAGCCTGCAAATGCAATGTTTGCTGTGTACTGAGAAAGTTTATCTTTTCCGATGACTGAATTTAGGTATTCTGTCTCCTCGCCGGTACGGCCGTCATTCCAGAGAATCGCCGGACGGATCACATTGTCATCTTTATCAAGTGTTACAAGGCCGTGCATCTGGCCGCCAAAACCGATTCCTGCTACTTCTTTGCGGTCAATCCCTTCTGTGAGCTCTTTGATCCCTTCCATGCTCTGGGTGAACCAGTCTTCCGGATTCTGCTCAGACCAGCCCGGATGGGGGAAGAACAGCGGATATTCTTTTGATACAATGTTGCAGATCTTTCCGGATCCTTCCATAAGAAGAAGCTTTACAGCGGAAGTTCCAAGATCAACGCCAATATAATACATAGTAATTTTTCCTCCTATAAATACAGAAACCGCGGCCCTAAGTTCGCAGCGCCTGCACGCCTGAGAGCCCGCGGTTTCTGAATCGTATTTAACCAAATCAAGAAAGTCCCCTGCGAGGTTACCAAAAGCAATAAGCAGTGAGTGGGGACTTGCTTGTATCAGGCAGCACGTACGGATGATCTTACCTGCCCGTTTTAATTATCTCCAAGGATTTTCCGTCGGATATCTCACGCCTGCCGGCTGGTTGTAGCCGATCTCCTCAACCGGTACACCGATATATTTGAACACCTCGAAGAGAGCTTTTCCGTGATGTCCGAATGCTACAGCACCGTGATGCGGGAAGCCTCCCTCAATCAGTACGTGGCGGTAGAAACGTCCCATCTCCGGAATTGCGAATACACCGATAGCTCCGAAGGAACGTGTTGCAACCGGAAGAACTTCACCATGTGCAATGTATGCACGAAGCTTGTTGTCCGCTGTACTCTGCAGACGGTAGAATGTGATGTCGCCAGGTTTGATATCTCCCTCAAGAGTTCCGTTTGTAACCTCGATCGGAAGTGATCTTGCCATGATCATCTGGTATTTCATCTCACAGAAGGACAGCTTGCTGGATGCTGTGTTTCCACAGTGGAAGCCCATAAATGTATCCTGAAGTGTGTAGTTGAATTTGCCTTCGATGGACTCTTTGTACATATCCTTCGGTACGGAGTTGTTGATGTCAAGAAGTGTAACGATATCATCACTTACAACCTGTCCGATGAACTCACTTAATGTTCCGTAGATATCAACCTCACAGGATACCGGAATTCCCTGTGCTGTCAGGCGGCTGTTTACGTAACACGGAACGAATCCGAACTGTGTCTGGAATGCCGGCCAGCATTTACCTGTCAGTGTTACATATTTACGATATCCCTTGTGATCTCTCACCCAGTCTTTCAGAGTCAGCTCATACTGTGCAAGTTTCGAAAGGATCTCCGGCTTCTTGTTTCCTGCGCCAAGCTCCTCTTCCATCTCTTTAACGATTGCCGGGATTCTCTCATCACCTGCATGATTGTTAAATGCCTCGAAAAGATCCAGCTCAGAATTCTCCTCGATCTCTACGCCAAGGTTGTAAAGCTGTTTGATCGGTGCATTGCATGCAAGGAAGTTTGTAGGACGCGGTCCGAAGCTGATGATCTTTAAGTTGCTAAGTCCTTCGATTGCTCTTGCGATCGGAAGGAACTCATGGATCATATCTGCACAGTCCTCTGCGTCACCTACCGGATACTCCGGAATATAAGCTTTTACGTTGCGCAGCTGCAGATTGTAGCTTGCGTTCAGCATACCGCAGTAAGCATCTCCACGTCCCTGGCAAAGATTATCCTGTGTTTCCTCTGCTGCTGCGATGAACATCTTCGGTCCCTCGAAATGTTTTGCAAGAAGTGTCTCAGAAATCTCCGGCCCGAAGTTTCCAAGATATACACAGAGTGCGTTACAGCCTGCTTTTTTGATATCCTCCAGAGCCTGGACCATATGGATCTCACTCTCTACGATACAGACCGGACATTCGTAGATATCCTTTGCATCGTATTTCTTTGTGTAAGCTTCTACAAGAGCTTTTCTCCTGTTTACGGAAAGACTTTCCGGAAAACAATCTCTGCTGACTGCAACGATTCCGATCTTAACTTCTGGCATGTTGTTCATAATCTTCATTCTCCTTTTTATATCCGGCAGATTTTCCACCGGTGATATTATTGTTCGTTTGTAACTATTCACTTCATCAAAAATCAGTCAAGTGTGATATTTTCACCCTTCAATCCATTGAATGCGCCTTCGATCTTCGCATCCTCATGAGCGATAAGCCATTTATTCCTGGCTGTCATCAGACCGTCCTCTCCGTCCTCTGACATCGAAAAATCAATCTCTGTGTTGGTTCCTCTCGGAAGAACAACTACACACTGAAATCCACTCTCATTCACATGACACGGTGCATAGTGGAGCGTTGTGGCATAAACCTCGATCCCGGTTCCTGCCGGTACCAGAAATGCCTCCACCTTTGAGGTATCGTATGTAAGATCCTCTTCTATATCCTGCTGATGTCCGATAAGCAGTACAAGATCTGTCACTGCTACATTGATCTCGGAATTCCGATGATATTCCAGAGCATTCAGCTTTTTATTGTGACCATTGCAATATCCGATCTGGACAGGTAATCCACCAAACGCTCTGTTTTTCAGCTCTTTTTCCACATCGAGAGCTTCCAGTTCCTCTGCTGACGGAACATATACCACATCCTCCGGAACCGGTGTATGCTTCATCTCCTTCAGAAGCGGACCGAAATTGTATCCCTCCAGAACCTTTCCGTATCTGCGGAAAGCCGGATCTGTTACTTTCTGAATTTTCACGATTTAACCCTCCTTGCAAAATTACTGTTTCACAGCTTCTCTGTATCTTCGTTTTGAACTGAAAAAGCATACCACATCATGGTATGCTTTTTCGCCGCTTTTCTTGACTCATTCATAGCACTTTTTTGACATTTTTATGATTCTGACGCTCCACTCTTCCCGGCAGGATCCCGTAACGCTTTACAAATTCCCTGGAAAAAGCCCTGCTGCTTGCAAACCCGTTGTCAAGTGCGATGGAGCTGATGGTATGATCTGTATTCAAAAGCTCCTTATAGGCGTATGCCATGCGGATATCCTGTAAATATGTCTTAAAATTGACCCTCGCATATTTCCGGAACATCCTTGACAGATATGCATCGGAATATCCGAACATGGCTGCAAGTCCGGAAAGCCTGAGATCCTCCTTGTAATGCTCCCGCATATAAGTGGTTATTTTTGACAAAGCATCCAATCTGCGGCTGATCTTCAGCGCATTCTCCTCCACCTCTGTTTCCCTGTATGCGGAAACCATAAGATAAAGGATTTCATAGAACACTGCCCTGATACGGAATTCGTACCCCGTTTCCCCGGATACATACACCCGGTACATCTCCCGGATCAGAGAAACCATCCGCCTGTCTGTTTCCTCAGACTCTTCGTTTCTGCTCCGAAAACGGATAAATCTCTGAGCGGTAAAATAATCCGAAAACTGCTTCAGCGGGATCTGCAGTACAATGGTCTCATTACGCACAGGCGCCTGAATAGAATGTACTTCATTGGAATTAATGATCAGAAACTCCCCTGCCTTCAGCGGATACTCTTTCTCATCGATATAGAAATAAAGGCTCCCGTCCATCACCGCAAAGATCTCGATCGAAGTATGCCAGTGTTTTTCCCTTACATAATTTCCGTTTCTTCCTTCAAAAAGAAAAAGCTTAAAAGGAAATCCCTCATTGGGAATGATCAATTCATGCTGAAACTCCATGCTCCTTCTCCCTTTCCTGCTGTCCGGTCTGGACCCGGCGCATCATACTTCCGTAAAAAGCCGCCAGGATCTGCTGAAATAACGTTCCGATCATAACCGGAAATAATGTTTCCGCCGGAAAATACGCTCCCGCGATCACCGCACCGGCGCTGATGTTCCGCATTCCGGAACCATAGATCCATGGAAACCTTGCCTCTTTATTCTGCCTTGTAAGAATGGCAATGATCCACCGATGGCATATCCCCCTGCTGCCCAGGGCCAGGATCGCTGCCTGCTACCTCCAGCCGTTCTCCGGTTAAGATGCTTCATATAAGGAGAAACCTTGGAGGAGTTGGAGGTACCACAAAGATCAGGCACATTTTTGAAAAAGGCGCCAGCTTTTTCGGCCAGGTCTCCATAACCTTTCCATGGCTGACTTCATTAAGGCACATGGCAAGAACTGCCGGCAGAGCGATCATGAAAACCAGCTCCTTCATCATTCCCACAGTATCCATTTTTACGCTGGAGCCACCAGGAGTTTCAATACTGTCGGGATCAGAAAGGGAGCCAGGATCGTATCGATCACAACCAACGAAAGTGACAGCGGACTGTTTCCATTATAAATGGATACCCACATCAGACTGATCACCGCTGCAGGTACGGAAAATTCCAGCACCATTCCTGTGATATAATTCATATTGCCCGGGAACAGAAGATGTCCCAGACCGCAGGCGGCCACCGGTCCCAGCACATGAAGGATCAGCAGCATCAGGATTAGCGGAAGCGGCCGCTTAAACACATCTGCCACATCACGGAACCTGGATTTCAGCGCACCGATAAAGGTCATAAATGCAAAAGCATACGTCACATAGGGCACGCCATGCTTTGCAATATCCGGAAACAGTACCCCCGTAAGCAGACAAGCCGGCGTCACAAAAGCCATCCATTTCTCCATAAAGCTGTTAAATTTTTCCAGCATATCACACCTCTTGTTTATCTTTTTTCTGTCTTTTTTTACAGTTTATCACAAAAAACAGCGGTGCAAGAAAAAAATCCTCTGTTTTATAGCCGATTCCGGACAAATATGATATGATAGTACCCATCCAAAAGCAACCTGAAACCAGGCGGACTACAGATATCCGCCAAAATGATCATTTATTATGATCTGGAAAACGAGGCAAAAAATGATTTCTTTAATTATACCATGCTTCAATGAGGAAGAATCTCTTCCGCTTTTTTACCCGGAAGCCACTTCTGTCCTCAGGCAAATGAACTGTGATTATGAGCTGATCTTTGTGAATGACGGTTCCAGAGACAGAACCCTTGAGATTTTAAAAGAGCTTTCCGAAAAGGATCCTCATGTGATCTATCTTTCTTTTTCCAGAAACTTTGGAAAGGAAGCTGCCATGTATGCAGGCTTCTGCAATGCCGGCGGCGATTATGTAGCAGTGATGGACGCTGATCTTCAGGATCCGCCGTCCCTTCTTCCGGAAATGCTGGAGAAGCTGGAATCCGGAGAATATGACAGCGTTGCCACCAGGCGTGTCAGCCGTGACGGAGAGCCACCTATCCGGAGTTTTTTTGCCCGGAAATTTTATCAGCTGATCAATAAGATCTCGGATGCAGATATTGTGGACGGTGCCAGAGACTTCCGTCTGATGAAACGCAGTATGGTGGATGCCATCGTCTCCATGAGTGAGTACAACCGCTTTTCCAAGGGAATATTCGGCTGGATCGGTTTTCGCACCTGCTGGCTCCCCTACAAAAATATCGAACGCGTAGCCGGTGAGACCAAGTGGAACTTCTGGAAGCTGTTTAAATACGCAGTCAGCGGCATCATCAATTTCTCTCAGGTACCGCTGACCATCGCATCCTGGTTCGGAACGACCATGACCGGTTTTTCCTTTCTGGTCCTGGTAGCCATCATAGTCCGAAAACTGATCTTTGATGATCCGGTCCCAGGCTGGGCTTCCACCATCTGTGTCATCATCTTCATCGGCGGCCTGCAGCTTTTCTGCCTGGGTATCATGGGGCAGTACATAGCAAAAACCTATATGGAGGTCAAGCAGCGCCCCCATTACATCATAGCAGAGTCCAACAAAAAGGACTTCACACCCATACGTTGATTTTTATTCTGTCGGAAGCTCGACCACCTGATATTCGTGGTCCAGCGCCGGCAGGATTTTTTCTTTTACATCACTGGTCTTCATTAACAAAGTGGAAGTATTGATGCACGGATGGCATCCGAAATATTCTTCATCCAGAACTTCTTTATCAAGCACCAGATGTACCTTCTTTTCTCTGTCAAAGATCAGTCCCATCAGACTTAAGGATCCCGGGGTAATGTTCAGATATTCCTCCATTTGCTCTCCGTCTGCAAAGGAAAGTCTGGCTGTCCCGATCTGTTTGGACAGAAATTTTGTTTTAAACGGCTTCTCTCCCGGCATCAGCAGCAGATAGAAATCCGTTTTCTGTCGGTTGCAGAGAAAAAGATTTTTGCATATCTGCGCTCCCAGAAGCTGATCCACTGCCTCGCAGGCCTCCATGGTCATCAGTGCTTCATGATCTGCTCTTTTATATTCAATCCCAAGGCCGTCCAGAAAATCGTACACTGCGATTTCCTTCTCCAGACGGCCCTCGGTATTCTCCGGTCTTCCTGTATAGATCGTTTTGTCAATTCTTGGTTCTTCCATGGTGTCTCCTCCGTTATTTTTACATTCTCATATGTGCAAGTCTTAGTCGCAGCATATTACGCTTTTACTGCTTCACCCGTAACCTGCCGATTTGTTTAATCATAGCACACCTGTAGCAAATAAGATACTCCGGATTTCCGTCTGACTATTGACGATATCAGCCTCGGATGCTATACTCTCAGGCAGAAAGGGAATGAAGTTCTCCCCCGATTTTTATCGAAACCGCCAATGAGCTGATGACTTCTGTGCAATGCACGGGGTTACCAGCTTTTTTTTTGATGGATTTTTAAGCTCCGGGAGATTGAAAGGAGTTACTATGACAAAAGAAACTATCCAAAAAGAACATCGGATCCTGCAGCTGAAATATGCTGTCCTTGCAGTGGTCGTGGGAATCTGCGTCGGAATCGTAGATACCATCTTCGGCCGGGGCCTGCTGGCGATCTCTGATCTTCGCACCGCACACTGGCGATATCTGCCTGCCCTTCCTGCCTCTGGCCGGACTTCTTATTGTGTGGATGTATCATCATTTCAGCACCTTAAGCTTAAAGGGCATGTCCCTGATCTTCGAAACCGGGCAGAAAAAAAGAGACCAGATTCCTCTGGCCCTTGTCCCTCTGGTAATGATCGGCACCTGGATCACTCATCTCTTCGGAGGAAGTGCCGGCCGTGAAGGTGTTGCCGTGCAGATCGGTGCTGCACTCTCCCACGAGGCAGGCCGCAGGCTGCATATCCGGGAAAATAAGCCTGTCATGCTGATCACCGGTATGGCTGCCGGTTTTGGTGGTCTGTTCCAGACGCCATTAGCCGCTGTATTTTTTCCATGGAGGTGATCGTTGCCGGATATCTTGAGTACGATGCGCTGCTGCCGGCACTTATTGCCGCATATACAGCCTCCTTCACCTCTCATTTCCTGGGACTGGAAAAATTTGCTGTGGATATCCAGGACACCTGGACTATGACCGATCTCCGAAGCATGATCTCTCTCATTGCTCTCGGACTTGCCTTTGGTCTTGCCGGACGATGCTTTTCCGTACTTCTTCAGAAAGCAAAGAAATTATTCGGGGAAAAAATTTCAAATCCTCTGATCCGCATCGGTGTCATGGCTATTCCACTGGCAGCTCTGCTGTTTGTGATCCACGGAGGACGCTACACAGGTCTTGGAACCAATCTCATCTCCGCTTCCTTTGCCAGAGAAACGATTTACGGATATGACTGGATTCTGAAGCTTCTGTTTACTGTATTTACACTTGCCATCGGTTTTCAGGGCGGCGAAGTGACACCACTGTTCTCCATCGGCGCTTCCCTTGGAGTCGTCCTGGGTTCCATCCTCGGGATCCCTCCCATTATCTGCGGGGCACTTGGCTACGCCGCAGTATTCGGCAGCGCACCAACACCCTCATCGCCCCGATCCTTATCGGCCTGGAAGTCTTCGGCACCCGAAATACCCTTCCCC
>ENA-OQIM01000364-OQIM01000364.1-human-gut-metagenome-genome-assembly--contig:-NODE-364-length-17132-cov-1.982887_pt1 | contig 17132 bp, 18 predicted proteins | sample MGYA00242579_ERZ504744 | MGnify/ENA primary metagenome ERZ504744 (study PRJEB26092, sample SAMD00036441) | human gut metagenome | host: Homo sapiens | study: EMG produced TPA metagenomics assembly of...
GAATGTTCTGCGAGCAGGTCTTGCGTTCCTTACTGATGCATACACATAATATCTTCGCCATTTTCTGTCTCATCCTTCCTGATGTGTTACTGTTCACTCCGTTCACAGCAACACGCTTCGCGATGCACAGAATTTATGCTAATCGCATAATCGCGCGGTATGTCTCGGGTTTTCTGTGACCTTCGCTCACAAAAAACACCTCGCGGGATATTACCAGTGAACAGTAACCCTGATATCTCTTTATAAAACCATGTACTGCTGTTTTTTCTGTTTTCTCAGATCGCCCAGAATGCAATATTCACATTCTTTCCTGCTTTCTGCAGATGTTCCACAAGTTCTTCTGCTGCCTGCTCTTTCCTTTTCTCTGTGATTCCCAGTTCCACGTTACTCTTATTGATAGCACCGCCGAAGTAGAAATTAATATCCGTTGCCTGCTCAAACAGCATCACACCAAGCAATGCTGCCGCATCCTTTTTTCGTTTCAGCCTGTTAAAGGACAGCCTGTCCTCCATCCATTCTTCACAATATTCAAGCAAATGCTCAATCGTAAGAAATCCCTCTGTCACCAGCTCTGTACCTTCCAGCTTATAATAGGCAGGAACGTCTCCGCAGGCAGTTTCACTAAGAGAGATCAGCTCTTTATCCAGATACCTGGCAGCACACTGTGCAGTAGTTCCGCCGCAGATTACATGATATCCCTCTGAATCGAAAAAGGACTTCAGATATCGCTCATCATGCTCCTCCTTACTTGGCGGGCCGATCATAAGGTTTACCACCTGTTTATGCCGCATCCGCAGGACAATGGCTGTAATATCATCATCCGTTTCATTCAGATTCAGATCCAGCTGGCCTCTGCCAGATAGCCTGCCATCTCCTGTGCGCTCATCCCTTTATGGTACTTTGCCCTGCAGAAAGCCATTACATCATCTCTTCCCCAGCCGCCGTTGGTAGTTTTTCCCATTCCCGCATTGGTGACACCGTCGGACATAATGATCAGCATATCCTCATCTTTCAGTTCAAAACAGCTTTTATGGATTTCCTTCTCTTCGATCATACTTGTCTCCACCGGATAATCAAAGAGCTTGCCATCCCGGATCAGAATTGCATCCGGATTATCAAACTGATAAAGGCTTACCTGTTTCCCCCTGAAAATTCAGCACTGTAAAGTGGCATATGCCAGATTTCTCACACTGCACACAGGAAGCGTTTTTGCCACTGCACGCACTGCCTCATCCAGTTCCACCTGATTAATGATCATGGTACTGAGCATGGTCGCAGTCAGCGTGGAAAGGATATTCGCCTTTACTCCGCTCCCAAGTCCGTCAGAAAGCACCAGAACATGGTCTTTATCATTTTCTTCAATCTTATAGCAGTCCCCACAGAGAAATTCTTTCTTTTTATTCAGGCTCACATGACCAAAATCCATGCATAAGCCGTCAAATTCCACATTCAGTCCATGATGCTTATTTCTTTTCATTCTCTTCTTCACTCTCCAGAAGTATGGTATTTTTCAGTTTTTCTACTGCCACTTTGGTGTCTGCAGCAGTTTCTCCAAGAAGTCCGGCGATCTGCTGCACGATCTTCAGCTGTTCTTCTACCAGCTTATCTGCCATACGCGCAGCTCAATCTGAGCATTATGAATCTGATCTTTATGCTTCCGCTCCTTTGTAATATCCTTCATAATGCAGAGAATCATTTTATTTTCTTTATCATTCGTCATTACGCGATCCAGATAACATTTCTGATCCTCCAGATAAATCTCATCCTGCATCAGATTCCGTTCAAAAGCCAGTATACTCGCCAGACTGTAATCATCCATGATCTCCGATACCGGTTTCCCGATCAGGCGCCGCTTTTTCGGCATATTGAACAATTTGGACGCCGCCTCATTCATCTGAATGATCTTCAGATTATAATCCACAGTTACCAGAAGTCCGGGCATGGCATTAAAGACTTTATTGGAGTAACTTTCCTGTTTTGCCCGCATATATGGAATACACATGCAACCTCAGCCTTATTCTGGATAATGGCAATTGCCTTTTCCCTGCATGTGTTGTACCCGCAGGCACCGCAGTTTAATTCATCCTTTGGAGAAAATTTTCCCATTTCCGCCAGAGCATCCCTGATTTCTTCCTCTGAGATCTCTTCCTGTTCCTGTGCAGAACAGTAACCGAAATTCTTTCTCAGTTCAAATCCCGGAAGTTCATAGTCTCCCTGCTCTCTGTGAAAATCTTTTCCAAAGGCTGCATTCTTCACTGCCAGAACATCTGCCAGATAATGTCCCTTCTTCATCTGGAAAGAAGGACCTGCCACACAGCCGCCGCTGCATGCATACATCTCAAGAAAGCAATTTTCAAAATCCTCCGGATGAAGTTCTTCCAGAACCTCCCTGCACTGCTCCATCCCACTTACAGAAAGCCTGCGGATTCCCTTTACAGCCCCAAGCAGGTCTGTTAAACCATCCGCAATGGCGATTTCTCTGGAACGGTAGGCAATCTGCTCAGGTTCTTTCTCAGTTATGGAAATCCCTTCTTTTTTCATCCATTGCACCAGCTCTTCCAATGTGATCACATAATCCACTTCATTTCCTGAGTCTCTCAACTCTGACATAGCTGAAATACAGGGACTTACATAGACAATCTCTGCCTTCGGATATTTTTTTTCAGATAACTGGCATGAAACTGCATCATAGAGGCAGACTGTACAGATTTCCCAGAAGATGCGGGTAGTGTTTCTTGACAAGCTGTACGATTACAGGACAGGCAGAAGAGATCATTATTCCCGGCTCTTTCTGTTCCGCAAAAAGTGCTCTATACTGCGAAATCATCAGGCTTGCACCTTCTGCTGCATCCGCTGCATCTGCAAATCCCAGCTTCTTCATCGCTTCCCTTATTCCATTGATACCGGTTACCCCAAAACGTGCCAGATATGCCGGATGAAGAGAGGCTATAACCTGCGTCTTATTCTCCATTGCATTGCAGATTGCAGGAATCATATTCTGCTCTTCCTTGGCATCCTGCGGGCAGACAAGGATACACTTCTCACAGTAAATACACTGACTTTCTATGATCCTGGCTGATGATCATGAACACGTATCGCCTTGACCGGGCAGTTCCGGACACATTTGTAACAGTTTTTACAACTGACTTTTTTAAACTGAAGGATTGACTGAAATCTCTGCATGCCTCGTACTCCTTATTATGTAACACTATATTTTTCACAAAAAATTATCTGTAACCGTTCCGTACTTTCACAGAATGATGTACTGCCGAATGATTATTTTTGCCTTTCCATAAAGGAATATGGAGCTGCCGCAAGGACAGCAGATCCATGTGCGACAGCCCCATATAATATTTACGATATCAGATCCGGAACTTTTTTCTCCGATATTGTTTTATGCTTTCTCAATCTTAATTGCGCATACCTTATATTCAGGAATTCTTGCGTATTTGTCAAGTGCGGCGTTGGTCAGCCAGTTTGCATTTCCATCCGGGAAGTGGAATGGCATCCAGCTCTCACCCGGTGAGGTCTTTGTACCTACACGAGCGGTAGATTCAATGGATCCTCGTCTGGAAGAAACTCTGACTTTATCACCGTTTTTGATACCCAGCTTATCGGCATCTACGATGTTCATTTCGATAAATGACTTACCTTCGATCTCCATAAGCTCAGGTGTCTTTCCTGTCATGGCTCTTGTTGTGTAATGATACAGAATACGTCCTGTCATGAGGATGATTGGATATTCCTCATCCGGAAGCTCTGCTGACGGTACATATTTTGCAGGATAGAACCAGCCAAGACCGCGGGAGAATTTACCAATATGCATGATCGGTGTTCCCGGATGATCCTTGGAGGTACATGGCCACTGAAGTCCCTGTCCATGAACTTCTTCACTGTCAAGACGTTCATGGCTGATACCTGCGAAGCTCGGTGTCAGGGATGCGATCTCATCCATGATCTGAGCAGAAGTCAGATGTGGCTGCGGATATCCCATGCGGTTCATCAGATCAATAATAATATCTGTATCCAGTCTCATCTCTCCAGGTACTGTGACAGCCTTGCGGACTCTCTGTACGCGGCGCTCTGTATTGGTAAATGTACCCTCTTTCTCTGCATAGCTTACACCAGGAAGGATAACATCTGCATACTGAGCTGTCTCTGTCATGAAAAGTTCCTGAAGTACAAAGAAATCAAGACTCTTTAATGCTTTGATAATGTGTGTGGTATCCGGATCAGTAACTACCGGGTCCTCACCATAAATATACAGACCCTTGATCTCGCCTGTGATTGCCTTCGGGAATACATCAGTTGCATGAGTTCCGATATTCGGATCAAGTTTTACACCCCATGCTTTCTCGAATTTCTCACGAACTGCAGGATCAGTAACCTTCTGATATCCCGGATATACGTTCGGCTGAGCACCCATATCGCAGGCACCCTGTACGTTATTCTGTCCACGAAGCGGGTTAACACCACAGCCTTCACGTCCAAGCTTGCCAACCATCATTGCCATATTGGACATGGACATAACGCCCTCTGTACCTGTGGAATGTTCAGTTACACCAAGGCAGTAGATGATCGGAGCACGGTCAGCTTTTGCATACATGATCGCTGCTTTTCTCAGATCGTCTGGATCAATGTGGCAGATCTCAGCTACCTTCTCAGGTGTGTAATCTTTAACGATTTCCTTTAATTCTTCGAAACCTTCTGTACGCTCTGCAATGAACTTGTCATCCTGAAGACCTTCAGAAAGGATCACATTCATGATGCCGTTTGCAAAAGCAACATTTGTACCAGGTTTCAGTTTCAGATGGATATCTGCTTTCTTAGCCAGACCAATATCACGAGGATCAACTACGATCAGCTTGCAGCCTCTCTTGATGGCCTGACGGATCTGCATGCCGACTACAGGATGTGCTTCCTCAGGGTTGGAACCAACCAGCATGATCAGATCTGCATTCTTTGTGATATCCTCAATTGGGTTTGTCATGGCACCTGAGCCAAGAGTCATCGCAAGACCTGATACAGATGCGGAATGACATACACGTGCACAGTTGTCTGTATTGTTGGTGCCGAAGCAGCAGCGAACCATCTTCTGTACCATGTAAATATCTTCATTCGGTGATCTGGAGCATGCAAAACCTGCAAGGGAATCAGAGCCATATTTCTTCTTGATTTCCATAAACTTGGAAGCTACAAGATCAAGTGCTTCATCCCATGTTGCACGTTCAAATTCACCTGTCTCTTTATTCTTAATTAACGGATATTTGATACGCTCCGGTGACTGTACAAAATCGAAGCTTCCGCTGCGGCCTTTAACGCAGAGCAGACCTTTGTTGGATGGTCCGTTTGCAGCCTCTGTATCCACAATCTTTCCGTCTTTTATGAGGAGATAATACTGGCAGCCTGTTGCACAATGTGGACAGGTAGTCAGAACCTTCTTGTCAATCTGGTATGGACGATATTTCTTTCTGCGCTTCATGGTTAACGCACCTGTCGGACAGGCCTGAACACAGTTACCACAGGATTCACAGATACCTTCATTCCATTTATGTTTATAATGTGCACCGATTACGGAGTTGAAACCACGATCCATGGTATCGATCGCACCTCTTCCTACGATTTCTTTACAGGTATTCACGCAGCGGTGGCAGAGAATACACAGGCTTGGATCATAGGTAAAGAATTTATTGGTATCATCAATCGGCATATCCTTCATTTCACCAGGATAGCTTGTCTCAGTTACACCATATTCAAAACAGTAATCCTGTAATTTACAGTCGCCGTTTGCCTCGCAGGAGAAGCAGTGTACACGGTGGTCAGAAAGAAGGAGATCCAGTGTATCTTTACGATATGCAACTACCTTCTCTGACATTGTCTGTACTTCATCACCTTCTGAGCAGCGAAGTGTACATGCCGTATCAAATTTGGTTCTTCCATTGTTTGTTACTTCTACCACGCACAAACGACAGGAACCATCCGGCAATACATCTTCCAGATAGCAGAGTGTAGGAATCTCCACTCCGATCTGTCTGGCAGCCTGCAGAATGGTCGTACCTTTTTCCACTTCTACAGGAATTCCATCTATTGTCAAATGAATCATCTTTTCACCCTCCTTAATTCACAGAAATTGCGCCGAATACACAATTTTCCAGACATGTTCCGCACTTAATACACTTGGAGGTATCAATGCTGTGAGGCTCTTTCTTATTTCCTGTGATCGCACCAACCGGACAGTTTCTCGCACACTTGGTACATCCTTTACATTTCTCAGGATCGATCACATAAGAACGCATTGCCTTACATACATGAGCCGCGCACTTTTTTATCAACAATATGCTCTACATATTCATCTCTGAAGTTCCTTAATGTGGAAAGTACAGGAAGCGGTGCACTCTTTCCAAGTCCGCAGAGTGAACGGTCCTTGATGAAGTTTCCAAGATGCTCCAGTTTATCCAGATCCTCTACTTCACCCTTTCCGTCTACGATCCTCTCAAGGATTTCAAGCATACGCTTGGTGCCGATACGGCAGGGACCACATTTACCGCAGGATTCTCTCTGAGTGAAGCCCATAAAGAAACGTGCAACCTCTACCATACAGGTATGTTCATCCATAACTACCAGACCACCGGAACCAACGATCGCACCGTATTTCTTAACAGAGTCGAAATCAAGAGGTACATCCAAATGTTCTTCTGTCAGACATCCACCGGATGGTCCACCGATCTGAACAGCCTTAAACGCAGCACCGGATTTCAGTCCTCCGCCGATATCAAAAATGATTTCTCTTAAGGTTGTTCCCATCGGGACCTCGATCAGACCTGTATTCTCAATAGAACCTGTCAGTGAGAAAGTTTTTGTTCCAGGTGATCCCTCTGTACCGATACTTCTGTACCAGTCTGCACCTTTGAGAATGATCTCCGGAATATTTGCATAAGTTTCTACGTTATTCAGAACAGTAGGTTTCGCCCAAAGTCCCTGCTCAACCGTACGTGGCGGTTTTACACGGGGCATACCTCTGCTTCCTTCGATAGATGCAGTCAGGGCAGAACCTTCACCACATACGAAAGCACCTGCACCACGATTGATATGCATATGGAAGGAGAATCCTGTTCCAAGGATATCATCGCCTAACAGTCCCACTTCTTCCAGAACTGCGATAGCGTGTTTCAGTCGTGCTACTGACTGGGGATACTCCGCACGTACATAAATATAACCATGCTGTGCTCTTACTGCGTAAGCTGCAAGCATCATACCTTCGATCAGACGGTAAGGATCACCTTCCATTACAGAACCATCCATGAATGCTCCCGGGTCACCCTCATCACCGTTACAAACTACATAATGAACAGGATCAGCCTGACGTGCTACCTGAATCCATTTCTTACCTGCCGGGAAACCGCCGCCGCCACGTCCGCGGATACCGGATTTATCAACCTGATCAATAACCAGATCCGGATCCATCTCAAACATTGCTTTCTCCAGAGCCTGAAAACCGCCGCTTGCTATGTACTCATTCAGAGATTCTGCATCAAATTTACCACAGTTCTTCAAAACAATACGGGTCTGTTTCGCGATAAACGGAATATCTTCCGGTCCGCGGCTTACTTTACCGCCTTTCTGATAAAGCAGTCTCTCGATAGTCTCATTACCCTGAACACTCTTCTCAAAAATCTCCTGGCAGTCTTCGATCTGAACCTTCGTGTACTGGATCACATCGTCACCCTTCTGGATACGAACCAGTGGTCCAAGTTCACAGACACCCTGACATCCTGTTTTCTTTACACCTACATGTGCATCTTTGTCATGAGGTCCAAACTCAATGGTAACTCCCGGAGCATCTTTGGCAATCTCCATGAATTTCTCATAGATTTTCTGAGAACCGGTTGCCACACATCCGGTACCTGAACAGACAAGAATACGACAGTCATAAGAATTAAGTTCTTTCACAGCTTCTTCTCTGATCTGCTCCAATACTTCCTTATTCTGGATCATCCCTGTTCGCCCCCTCTCAGTTTATCAATCAGCTCATCTGCCTTCTCCGGAGTCATTCTCGGATATACCTCTTCATTGACCATCATAGTCGGTGCAAGTCCGCAGGCACCAAGACAGGAAACTGTTTCCACAGTAAACATCATATCGTCTGTCGTCTTCTTTGTCTTTGACAGCCCCAGTTTCTTATAAAGTTCCTCCAGAACCGGTATTGATTTTCTTACATGACAGGCTGTTCCGTCACAGACCTTGATCACATATTTACCTTTCGCATCAAATGAGAAATTCTCATAGAATGTGGCAACACTGAACGCTTTCGCTTCTGTCACACCGATCTGCTCCGCAACATATGTAAGCAATTCTTCCGGGAGATATCTGTACACCCCCTGAATATCCTGCATGATCGGAATCAGTGATGCCGGCTTTTTACCATAGAAAGCAATGATCTCATCCGCTTTCTGATAAAATGACTGATCTAGCATTTCGCACCCTCCTTATACCTGTTTTTTCTTTTTTATTGCACTCTTTACATATTGTAACGTTAATTATATGCCTTTTTCGTCATTTTCACAAGCGCATTTATAGAAATTTTCTAATTTTTTATCATTTTCCTCTATAGATGTTTGTTTTGTTTGTCTAATTTTTATCAGCTTTGTTCAATACTAAACCATCTCAGATGTAAACCAAACTAAACTGAATCAAACTGAATAATTGTTACTGTTTACGCACCACTATCCCGAGACATACAAGCAAAATTCCATTGCAGCAGACAATTTGGAATGAATTTTGGCTACGTTACTGAGAACGGAGTAAACAGTAATGTACGTGGTGTGTGTACAATGTCAGGAATATTATGATTGTGCTATGATTCTGCCTGTGCTACACTGTCCATATGATATCAGTGACAAAAGATAAGTGTTCCGTTCTCACTGAAAATATCCGGATAAAGGAGGAGGTAAGTATGTTTTCTTTGAAAGAAAAAGAAGTGAATACAGGACGTCAGAGGGAACTTGATCTGGTAAAGGGTTTCCTGTTGATCATGATAGTATTTATACATTCATTTCAGACAATAGGTGGTGTCGCAGCAGCCGAATCAAATGTACATAAGATTCTGTTTGCGCTCTTCATGCCGACAGGTGCCTGCCTGTATCTGTTTACCATGGATTCGGAAGTGCTTTCACACGCCATTCCCAGCCCAAAGATATGGTTAAAAACGGCATAAAGCTGTTATTCTATCAGGGATTAAGCAATTTATGCTATGCAGCTGTAATGACAATCAGTTTTAATATAAGAAATTCCATTACAGTTGAAGCTGCAGGCAGCAGAGAATTATATGACGCAAATCTTTATTCCATGCTTACATTCGTAAATATATTCTTTATAGCCGGTATGTGCTATCTGGTGCTTGCGGTCTACAGGAAATTAAATGTAAGCTTAAGGGGATATGTCATAAGTGCTGTAATAGTCGGAATCATATCACCATTTACAAAGTTGCTGGTTTCTGATGATCCGGCAATTAACTGGATCCTGGATATGACTTCGGTGGAAAAGGTGAAACCAGCTTCTGCTTCTTCCCATATTTGAGTTATGTATTTCTTGGATATGTTTTTGGAAAAGTGCTCAGAAGAATCCCTGAAGATGAAAAAGGAAACTTTTATAAAGAAAGCGGGATCATATGTGGGATTACTGCGGCGGTATGGTTTATATGCTGCATTGTACTACATCCGGGCATTGAAGGATTCTTTAATTATATGATCGAACAATACAGAATCCCGGGGCTTGCAAAGGTACTCGGAAGTTTCTGCAGTATCATATTTGTGTTTGCAGCTGCATTTCGTATCATGCCAATGATGGAAAAATGGAAATTCGGATATAATAAACTGTGTTATTACTCAAAACAGATTTCAAAGATGTATGCCGTACATATCGGAGTTTACTGGACACTTGCCGGTTTTGCTGCTTTTTACGAATTTGGGGTAAAAGAATGCTGATATTGTCAGTGGCAGCACTGATTGTGACTGATCTTCTTGTACATGGATACATCATAATTACAGATAAAATAAAAAACAGAAAATAGCAGAATGCTTTTTATCTGCACAAAAAAACAGACCACATTTTATGATCTTTGTTTCATAATGTGGTCTGCCTGTTTCATGCGTTCTTTTTATTGAGCCTGGAAATAATATCCGACACCCCATTTGGTGTGTACATATTTCGGTTCACTTGGATTGGTTTCAATCTTCTCACGGAGACGGCGGATATGTACATCCACAGTACGTACATCACCCGGATACTCATATCCCCATACAATGTTCAGCAGGTTCTCACGACTGTAAACCTTATTCGGATTAAATACCAGAAGCTCCAGTACATCAAATTCCTTTGCTGTCAGATTAATCTCTTTACCTGCAATAAATACACGTCTGCCTTCACAGTCCATACGAAGATCGCCCACCTGAATGCTCTTTGCCTTTTCTTTCTCCTCGTGGTCGCTTCCCGCACGGCGCATGATCGCTTTGATACGTGCCTTAACTTCCAGGATATTGAACGGTTTGGTGATATAATCATCCGCACCATATTCAAGACCAAGGATCTTATCCATATCCTCACCCTTAGCTGTCAGCATCACGATCGGCACATTGGAAAATTCGCGGATCTGCTGGCATACTTCCAGCCCGTCCATCTTCGGCAGCATCAGATCCAGAAGGATAATATCATATTTTTTATCTTTTGCTTTCTCTACTGCCTCTTCTCCATCATAAGCGCAGTCTACCTCCATACCATCCTGTTCCAGACTAAAACGGATTCCTTTTACGATCAGTTTCTCATCATCTACTACCAAAACTTTCCTGCTCATTCGGTTCTCCTTATCCTACTACTATCTCATCTTTTATCTTTGCAAAAGTACCTTCTTTGATACCCTGTACATTCATAATATCCTCTATCGCAGCAAATGGCCCGTTCTCTTCTCTGTAGGCAATGATCGCCTGCGCACGTGTTGCACCGATCCCCGTCAGCGTAGTAAGCTGAGCTTCATCTGCTGTATTTATGTTGATCCTGTTATCCTGCTGACCTGAGCGGTCATCCCCGTGTTCTGTCCTGTCCCGGCACTTCCATTCATCTGTCCATCTGATGCCCCGAACATCTCTGCCGGATCCAGCCCCTGCCGCTCCATCTCTTCCTGTGTGAGAATATAGAGCTGCTGTCCGTCTGTCAGAACTCCTGCACGGTTTACACAGGTTAGAGCTGCCTCGGGAAGATATCCTCCCGCCGCCTCAATCGCCTGAAACACCCGGCTCCCGGCTGCCAGCTGAAAAACTCCCGGATTCGCAACTGCTCCGCAGACATCAACATAGATCATCGCCTGCTGCATTTCCTTATCAGAAACTGCTTCTGACCCATTATCTATATCAGCATCTGAAGTATGTTTCCCGGAATCACTTCCTGTCCCATTACCTGCATCTGAACCATCTGATTCTGCCTGTTTTTTCCGGAACTCTGCAGAACTGCCATCATCATTCTGTCGGTCTTCTGTATCAGCTTTCTTCTCATCTGTATCTTTCTTCGACTTCTGTCCTGATGTTTTCTCTTCTGATGACTCCGCATCCACCTCTGCTTTCGCTTCCTGCAGTCCTTCAATCAGAAACTGTGCCTCTCTGCTCTTACATCCTGTCAGTCCTGTAAGAAACAAAGTTCCACATAATATCAGTGTCACAGTATAACAACATCTGTTTTTTATTTTTATCATAAGGGTCCTCCTCTTATTTCTCAGAGTAAGAGTCCCCCTGTCCATAATGCCACCCTTATTGTAACGAAATCTTAATGATTTTACAATAGTAAACTCTTATTTTTGCCACTTAAATATAACAATTCCGGAAATCGCGATCAGCAATCCAAGGATTTTGCGCCATTCAAAGGGTTCTTTATCTACCCCAAACAATCCAAATAATTCAATTACATAAGCAACTGCCAGCTGCGAAATAACGATCAGCATTGCTGCCCTGGCAGGTCCAAGGGCTCCCATACTCTGGATTACTGTAATGGTAATAAACGCTCCGATCACTCCGCCAAGAAGTGTATATTTATTGTCCACCTGCCAGAGTGCAGCCACACTTTCCCGTCCTGTAAAAAGCCAGGCAAGAACGCAGACTGCAAAAGCCGACAGCTGTACCCATCCGGTTGATACCCAGAGGCTGGTCTGCTTTGTCACCTCCGTATTAAAAACACCCTGAATGCTCATCAGTGCCCCTGAAATCAATGCCACTATAAATCCCCACATAAATCTGCCCTCCTGGATAATATGATCATTCTGCTTACTCCGGTAATCATTTCTGTACCGAAAAGAGGTACTGCCGTTTAGCAGCACCTCTTGTTTTCTTTAGTATCAGTTTATTCAGTTACGAAAAAATCATACAGCAAATTTCTTCATTGTGGAATATGGACTGTAAACTCTGGACTTGTTCTTGGAGGTTCTATTCCAGGATCGCACTGTCACATACCAGGTACCTTTCTTTACGTTTGTAAAGGTTACAGTTACGGTATTTTTGCCTTCTGTACGTTTCACATATTTCTTAACCGGATACTTCTCTCCTGCGGAGGTCTTGTATTTGGTTCCGAGCAGAATCTCATAACCTGTGGCATTTTTACATTTTGTGTAAGTAACAGTCACTGTGTTTCCTTTTACAGTGATATCCCTGATCTTTGGCTGCTGTGGTGTGACAACTGTGATCTTGATCTTTTTAACCTTTGTCCAGGAACCATAGACCTTATTGCCCTGTGCATCCAGAACCCAGCTTCGGGCTGCCACATACCAGGTACCTTTTGCCAGATATCTGAAAGATGCCTGTGGCTTGCCGGTTGAGGAAATTGTTTTGCTGAATTTACCGGTCTGGAGCATATCTGATTTCCTGCTGATCACGAAGTCATAACCCTGAGCACCGGCACATCCTTTGGCAAGTTTGACAGTAAGCTTGTTTCTGTCAATGGAGTAGCTGGAAATCTCTGTGTTGGCAGGTCGCAGGTATGCACCGTTTTCATCTGTGATACTTCCGTCTGTGTGAATAACTCTTCCATTGAGAGATTCTGTACCAAATGCTATGAAATAATCCTGTCCTTTGGAAAGGGTAAAGTCAGCATATGGAATACTGCGCTCAAATGCACCGCCTACCGTTACGGTCTGGATGCACTGCAGAATCCCATTCTCAGCATCATACCAGAACAGATTTGCCATAAGTCCTGCACAGGAGGCATCTGCCTTTACGGAAAGCACAGCCGGAAAATCGAAAGCTCCGCTTCTTCCAAGATGGAAACCGAAATCATTCTGGTTTGTGGAAATCAGGCTGTATAATGCTGCCGGGATATATTCTGCTGTGTTTGTAACAGAAAGATCGGTATCTGCAGGTGTTTCTGCTGTAATGGAAGTACCGTTAATCTTCCAGATGAAACCATTCTCCATATCAAGATTCAGGGAAATATCTTTTCCTTTTATCCCGGATAAAACGGAAGCAGGAAGTGTCCTGGCACCATTCATGATAATGGAGATGGTATCTTTTTCTTTGGATGTCTTGATCAGATCATTAACAGTATCCCAGCTTTTCTTCTGGAAACTTCCCTCAATGTAAGGTTCCCCGTCACCAAGTTTTCCGAGGTTTTTTGTATCCTGATGTTTGCATCGTTTACAGGTGTAAGTTATGATTCCGTCGGTTTCGGCAGTTGGTTCTGTAGTGATAACACCGTTATCATAGTCATGGCCGTATGCGGAAATCGTGGAGCCGTAATAGATGGTTCTCTCGCAGTCGTTACAATAGGTATCTCCGCTGTAACCGTTGGAAGTACAGGATGGAGAGGAGTAGTAGACTCCTACGGTATTTTGTGTTCACATTCCTTCTGGTGATTGTATAAGTAACAAGTTTCTGTTACATAATTTCCTTTATCTGTGCCATTGTAAACTGCATCGGCAGGAGATAGGTTCCTCTACTTTTAATTCTTTTGATTTATCAGGTCTTTCCATATCCAGTGTTCAGGAAGAATAGTGGTGATATCGCCGACCTTTTTACAGGACCACGGAACGGGTATTTTGGTATTTGATGGTGATGGAAAATTTGGTGTTTGGGTTGCTCGACTGATGATTGCTTTATATTCTTGTGAAGTCCAGATAACATAATTGGAATTGGAGATCCGTATAAAAATTTTGGTATTTTCTGCTTCGGTTACCGTTCTTACAGTAGGAATATCGTTGTTAGAATTCAGAATATTCCATGTTTGTCCATCATTAATACTGTATTCAATAGTACTATCTGATGGGATTGTTTTTTGATCAATATTGATAACTGGATGAGCATCTCCATCATACTCATCTGTATATGTAGTAATTGTAGGGGTAAGATTAATAGCAAATTTTCCAATTGTCGTTTGTTAAATAACCAGAATATGCATTGTAAAAATCGCCCTCTTCTACAGCAGTAATCTTTACAATATAAGTACCAACATCTTTAGGCTCGTTTATCTCGGCTTGCAAATTATCTTCCTTGAAATATTTTACAGTGAAGTTTCCTACACCTTTAATGTTGTTCTTCGTAGTGATGTTAGGAGAGTGTGTGTTTCCATCATAAGTAAACTCAGAACCGTTAAATTCAAAAATATCACTGGTAACATCACGTTTACCTTCACTAAATGTCCCTGAATTTGAATTAAAGATATAACTTTTAGTCTCTTTTTCAACAGTTATAAGATGATCTTCTCCGGTTAGCCATGCATATAGATTTGTATTCGTAGATTCAACCGCTTTATGATTAGATGGTTCCCAGACTTATTATCTATAGCTACTGATTTAGTTTTTGTATTAGGAATAACGCAGAGATACACTTCAGGCTTTTAGGGTCGTAGCTACCAGAGCTATCCAAATTCTGGTGAGGAGTGCAACCAACTTGTGCATTTACAGAACCGCCACTAATGGTAATATTATTGCAAGATCCGTAAAGGCCGCCACCAATTCCGGCACCACTCGTGGAACTAGCAGTTACAGAACCACTTTTAATAGTAATATTATTGCAAGATCCGTAATTGCCGCTACCAATTCCGGCACCATACCCACTCCCATCACTACTAGCTTTTAAGATTCCTGTAGTAGTGTCTGAAGCATTGGTTATTATAAGCTGAGCTTCGTTATCTTTCTGTAAACCGGCAGAGCTTTGATTAGTTGTTGTAAGGTTATTTATGCCTGTTAAATAGATAGTAACTGTAGCTTTAACATTATTATTTATTTGCAGTGCCGAACCAGCAGATGTTTTGATATTTACGTTATCAAGATAAATGTTGATGTTGTGTTGCTCTGAAGTATTCGTTCCATCAACCACAATTCTATTTGACGTTTCCGGACTTTTCTTGCATGTGAATTTGTAATCTTCTGCTATATTTATGGTATAAACTCCGTCCGTAACATTAGCATCCTCAGTTAAATCAATTACTCCATTTTGTGCATTTTCCGCAGCAGCCATTGCCTCATCGGGGGCATCATTAAATTCAGGAACCTCTTCTGAACTGAATACAGACAGTTCCTCATCTGTCTCTCCTGCTGTTTCCTGCTCCTCATTGGTAAAAATCTTCGGAGTTTCTTCTTCTGACACTACATCCGAATTTCCGGAAGTAAATTCCTCCGCAAATATGGTCTGAAGGGGCATATTTGTAGAACACAGTGCAAGTGCCAGAATCCCGGCTAATAATTTTTTCCTCATACTTTTCACCTTTTCCTTTCTTTATACATGATTTTCTGCATCTTGACTCTTTTGTCCTTTTTTTCTGAATTTGATACATAATGCGGTAATCACGACTGCCACAGTAAAGGAAATGACAGCCACCAACACATAACCGCCTGCGTCCTCATGCAGCAGGATTGTGCCGTACATTCCCGTAACGTTTATTGGCTTGTTTTGCATTATCCCCATTGCTCCCACAAGAGACAGGAATAACAGGGTACACAGAACAGACAGCCGGCAGACTGTGCGCCGCTCCTGGCGGCGGTGGTATTCATGCATTCGTTTTTTTACCAATTCGATACGCTTTTCTGTATCATACATGCCTTCCATCCTCCTTTCACAAAAAAGTCCTAAAAAGTCTTTCACTTATATAGGTACAAAAAAAGCGAAAAACTCTCACCTGAAAATCAAATTTTTTTCAAAAAATTTGAGAGCTGCCGAAACAGCTCCCAAAAGCGAAAAATCAGGTTATATTATTGTATCGAACTGCGGAAGATCAGTTTTCCCGCTGCCAGGATCAGTACAGGCAGCAGATAAGCAATATACTGTGCTGCACCGCCATAGGCGATCAGAAGATTATAAATTGCGTGAAAGGTGATTGCTGCTCCCAGCAGACCGCAGGTTCCGGCAATCTTCAGCCATGTTCTCTGCCACACATATGCAAGGCCACCGCCGACAATGGCTCCACAGATCACATGCATGGCTCCAGTCCCAATACCCCGGAAGAAAATAAAAGAAAAATGACCGGCTCCGTTTTGGATCAGATAGCAGACGTTCTCAAATGTGGCAAAGGAAAGGGCTGTGATCACGGCAGCATTTTTGATCTGCTCCGCTTTCGGCTCAAATATCAGCAGATAAAAGAGCAATGGCAGAAGTTTCATCACTTCCTCCACCACCGGGGCGATCTCTGTGGTAGCTGCAAAGGTGTCCGCTTTATAAAGTGCAACGAAAAAGGTGTTGATGTAAGCGGAAAGCAGACAGGCACCCATCCCGGCAAAGCAGAACAGAAAGAATTTTCTCTGCCGCTTTCCCATGCACATAGCAGCGATCAGCAGGGGTGAGGCCATGCAAAGAAATACGTTTTCAATATATGTCATGCCTGCACCGCCTTTCCTGTGGCTGGCAGCAATGCAAACAGGCAGCCTGTAAGCAGAAGATCAAACCAGCAATAGGGAGCGGAAATGGAATAGCCCGGCCACAGGCAGCCGGAGATCCAAAGGACATACTCCACCGCCACATAGCACAGTACCCCAATGTGGAAATACCGCATCTTACACGCTGTTCCCGTCTGTAATCTGCGCATAAGCAAAGACCCCGGATAGAATGATAAGAAACAACGATCATCATACCACACCAGAGCAGATTGGAGAGAACATCCCCAAAAGT
>ENA-OQIM01000365-OQIM01000365.1-human-gut-metagenome-genome-assembly--contig:-NODE-365-length-17112-cov-5.275773_pt1 | contig 17112 bp, 22 predicted proteins | sample MGYA00242579_ERZ504744 | MGnify/ENA primary metagenome ERZ504744 (study PRJEB26092, sample SAMD00036441) | human gut metagenome | host: Homo sapiens | study: EMG produced TPA metagenomics assembly of...
CTTTGCCATTGTAGGAATCTTGTCCACTACTGCTGCATAACACTGAGGGAATACTGCCACATCATCAATTTCAATATAATACGGCTCATTCTCATATTTGAAGCTTACACGCTTATTCTTTGTCAGGTACTTGATAAAATCATTCTTCTCTGCTCCAAACCTTGTAAGTGGTAGTCCTACGGCAAGGAATACCTTTGCCTCTGCAAGACCTCTTCTTTTAAGTTCCTTAGCAACTGCTGCAAGAGTGAGAAGATAAAAGCTGTCATCTTCGACCTTTGTATCCTTACTTCCTGCCTCACAGTTCCAACCTTATAGAACTTTCCTTCATACTCAAGTACATCGCCGAAAAGTGCCGGAGTTGTTGTAATCTCCTTAACTCCTGTGACAAATACCTGAGAGATTGTTTTCATCATTGACCACCCATGATCAATGCCGATTACTTCTAACTTGTTATTCATGTTCCTTTTTACTCCTTTTCTGTATTGTCTGCATTATTGTTTTGCAAATTTCATATAATTACCCACACCCTTCAAGTGCTCGGTTTTGTCAGATGCAGGAATATCATCAGACCTGCCATAAAAATGCTTTTCATTAATTCCTCATACAGTTCATCACTCTCTGCCTTAACTTTCATAAGACAGTAGAGAACCACTGTACTAATAATGATTACGAACCAAATTAAACACCTTGCCCATTCGACCAACTCCTCTCAAATAAAAAAGAGGACCAAACCAGCTGATGGAATATTCCATCTTAAATGCTAATTTAGTCCTCACTAAAATGTTTTGATATAAAATTGTACCTAATCTAAGCACACAGATTCACTCTCAGACTGATTGCGGACATCTGTGATACTGACTTGGATTTTCGGTTTAATATTGCAGCGCTGCCCTATTATAACTCAAACACCAGTTTCCCATTTCGAAACTGCTCTATTTGTAATGTTCAATTTTTCTTACCTCCTTGCAGTCATCATATATCAAAAAGTAGCTGTCTAAAACGAACTGCTAGTTGATTTATGCTATTCAACTGGTAGTTGATACTTTTTTGCACCATTCATTTACAACTCCTGATTTACCTGCCTTCCCAATGCCTAATGCAATTCTACATATCGCTTGCATTCTCAGATCACCTCTAGGAGATAATGAAACAGTTCCCACCTTTGGTCCGTCAGGTATGCATGAACGCTTAAACTGCTGCTGTCTGAAACGCGTAAAGAATGTTTCCAGAGTCTTTTCTATTTCACCCTTACTTACATTTGCAAAAGCAATCTCTGCAAGTTTTGATATCATATCCCGGCTTTCTACATTTTAAACTACTTTTATCACATCATCTTCTGATACCTTTTTAGCGGTCATTTTTCATTCTGTAATCAATGCAGCGGTTTAAGTAATCCACATAATCCGGATTTTGCACATCCCCTTGCCGGTGTATCAGAAAATCTTCGCTGCATCCATACCATTGCATATTGTGGTTTTCATGACGATATTGAGTGCAGGAACATCTAATCCGTAACTGATGGAATATTGTCTGACCCATGCTGAATTATACATATCAGTCTCTAAAAGACTTGTGATTATCTAGTTTAATTTCATAATATTCTCCTCCCATTTCTTACGCTATTAGTATGTCAGAAACATTTTTAATAAATGACTTTCTATATAATATTTGCCTGAATCATCTTCATTGCTTCTATTGCTGTCTTATGACTTTCAGGCGTTACGCAGGCGCAGGCATTTTCTATTACAAACACCTCTGCGTCTTTACAAAATGTCTTTGCAATCGCCACGTTACTTATTACACATATTCCTGTGCAGAATCCGCAGAAATAAATCTCTGTATCGCTGTTGTCATATCTCGCAAGCAGTTCGCCAAGCTCTTTGCTGCCAAAAGTCGGCTTGTCAATATAAGTAATATCGTCACAATTAACTCCACGCTCCTTCATTGCATCTTTAAGACGAGCGTCTACTTCCCATCCGTTTGTCCCTTTAATACAATGCGTTACCGGAAGTTTCTTTCCTTCCTGAGTATTCAGATAGTTTTCATCATGCGTATCCCTTGTGAATATCACATCATCATATTTTCCTGACCTGATTTCCTCTGCAATAACATTTGTTGCCACGTCACACTCTTTGTTTCCAAGAGCTCCTGTAATAAAATCATTCTGTGCGTCCACTACTACTAAAATTTTCTTTGCCATAATTATTTTCTCCTTTATGATAGGAGCTTTCCTTTCCATCTTTGAAAGCCTTCCAAAAGTCCTGCAACTGGTCGGTATTGGAAAATATTTTATTTCTGAACCACTCCTGTATATGCAGCTTAAATACCTCTTTAATCTCCTTGTTCGGAATTACAAGGCTATATTTTTTGTCCTCACTTTCGAAATACCAACATCCTTCTCCTGCATAAATGCAATTTATTCCGGCAATTGTATTTATGCAGCCTGTGAATAATCCATAAAAAATTTTACTTGCGATATGCTCTGCTATAACCAATCCTGTTCTATTTTCTTCTGTAATTGTATAAACATATCATAATACTTTTCTTTGGTTTGACGTATAATATCCATTGCAATTGCCTGATTATATGCGTGTGCAACATTATTTCTCGAAACCAATGCATCCAGCCATAATTCTTCATCACTAATCATTCCTGCCTTGTAAGCTGTTTTTAAAATTGTTCTTGGCGATCCTGTTGCACCCTCCGCATAACCAAAATTCTCTAATAATTCTTTCATCGCCTTCCATGATTGTTCAAAACAGATTTCATATAAGCCAACCATGCCAGCAATTTCCACATTTCCATATGGTTCTTTATAAGAAAAAATATCGTTTAAATTGACTAATGCTGCCTTAAAATTCTCAAATTTTTTCATATAGCACTACCCCCTCTCTTTTTATTGATTCCAACAATTCTTTTCTTACAGGCTTATCCAAATCCACTATATCAAATTCCAACAACGTTGAAGTTGTTTCGTCTACATCCAAAATAAAATGACTACTGCTACCACCGCAAAAAGCCAGATCTATATCACTTCGCTCTTTATAATCACCTCGCGCTCTTGAACCAAAAAGAATTACTTTTTCAACACAATTCTTCTTCGCCAGCTGGATAATTTCCTGTAATACTTTACATTTTATTCCTGTTTTTTCAAAGGTACTATTTACATCCATAAATGCTCCTATATTACTTCATTTATTCTTCCTCTTTAATCACCTTTAGGAAACGCTTGACCTCCGCCCATGCACGCTTGGACTCAGGGAAATTGAGGTATCCCATCTGGAACACATGAAACATCCCCTCATACACTGACAGTCGCACCTTAACACCCTGGATTCTTGCCTTTGCAGCGGCCTCTACCGAGTCAGATAAGAGCATCTCTATCGAGCCTACCTGTATGAGCATTGGTGGAAAGCCTCTGAAATTACCAAACAGCGGCGATATGTATGGATCCATTTTATCGTGGTCACCGGGATAATCATTCACGTAGATTAGACTGTCCCTTGTGTTCCCAAACAGTGGGTCCTTTTCGTAGTTTGTCTCATATGACTCTCCGCCTGCTGTGAGGTCTGTCCATGGTGACATGGCTACTATTCCTGCCGGAAGCGGCATGACGTGGTCTCGAAGATACATGGTGAGGCACATTGCAAGTCCTCCTCCCGCTGAGTCTCCTGCCAGCACAATCTGCGAGCCAAACCAGCCCTGTGACAAGAGCCATTTATAGCAGGCTATGGCATCCTCAAGTGCTGCCGGATACGGGTGCTCCGGCGCCACGCGATAGTCAGGCGTGAGCACTGAGCAGCCTTCACTTACCTCATTATAAAGGCCTGCAAATACATAATATGCATTGCGCACTGCCCCCATATATCCACCACCATGCAGCTGCAGTATCACACGCTCTGTATTTGGGTTTTCCTTTGAAGATAAAAGCTTCATAGTGAAACCGCCCATATCTATATCCTCTGTTACAAAACAGTCCGGAACAAGCCATGCAGGTTCTTCATGCGCTTCCTGAGCTCTCCGGATTTTATTTTTTTGCCGATTGCAAGGTCATTTGTGATATGTCCCATCAGATTAGCAAGTATTTTTCCCTGTATACTGACTTCTTCATCTGCCACAGCTGCATTGCTATGGACTTTTTCCACATGCTCACTTTTCATGGCAGATAATGAGTTCTTAAAGGTCTTTTCAAGCTTATTACCCAAAGCTCCTATTATTCCAGTTTCATTATCACCATTACTATCGCCGTTTTCAATTTCCGGATGGTAGTTTCCCATCTCTTCATCCTCAAACATATGCGAATTTCCTATTCCATGAAAGCCTATCATATATGAAATCTCCGTTTCAGCTCTGTTCTGGCTCTTTTGTCACCGATAATCAGTGTTCCGAGAAACAAAAACAGCGATGCGCCCATCGCTCCCATTGCCAGATATGGGAACCATATGACCTTGACTGCCACAAGTATCATCGCAATCACGCTCATCAGCACAAGAAAAAGCTGCATCATCATGTAGCTCTGCCAGTTTCTTATGTTTACTATCATAAGTATAATTGTTGCAAGAACCATCGCCAGTATGGCGCTTGGGAAAACAAATGTAAGTGCCAGCACTGGCTCCTGTGAGCAGGTCTATGCCCTCGAGAAACAACACCGTGAACACAAATGTGCTTACAATTTTAAAAATATATCCGTTTCTTCCGACTATTGCCAGACGCAGCGTCACATTCGCATAGATTACAACAAGAAGCACTATAAAGCTCCAGTTTATCTCATGGTCTGTCATGTAATCAACAGTTGTCAGCACAATCTGTCCTACTATAGACAGAAACAATATGATATTTTCCAGTAATCTGTATTTTCTTGATGCGCCCTTGACGTCAGGATATCTCGTACCGTTGTCATGGCTTGCTGTACTATCTGCCCTCTTTGCTGCACTATCTGTATCGTTTACGCACTTATCCGGCACATCATTATGCTGTTCAAAAACCCCTTCAGTGCCTGATGATTGTCCGATGACAATTCAACCGGTGCCACAACCTGCTGGCAGAGCGGGCATTTATCTGTATTGTCTGCAATATACACACCGCATTTCATGCATTTAGTCATAATACTCTCCATTTGTCTCAATTGTCACTTCCACTCCGTCATTTACAAGCTTCTTAAAAAAGCTTCTCTGAATCATCGTATCGGCCAGAATAGATGAAAAAGTAAACACCAGCGTGTCCTTGTAGGAGCATATGGTGCCCTTCATAGGCTGTCCCTTGGACATTGGTATAAAGGAATAAAAGCCTGTTATATACGGCTCGTATTCCGGCTCTACTTTTATATTTCCAATATTTGTGATAGTAGTGGTGTTTGCCAGTGCCGACTGTGTATAGACCGCCTTCATTGCCAGATTTTTTATAAAAAGAGGCACCGGTCTCATCAGGATATTTTTCTGATTTGACACACTGTATGAGAAAAGATCCTCCAGATGCTCCTTCGAAATCTGTGAATTGATGGAATCCGTCACTATTTTAAGCACCTCCTCAAATGTGTAGGAGCTGTTTTGCGGTCTGAACTCAGCAGATATCATGACAAAAAAGTTCTTTGTGGTCACGGAGTCAAAATAAGGACGAAGGTTCACAGGAACTGCAACCCTGACAGGCATATCGTTTGGCATGCCGTGAAAACACTCCTGATACACACTCCACACAAAGCATGCTACCAGATAATCATTTATGGAAACTCCATAGCGGTGGCAGACCTGCTTCAGCTGTGATACAGGCATCATGCCATGTATCAGCCCAAACTCTCCATCAGGTACCTTTTCCAGCTTTAAAAGATACGCCTTCTGCCTGTTAAAGCCACTTGGCTTACTTGATTTGTAGTTCTTTACAAAGCTGTCCTCTCTATTTAAGGATGTGCCCTGCGTCAATGAATCGCCCTTTAGCTTTGCAATCTCCGGATGTGTGAGACGCAGATACTGGTAGGTGAGCTCCCTAAGGAAATTTATGCCGCCCATGCCATCTGTCAGCACATGAAATACCTCAAGATTTATTCTGTTCTTATAGTATGTCACCCTGAAAAGATAGCTGTGATTCTTGTTCGGTCTTATAAATCTGCACGGAAATGTATTTTCCTCATGCACCTTTGGTGCCTTTTTGCCATTTTCCTCAAAATAGTTCCAGAATACTCCCATCCTGAGTCTCACATTAAACAGACCAAACTTCGGAAGCACTATATCCAGTGCCTCCTGCAGCTTTTCACTGTCAATCTCATCAGTTAAGGTGACTGAGATCCGATATACATTTGTCATGCTCTCCCCCGCTATACTAGGGAACAGATTTGCTGTGTTGTCCAGCTTGTCCCAGCGGATTGAACGCGTTTTCGACATTTTAAATTCCTCGCTTAATATAATGATATAGCGAAGCAGCACCCTAATCGAGCCTGCCGTACACCTCCATCGGCACATATGCCTTTATCTGTATCCCATCAGCCACATATTCCTCCGACACAAGCTCGCCCTGTTTTCTGATGAGCTGTATCACGCCAGCCTTATCATATGGGATAATTCTCTCAATATATACCTTGTTCTCTCTTAATATCTCCTCTAAAAGAGATTTTACCTCATCTAATCCCAGATCCTTTGCCGCTGAAATGTTAAGAGTATAATCTGCCCTGAAATCATGCAGCGGTTCGTTGTCTGTGCGGGCATCCTGCTTATTAAAAAGTGTGACAAATTTCTTGTCTTTTACACCAAGATCATCCAATGTCTGGTAAGTTATGAACATCTGCTTTTCCCGCTGCATATTTGATGCGTCCACCACATGGAAAATGATGTCAGCATACTTTGCCTCCTCAAGGGTGCTCTTGAAGGCCTCTATCAGATGATGCGGCAGCTTTCTGATAAACCCGACCGTATCAGTAAAAGCACCTGCTGCTTGCCATCAAGCGCAAGAATACGCGTTGTAGGATCAAGCGTTGCAAAGAGCTTATCCTCCTCAAGCACATCTGCCTCTGTCAGGTGATTTAACAGCGTGGATTTACCTGCGTTAGTATATCCTACTATCGCAACAACCGGTACTTTATTTTTTTCACGCTTTGCCCTTGTGATATCTCTGTGCTTCTGAACCTCTTTCAGCTCTCTCCGAAGCTGTGCTATCCTGTCATTTATGAGACGGCGGTCCACCTCAAGCTTTTTCTCTCCGGGACCTCTTGTTCCTATTCCACCGCCAAGCCTTGACATGGACTTTCCCAGTCCCGACAAACGGCTTAATCTGTACTTGAGCTGAGCAAGCTCAACCTGTATCTTACCCTCACTTGTTGTGGCCCTTGATGCAAAAATATCAAGAATAACAAGTGTCCTGTCCATAACCTTTGTGTCAAGGTACATCTCCAGATTCTTCTGCTGTGCCGGACTCAGCTCATCATCGCACACAATGCCTGTTGCCCCTGTACTCTCCACAAGCTCTGCAATCTCTGCCACCTTGCCGGTGCCGACATACGTGCCCGGATGAATTTTTTCTCTTCTTTGGATAAGTGTGCCTACAACTGTCGCACCTGCTGTCTTTACCAGCTCCGCAAGCTCTGAAAGTGAATCATCTGCATCATCACCGTCCTGCTCGCTCACTCCGACGAGCACCACTCTCTCCTCAATATCCTCTATCTTAATAGTATCTGCCATAATCTATCTGGTCTCCAAAAACTGATATTCTCTTGCTGCATCCTCATCATCAGGATAATCCTTCATGTATTCCTCCATTTTGCTCTTTGCTGTGGCAAAATCGCCGGAATACTCATATGCTATAATCATAGCCTTTGTTATCTGCTGCTTGTTCGGCACACTTTCAAGTTCAAGTGCGTTCTGAAAATAAGTAATCGCAGTGTCATAGTTACCATTGTCCATCTGCGCCTGTCCCATATTCATCAGATCATACGAATCTGCCTCACCGCTGTCTAGGTATTTCTTAAAATACTTCTGCGAGCTGTCATTGTCGCCCTTCTTCTGATATACCTCACCCATATAGTAGTTTGCCTTGACAAGCTTCTCATCAATAGCCTTTTGCAGACTCTTTATTGCTGAATCATAATCACCGAGCATGGTGTATATACGGCCTCTCTGCATGTAGTCGTCAGCAGTTTTTGCCTTAAGCTTTAATGCCTTATCCAGGTATTCCTTTCCCTGTCATTCATGCCATACTTTGACAGGGTCTCATAAATGCCAAGATAGAGCTCATAATTATCATTATTCTCACTGAGCGCCGTCTTAAAATCCTTCAAGCCCTTGTCTGTATCATTCTTGGCAAAATATATACAGCCTCTCAGATAGTATGCGTCAGAATCCTTATCATAGTCGATAATAGCCGTATATGTATCAATTGCTCCATCCACGTCACCGCTTAAATACTGTGCCTTTGCCTTATAATAACATATGTCAAGCTCCTCTGCGCCCACTGAGCCCACCGACTGGTCCAGTGCCTTCTGAAAAGCATCGACCGCATCATCATAGCTGCCGTTCTCTATACAGTTGATGCCATACTGTCTGTACGCATCCTTGTCCTTTGCCTTGTCGTCGGAGCCACAGCCAGTAAGCATGCCTGCTGTGAGCACTACGGTAAGCGTGAGTGCCATAAATTTATTCTTTATCATAATAGTTCTCCATGTGTATATTCTTCTCCTTATTATATATGTATTTGCCAAACTTGTAAATCCCGCCCTTACATTTCTGCCAGGGAGCCTGCCGTCCCCTGCGCTTACGTCCCGTACTCTAGCAAAAAAAGAACCCCCGCGGGATGCACCCGCAGGAGTTCTTAAGCCCAATTTGTATTTAAAGGAGGAAGAAAAATTCTAAGCCTCTAAATGCCAGATTTCATCATTGTACTGCTTGATTGTTCTGTCAGAAGAGAAGAAACCAGCCTTGCTGATGTTGACAAGCATCTTCTTAGCCCAAGCCTTCTTATCCTCATAATCAGCGTAAGCCTTCTCTTTTGTCTTGCAGTAATCCTCAAAGTCAGGGAATGTCATGAACCAGTCTTTGTTGAGGAGCTCGTTGTAAAGTCTCTCTAAGTTCTCCTTAGAACCAACCTTCATCATCTCATCACTTACAAGGAAGTCAACAGCCTTCTTTAAGTCTGCATCCTTGTCATAGTAATCCTTAGAGCAGTAGTCGCCTCTCTCATATCTGTCGATAACAGTCTGTGAATCCTCACCGAATACATAGATGTTCTCATCGCCGACAAGCTCAGCTATCTCTACGTTTGCTCCGTCACTTGTTCCAAGTGTAATAGCACCGTTAAGCATGAACTTCATGTTTCCTGTTCCTGATGCCTCCTTAGAAGCAAGAGAAATCTGCTCTGAAATATTTGCAGCCGGGAATAATTTCTCAGCTAATGTTACGTTGTAGTTCTCTACCATGAATACCTTAAGGTATGGACTTACCTCAGGATCATTGTTGATAATCTGCTGTAAGCAGAGGATTGCATGGATGATATCCTTTGCAATGATATATGCAGGAGCTGCCTTTGCACCGAAGAAGCACGTGATTGGTGTAGATGGCTTCTTGCCTGCCTTGATCTCAAAGTACTTACGGATGATGTAAAGCACGTTGAGCTGCTGTCTCTTGTACTCGTGAAGTCTCTTAACCTGGATATCAAAGATTGAATTGTCAGGTACGTCGAGATTCTGAGTCTTCTTTAAGTAAGAAGCAAGCTCTGTCTTCTTTGCGTTCTTGATGTCAACAAGCTTTGTGAGAACAGTGTCATCATTGATGAAATTGCCAAGCTTCTCTAACTCGTTTGCATCCTTCTTCCAGCCTTCACCGATAAGCTCTGTGATGTATGCTGAAAGCTCCGGGTTACAAGACATTAACCAACGACGGAATGTGATACCGTTTGTCTTGTTGTTGAACTTCTCAGGATATAACTTGTAGAAGTTATTGAGCTCTGTATTCTTTAAAATCTCTGTGTGGAGGTATGCAACACCGTTTACAGAATATCCGAAATGAATATCCATGTGTGCCATGTGTACAAGACCGTCCTTGATGATGTATGTGCTCTCGTCAGCTACCTTTGCGCGAACCTTGTTGTCAAGCTCACGGATGATTGGCATAAGCTGTGGAACAGCCTTCTCCAAGAAGCTGATTGGCCATTTTTCAAGAGCCTCTGCAAGGATTGTGTGGTTAGTGTATGCACAAACCTTTGATACAATCTCAATAGCCTCATCCATCAGGATGCCCTTCTCCTGAAGGAGACGGATAAGCTCTGGAATAACCATTGATGGATGTGTATCGTTAATCTGAACTGCTGCATAATCAGCAAGGTCATGTAAATTAGAGCCCTTTGCTTCTGCCTCTGCATGATAAGTCTTGCTGCGTTTGATACCATGAAATACTGCTGGTATACACGAAGGAGACGTCCCTTATCATCTGAATCATCAGGATATAAGAATAATGTAAGGTTCTTCTTGATATCATCCTTGTCGAAATCAATTGTGTCGCCTACGATTGACTCATCAACTGACTCGATGTCGAATAAGTGAAGCTTTGTTGTACGGTTGTTGTATCCAACTACGTCGATATCGTAAAGTCTTGACTGTACTGTGAATCCACCAAAGCTTACAGGATATGTGATATCTGTCTTTGTAAGCCAGCTCTCCTTTGTAATCCATGGGTTTGGAGTCTCCTTCTGGAGATTGTTCTCAAATACCTGCTTGAATAATCCGTAGTGGTAGTTGAGGCCTACACCGTCTCCGTTGAGTCCGAGTGTTGCGATTGAATCTATGAAGCATGCTGCAAGACGTCCAAGTCCTCCATTTCCAAGTGAAGGCTCAAGCTCGATTTCCTCGATTTCAGCAAGTGACTTTCCGTTTTTCTCAAGAGTCTCTTTAACTTCATCGTAGATACCTAAGTTGATAAGGTTGTTTGATAAAAGCTTTCCGATAAGGAACTCTGCTGAGATATAGTAGAGCTTTTTCTTTCCTTTGTTTGAAACCTTTTTCTCTGCCTTGTCTTTTACAAGCTCAAGTAATGCGTAGTATACTTCCTCGTCTGTACTAACGCTGATTCCCTTCTGAAGCTTTGTTTCGATTTCCTGCATGATTGCCATTTTGATTTCCTCCCAAATCTGTTATCATGTATACACGCCAATGTGTCAAATTAACTAATTTTCATTTAGCGTGCTTAACTTCTTTGTGTCATTTGATGAATCAAGTATAATCCATTACACTGCACAATTCTTGCAATATACAGTCGAAAACTTGCACAATCCTATCATTTTTCGGTATTTTTAGTGGCTTTTCAATAAATAATATGCTAAAATATCATCATGAATATATTAGAATATGAAAATTATCACGAAGACAAAACACATGTGGAGCTTACGTTCCCATACAATACCTACCTGTGCTCTATTCCTCTTGATTTTTCCGGAGTTCCGCTGCACTGGCACGACGACATGGAGCTTATCTATATAAAGAAGGGCTGCGGTCATATATCTGTTGATTTTAAGGAGTACCATGTCACAGCGCCAAGCCTGGTGCTGATACTGCCGGGACAGCTTCACTCTATAGACCAATATATGGATGAATCGATGGAGTACGAAAATATCATATTTTCCATGTCGATGCTGCTTACCGGAAAGTACGATTACACCAAGGAGGATTTTCTTACACCTCTCTTAGCCGGCAGATTCACAGTTCCGACAGTTTTTACACCGGTGTATCCATACTACGAGGATGTCGTGGCTCCAATAGATGCATGCGATGAGATTTGCAAGACGATGCCGCAGGGCTATCAGCTTTATATAAAGAGCAAGCTCTACGAATTCTTTTTTGTGCTTGATAACCGTTGCCGTAATCTGACAAAGCCACTAAAAAGCAAAAAGACTCTTGATAAGATGAAGGTTGTGCTCAAATATGTGGAAAATAATTATGCTGACAAAATCTCCATTGCCGATATCGCTGATGTAGCCGGGTTTTCAGAGTCTCATTTTATGAGATATTTTAAAGAGACCATGGGCACATCGTTTGTTGACTATTTAAATGACTACCGCCTTACCATGGCTGCGAGACTTTTGCAAAGCTCAGACAGCTCGGTGCTTTCTATTTCCGGTGAAGTGGGGTTTGAAAGCCTGTCATATTTTAACAGAGCCTTCAAAAAGCACTATGGCATGACACCTCTGCAGTACCGCAAGGGCAGTTGACACCACTCTAGACAGTTACAATACAATATTTCTTAAATAAACGATGGAAAATAATCATGAAAAAAATACATACATAAAAATGACTGCCCCATTCCGTGAAAACAACAGGGCAGCCCGAAAGCTTGAATTAATCAATAAAATATGCACCTATTTAGTTTTTATCACATACCCTGTATACGTGCTGTATCTGTGCTTTACAGCCGATCATATGCTTGCACTCTCAATCATTGCTCCGCTTGTCGGCTTTATTGCAGTATCGGTTTTCAGATATATCGTAAACAGACCACGCCCATACGAAAAATTTGATATGCCGCCTGTCATTCCAAAGGATACCCACGGCAGGTCTTTTCCAAGCAGGCACGTTTTTTCTGCATTTATAATTGCATTTACCGTTTTAATATGCTCACCTGCAGCTTCGCCTTTATGGTTCACCGGTATTTTGCTTGCAGTACTTGCAGCTATCATTGCCTGTGTCCGGGTGATATCAGGTGTGCACTTTATCAGCGATGTTGTTGGTGCTTTTGTTTTTGCAGCCATTGAAGCATATATAGTGACTGTTTTCTTTTTATAAATAGCTGTTAGTTGTTGTTTCCACCATCAACACTCTTTTTTATGGCATTTCCGGCATCATCTACGGCATCCTTTGCGCCGTCTATTACATCCTTGCCGGCATCACCTGCGCCGTCTATCACATCCTTACCGGCATCGCCGCTCCGTCTATCACATCTTTTCCGGCATCGCCTGCTCCGTCTATCACATCCTTGCCGGCATTTCCGGCGCCATCTATGATATCCTTTCCGGCTTTACCGGCATCGTCGGCGGCAGAGCCACCTCTTTGTGTATTTTCAACCATTGAAGTGTCTGCCACATTACTATTGTTTCCACAGGCTGCAAAAGCGCTTGCAGCAGCGAGTATCAGGCAAAGTGCCAATAAATATTTCATTTTCTTCATTGTATCAGTCTCCTTTTTGTTTTGGAGATAGTATGGGCAATTTACTGTTAATTATGCATTATTCTGAAATTAATCAGCTCTTTAACTTTGGCTTCGTGATGAGTGCCGCGATATACGAAAAGATAAGTGCTGCCGACACTCCGACCGCACAAGCCTTAAAGCCGCCCTTAAACAATCCAATAAAACCCTCGCTGTCCACTGCCTCCTTCACACCCTTCCACAGTACATTGCCAAAGCCCAAAAGCGGTACGTTGGCACCGGCGCCTGCCCACTTTGAAAATGGCCCATATATGCCGACGGCGCCAAGAAGCGCTCCCGTGCACACGAGCATTACCATAATTCTGCCCGGCATGAGCTTTGTTTTTTCCATTAAAATCTGTACGATGGCGCAGATTATACCACCCACCACAAATGCTTTTACATAATCCATTATATCCTTACGCCTTTCTTCTATTTTTTGAACGTGCAGCCCCTCCCCCAAAAACGGCACGTTAACACTATTATATATGTGAAGCCATCAGCTTCAAATTGCAGCTTCAAGCACCACACCATGTGCAATTCCCGGTACTGACTCGCCCTCGTTGAAGCTGACAGGCGAAAGAAGTGCTCCTGTCGGCACAAATAGTATACGCTTCAATTCACCGCTTCTAAGCTTTGGCAGATAATATGCTGACAAAACAGTTGCCGAGCATGCACAGCCCGAACCACCTGAGCCTGTGTTCTGATTCGTTGCATCAAACATCTTCATGCCACAGTCCTCATGATTTTTGCTTATGTCCACGCCCTTTTGCCTGCACAGGTCAATCAGTATCTTCTGTCCGACGCTTCCAAGATCTCCTGTCACTATCCTATCGTAATAGGATGCCTCTCTTCCAAAATCACTCAGGTGATTTACTATCAGCTCACAGGCCGCAGGGGCCATTGCAGCGCCCATGTTCATGGCGTCCTTTATGCCATAATCCACCACAACTCCTGTCGTGATTCCCTCAATCTGCACCTTCTTTGATATACTATCTGCATTGTCACACCCGGCCTGTATCTCATTACCACCTGCTCCACTGCCCACAATAAATGCAGCACTTCCTGTGACAGTCCACGTCGCTGACACAGGTCTTTGATTGGCATACTGGTTAGGGAAGCGAAACTGCTTTTCGGCACTGCCGAAGTGACTCGATGTCACTGCCACCGCATGCCTTGCATACCCTGCTGCCACAAATGCCGCGGCAAGCGAGAGCGACTCCCCGCATGTGGAGCATGCTCCATACACTCCAAACCACGGAATACGGAAGTTTTCCATACCAAATGTTGTGGCCATAGACTGTCCGAGCAGATCTCCTGCAAATACATAGTCCATGTCGGACGCATCCAGATGTGCTTTTCCAAGGGCCATTGTGAGTGCATCGCGCTGCATGGAGCTTTCTGCCTTTTCCCACGTATTCTGCCCAAACCTGTCATCTTTGCCTACAATATCAAACAGACCACCAAGCGGTCCGTCCGCCTCCTTTGTGCCTACAACCGAACTGCTTTCCAATATAAAAGGAGCCTCCGTAAAACGGAGACTCCACTTTCCCAATTTTTGCTGCATACCGACTCTCCTTACTCTTAATCTCATCAAATCATTGATTTAATTAATGTCAGTATGCACAAACATATAAAATATATTCATTCAGATATAACAGCTCTACTTGCCATCATATGACACAACTGCGTCCACATCATACTTGCTAAGAAGCTTTCTGCCATTAAGACCTGCAAGCTCAATAAGGAAAAGCATCTTCACAACCTCTCCTCCAAGCTCCTCCACAAGCTCTGCTGCTGCCTGCATTGTGCCTCCTGTAGCGATAAGATCATCCACGAGAACCACCTTCTGACCAGGCTTTACAGAGTCCTTGTGCATCTCAATTGTTGCTGTGCCATACTCAAGGTCATATGTCTTTGATACAGTCTCACATGGCAGCTTGCCTGCTTTTCTCACCATAACAAACGGTTTATGAAGCGCATATGCTATCGGCATGCCAAAAACAAAGCCCCTTGATTCAGCTCCTGCTATCACATCAAAATCAAGCCCGTCAAGTCTTTTTATCATCTCGTCAATTGCAAGCTTTAGTCCATCCGCATCCTGGATAACACTTGTCACATCGCGGAACATGATGCCCTTCTCCGGGAAATCCGGGATAGTTCTGATATAGTCCTTTACTGTTTTCATTGTATGTACCTTCCTTATGTGTATTTAATATGTATTTACATATATATTCGTAATGCATTTGTCCTTTTGTATGCATTACCATTTTACTCTCTTCGGACAGCATATGCAAATCATATTCACTAAAAACACTTCCTAAAATCACTTAACCTTATGATATCCGTCTATGCACTCCACGACATCCACTATCTCTATCGTGCCGGCATGTGAATCAGCCACAAAGCGTATATCAAAGCTGCCGTATCTCATGCCATAGATATAATCCTTGGCCTTGTTGTATGCTGCTCTTGGATCCTGTGCCAGAATATGCTCCACTGTAATGCGGGTGTCTTCATCCATACAGCTTTTGAGTGCCTCATCGCGCCAGATAACATGCACCGTATCCCATCTGTGCTCTGCGGCAAAGCATCTGATGCCTCAGAATGTGAGTCTGCATATGCCAGATACGGCTTTATATCATATATTGGTGTTCCGTCAAGCATATCTACACCTGACACATGAATTATGGGGCCCTTGCTGCTTTTGTACTCAACCTTATCAAGCCTTACAGAGGACAGTCCCATGCCGTTTGGGCGAAAGGGCGAACGTGTGGCAAAAACACCTCTCTTTTCCCGGCCTCCAAGCTTGGGTGGTGTGACGAGCGGTGTGAATTTCTCCACTTTGTTTTCGGAAAAGCCCCATATAATCCACAAATGCGAGAACTCCTCTATTCCACGAAGCGCATCGGGATTTTGGTATTTTGGTTCAAATACTATCTGCCCTGCTGCCTCAGGTACGAGGCCGCTCTGCCTTGGAATGCCAAATTTCTCTCCAAATCCGGTGTGCATAATCGCAACCGGCTCTATAGTCTTCTCATACATATCTCTATACCAGTATTTTATTCAGTATATCATCCTCCAGCACAAGCTTCTTTGCCGCATCGCGGTACTCCTTCTCATGCAGATATGTGTGTCTGAACGGCTTCATGGATGGCGCCATATCTATCGCATCCAGAAAATCCTGCTTTCTCATGCCAAGAGTGGCCGCATAGTCGAAAAAGCCTGTCCTTTTGAGCACAGTGCACACCCTTACATACCTGTGGTTCTGCACCACACTCATGATATAGGTTGCTATGCCGACCTGTATGCCATGAAGCTGTGGATGCTCAAGAATTTTGTCAAGCGCATGTGAAATAAGATGCTCACTGCCGCTGGTCGGCGCACTGCTTCCCGCTATCTCGTTTGCTATGCCGCTCATGGCAAGCGAATCCACAAGCTCCTTTAGGAAAAGCTCATCCTTTATGCTCTCATAAGGTGTACGCACAAAGCTGTTGACCGCCTTTTTAGCAACCATCACGGCGAAGTCGTTGACCACGCCTGCACCATGTGCTTCCTCAAAAATCCAGTCATAGAGTGCTGTAATCTTTGACACCATATCCCCGATGCCTGAATATATAAACTTCTCCGGTGCTGTGCGGATGACCTGTGTGTCAACTATGATACCATGCGCAAGCTTTGCAGGAACCGACGTACGCTTGCCGTGGACCAAAAGTGATGCACTGGCGCTAGAAAAACCATCGCTTGAGCTTGAGGTCGGCACACTGATAAATGGCATATTTCTTAGAAAAGCTGCATATTTTCCTGCATCTATTACCTTTCCGCCGCCAACTGACACGACTGCCTTTGCCTTGTTTGGTATATCAAAAGCAAGGGTGATGATATCGTCTATCTCAACCGTATCAAGCTCACTGTACTCAAGCACGGTGATATCTGCATCCGAAAGTGACTTCATTATAGCATCT
>ENA-OQIM01000366-OQIM01000366.1-human-gut-metagenome-genome-assembly--contig:-NODE-366-length-17109-cov-3.052291_pt1 | contig 17109 bp, 17 predicted proteins | sample MGYA00242579_ERZ504744 | MGnify/ENA primary metagenome ERZ504744 (study PRJEB26092, sample SAMD00036441) | human gut metagenome | host: Homo sapiens | study: EMG produced TPA metagenomics assembly of...
TGGGAATCAAAATAATTAGTTTTCTTTATACAGCAACATTAATAGGAGCAATGTGCATTAGTTTATTTTGCACAATACTATTTTGGGGTTGTTGACCGGTTATTATTAACTGCGGATCAAAAAGGCTATATTCAATATAATGCACAGACAATAACATTAATACTAAATACTGTTATAAGTATAAGTTTAATAAAATGTGGTAGTTCAATACAATTACTTAAACTAATGTCATCTTTGATATATTTATTTAGACCCATTTACTTAAGAATATACATAAATAGACACTATGTAATTAATCGAAAAATTAGCTATGATGAGGAACCTATTAAACAAAAATGGAATGGTGTTGCACAACATGTTTGTTCAGTTGTGTTGGATAGTACGGATAATATTGTATTAACAATTTTTGCAACATTGTCAGATGTATCTATTTATTCAGTATATTATTTGGTTGTAAGTGGAGTAAAACAGTTATTTTTATCACTAACAAATGGAATTCAATCGTTAATAGGGGAGCTTTGGGCAAAACAAGAATTAGATAATTTGAAAAAATATTTTGAATGGATTGAATGGAGTATACATACAGGTGTTGTGTTTATTTTTGGTTGCACATTGTTTTTGATTGTTCCGTTTGTTCAGGTTTATACTGAGGGAATTACAGATGCTAATTATGTTGTACCAAGCTTTGCTATATTATTAACAGTGGCAAATGCAATGCATTGTTTACGGTTACCTTATAATATTATGATACTTGCAGCTGGACATTATAAACAAACACAATGCAATTATATTATTGCTACAATTATGAACATAGTTCTTTCGATTATGATGGTTCAAATTTGGGGCTTGATAGGTGTTGCAATAGGTACAATTTGTGCAATGACATTTCAGACGATGTGGATGATGTATTACGATTCAAAAAATTTTATAAAGTGGCCACTTGTAAAATCTATAAAGCAATTTTCAATTGATATATTTACTATAATTATAGGGTTTATTGTATGTAATCAGATACACATGAAGAATATCGATATTATTTCGTGGGTCTTATTAGCTTTTTCTACAATTATTATATTTGGATGTATTATTGTAGCAATTAATATGATTTTTTTATAGAGAAAAATTGTAAGATTATTAAAAGTGATAAGAAAAGGTTTAAATTAGATTATTTATAAAATAAAGGAGTACAAATATATAAATGAAAAAGCAGAATATCATGTTAAATGGTAAAGTTGTTTTAATAACTGGCGTAGCTGGGTTTATTGGATCAAATCTAGTTCACAAATTGTTGTGTATGAAGGAATCTGTTAACATCATCGGAATAGATAATATGAATGATTATTATGATGTTTCAATCAAGGAATGGAGATTAAAAGAAATTGAAACGGTTGTCAGTGAACATCCAGGATCATCATGGAAATTTATAAAAGGAAACATTGCAGATAAAGAATTGATTAATCAGATTTTTGAAGAATATAAACCAGCAGTGGTTGTAAATTTGGCTGCTCAGGCAGGGGTTCGTTATTCTATCACAAATCCAGATGTGTACATTGAGAGTAATCTGATGGGATTTTACAATATTCTTGAAGCGTGTCGTCATTCCTATGATAATGGACAGAAAGGTGTAGAACATCTGGTATATGCATCTAGTTCTTCTGTTTATGGAACAAACAAAAAAATCCCATATTCTACAGAAGACAAAGTAGATAATCCGGTATCCTTGTATGCCGCAACGAAGAAATCAAATGAGCTGATGGCTCATGCTTATAGCAAATTATATAATATTCCGTCAACTGGTCTTCGATTTTTTACTGTATATGGACCGGCAGGACGTCCGGATATGGCATATTTTGGATTTACGAATAAACTTCGTGCAGGCGATACCATTCAAATTTTTAATTATGGAAACTGTAAACGTGATTTTACCTATGTGGATGACATTGTAGAAGGAGTAAAGCGTGTAATGCAGGCTGCGCCGGAAAAGAGGAATGGAGAAGATGGTCTGCCAATTCCACCTTATGCAGTTTACAACATTGGAAATAATCAGCCGGAAAATCTGCTTGATTTTGTGGATATTTTACAGCAGGAATTGATTCGAGCAGAAGTGTTGCCGGCTGATTATGATTTTGAGTCACATAAAAAGCTAGTTCCAATGCAGCCAGGAGATGTTCCAATTACTTATGCAGATACGACTGCATTGGAGCAGGATTTTGGTTTTAAACCTAAAACTAGTCTTAGAAACGGATTAAGAAAGTTTGCAGAGTGGTATAAAGAATTTTATATGTAAAAAGGAGTTTTGACGTATGAAGATAGCAGTAGCTGGAACAGGATATGTTGGTTTGTCCATTGCGACATTGTTATCACAGCATCATGAAGTGATGGCAGTTGATATTATTCCGGAAAAAGTAGAAAAAATTAATAAGAGAATCAGTCCGATTCAGGATGAGTATATCGAGAAGTACCTGGCAGAAAAAGAATTAAACCTGACAGCTACATTGGATGCAGAGATAGCATATAAAGATGCTGATTTTGTGGTGATTGCGGCACCTACCAATTATGACAGTAAAAAAAATTTCTTTGATACATCTGCAGTAGAAGCAGTGATTCAGTTGGTAATCAGATATAATCCGGATGCGATAATGATTATCAAATCTACGATTCCAGTTGGTTTTACAGCATCTGTTCGTGAAAAGTATCACTGTGATAATATTATTTTTAGCCCGGAATTTTTGAGGGAATCGAAGGCACTTTATGATAATCTATATCCATCAAGAATTATTGTTGGTACTGATATACAGAATGCAAGACTTGTAAAAGCAGCCAAAACATTTGCCGGACTTTTACAGGAGGGAGCTATTAAGGAAAATATTGACACATTGATTATGGGATTTACTGAGGCTGAAGCAGTTAAACTGTTTGCAAATACATATTTGGCATTGCGGGTATCGTACTTTAATGAACTTGATACTTATGCTGAAATGAAAGGTTTGAATACTCAGCAGATTATAAATGGGGTGTGTCTGGATCCACGTATTGGCTCTCATTATAATAATCCGTCTTTTGGATATGGTGGATATTGTTTGCCGAAAGATACAAAGCAGCTTTTGGCTAACTATGCAGATGTTCCGCAAAATATGATGTCTGCAATCGTAGAATCCAATAAAACACGTAAAGATTATATTGCAGAGCGTGTGTTGGAGCTTACCGGTGCATATGAAGCTAATGATGATTATGATACAAGCAAAGAGAAAGAGGTTATAGTTGGTGTATATCGGCTTACCATGAAATCAAATTCAGATAATTCCGTCAGTCCTCTATACAAGGTGTGATGAAGCGCATTAAGGCCAAAGGTGCCACCATTATTGTTTATGAGCCGACATTAGAGGATGGAACGACATTTTTTGGAAGCAAAGTCGTAAATGATCTTGAGGCATTTAAAGAGCAGAGTCAGGCAATTATTGCAAATAGATATGATAAATGCTAGATGATGTAAAAGAACGAGTATATACAAGAGATATCTTTTACAGAGATTAAAAGATAAGTTATAAATTTAAATGAATACTTATGAAATAATTACTAAGCAAAATTCCAGTTGAGGAATAACAGGGTTTTGTTGTTTTTTCGTATTTTTATTGTGTTTTAGCCGGATCATAAAACAGTCATACAAAAGTAACAGAATTAGTTTTTCATAAAGTCTGGCAGTAAATCCTCAAACATGAGTACTGGGGATTGAGCTGACTTTATGAAAATAGATATGCACATTGAAAAATCAAGTTTTTTTGTAGCGGCTTGGACATTCTTTCTGGATTCTGGGCGACCATGGAAGAAGATCATCAATAAACATGAGATCTTTGTCATCCATATGCTGAGGGATCTCAGTAAGCAGCAGGTTGAAATATTCAAAGGTATTTAGCATGTTTGCCTTTGCTGTTTCGACCAGGCTGTACAGGATCGCACTTGCCTTTGCACCAGTGGAAGATTCAATCATTACGAAGTTTTTACGGCCAATGGTAAAAGGCCGGATTGCCTGTTCTGCATAATTGTTATCCATTGGGACATTGCCGTCAGATAAAAACACACGAAGATATTCTTCCTGATTTATACTGTAAGCGAGAGCCTTTCCAATTGTGCTGTTATGAGTTACCTGTGAGTACTTCTGTTTTGCCCATGCGAAATAAGCATCCACTTTTTCTAAAAGAACAAGCTGACGCTGCTTTTTGCGGTCTGTGACAGAGAGGTCATCAAAGGTATTGTCGATGTGCATGATCTCTGTGATCATGCGGTATGCTTCCTGGGCGATCGACCTCTGGCGGTATCCTGCTCGACAGATTTTATGAATTCTGCAAAAGGTCTTCTTGCATGGATCCAGCATCCTGCGACTTTAAGATCACGGCGTTCCCTTGCAAGTTTATGATAGACCTGGTATCCATCCGTGACCACAGTCCCGGAGAAGTATTCAGGAATTCACGCGGATGGTCTGAGTGGCGGGAAGGCTGCCAGTCAAAGAGGACGATGGATGAGTTCCGCGCAAAGGCCGGTTTCGGTAGACCCACATGTAAATCTTCTTACCGTTTTTGATCTTTGCATGATCGATCCGCATGACTTTTTACCGGTGACTCATCGCATGTATGACTTACTGTCATAGATCAGGGACAGGTATACATCGGTACTTTTGATCACTCAGTTAGCCATGGTATTTTTGGAAAGCTGGATGCCATTTGTCTTAAAAGCTTTTGACTGTCGTTCCAGAGGCAGAGCATTTGTATATTTGCCATTGACCCTGTGATAGCTATATACTACCACAAAAGTAATTTTCTTTCACTGACAACTATCCTAACACACAGGGATAAACAGTATTATTGATGTTCATACAGAAAGGTAAGAACAATTCTGATCAATCTGTATGACACATTAATGCATAAGATAGGTTATAAATATTAGCACACAAAGGAGAGCAAGAAATGGGAAAATATTTTGGTACAGATGGCTTCCGTGGAGAAGCGGGTGTTTCGTTAACTGCAGATCATGCTTTCAAGATCGGGCGTTTTCTGGGATGGTATTATAATGAGCTGCGCAGAAGAGCGGGGGAGACGGCTGCGGCCAGGATCGTGATCGGCAAGGATACCCGGCGTTCCAGCTATATGTTTGAGTATTCGCTGGTCGGCGGACTGGTGGCGTCCGGAGCGGATGCTTATCTTCTCCACGTGACAACAACGCCGTCTGTGGCTTATGTTGCTCGTACCGATGGCTTTGACTGTGGTATTATGATCTCTGCCAGCCATAATCCTTATTATGATAACGGGATTAAGCTGATCAATGGCCAGGGTGAGAAGATGGAAGAGGAAATCATCGCTCTGGTGGAGGATTATCTGGATGACCGTCTTCAGCTGTTCGGAGAGAAATGGCATGAGATTCCTTTTACAAAGGGCGGTGAGATCGGCAGGACGGTGGATTATTCGGCAGGCCGGAACCGTTACATAGGATATCTGATCTCCCTGGGAGTATATTCCTTTAAGGGAATGAGGATTGGTCTGGACTGTGCCAACGGAAGTGCATGGAATATCGCAAAGGCGGTTTTTGATGCGCTGGGAGCGAAGACTTATGTGATCAATGCTGAGCCGGATGGTACCAATATCAATAACAATGCCGGTTCCACCCATATCGAGGGTCTCCAGAAGCTTGTAGTGGAGAAGGGGCTGGATGTTGGCTTTGCCTACGATGGAGAAGCGGACCGCTGTCTCTGTGTGGATGAGAAGGGAAATGTGGTCAGCGGGGATGCGATCCTTTATGTGTACGGCCGTTATATGAAGGAGCGCGGAAAGCTTCTCACCAATACGGTTGTGACTACGGTAATGTCCAATTTTGGCCTTTACAAGGCTTTTGATGCTCTTGATATCGATTATGCGAAGACTGCAGTAGGGGATAAATATGTTTATGAATATATGATGCAGAATGGCTGCCGTATTGGTGGTGAGCAGTCCGGGCACATTATTTTTTCCAAGTATGCATCTACCGGGGATGGCATCCTTACAAGTCTGAAGATGATGGAAGTTATAATGGCAAGGAAGAAAAAGCTCAGTGAGCTTACTGCTGATCTGGCGATCTATCCCCAGGTTCTTGAGAACGTGCGTGTCCATGACAAGGCAGCAGCGCAGGCAGATGTGGATGTGCAGGCAGCAGTAGAGAGTGTGGCTGAGGCGCTTGGAGACACCGGAAGGATCCTGGTGAGAGAATCCGGTACAGAACCTCTGCTTCGTGTTATGGTTGAGGCAGAGAGTGAGGAGCTTTGCAGAAAATATGTGGACCAGGTGGTTGAGATCGTCCGTAAGAAGGGGCATGTGGCAGAGTGATGTCCTGGATGCAGACCGCAGGTGTCTGAAGAACGGAGCAGTCAGAAGAATATAAAAATGCAATAAGAGGAGAAAAAATCATGTGTGGAATTGTAGGTTTTACAGGCAGGCATCAGGCAGCACCCATCCTTCTGGACGGGCTTTCCAAACTGGAATACAGGGGATATGATTCCGCCGGCATCGCAGTGCGTGACGGGGAAAAGGATATCGAGATCATTAAGGCGAAGGGCCGTCTGAAGGTCCTTCTGGAGAAAACAAACGCAGGTGAATCTGTTCCGGGTATGTGCGGGATCGGTCATACCCGCTGGGCAACTCACGGAGAACCATCAGAGGTCAATGCCCATCCTCATGTCAGTGATAACGGAAATGTGGCAGCTGTGCATAACGGCATTATCGAGAATTACCAGGAGCTGAAGGAGAAGCTTCTCCGCAGGGGATATTCTTTTTATTCTTCCACAGATACGGAGGTTGCTGTGAAGCTGGTGGATTATTACTACCAGAAATACGGCGGATCTCCGGTTGAGGCAGTGCGTCATGCATGGTGCGTATCCGTGGTTCCTATGCGCTGGCAATGATGTTCCGTGATTATCCGGAAGAGATCTTTGTAGCGAGAAAAGACAGCCCTATGATCCTGGGTGTGGAGAATGGAGAATCCTATATCGCATCGGATGTTCCTGCGATCCTGAAGTATACAAGAAATGTTTATTATATCGGAAATCTGGAGCTGGCATGTGTAAAACCGGGTGAGATCACTTTTTACAATCTGGATGGTGAGGAGATCGAGAAGGAGCCTAAGATCATTGAGTGGGATGCAGAGGCAGCGGAGAAAGCCGGTTTTGAGCATTTCATGATGAAGGAAATCCATGAGCAGCCGAAAGCAGTTGCAGATACACTGAACTCCGTTATCCGGGAGGGCAAGCTGGATCTGACGGAGATCGGTCTGGATGATGAGAGAATCCGCAGCATCAGCCAGGTTTATATCGTGCCTGCGGCTCTGCTTACCATGTGGGAATGGCTGCACAGTATGTGATCGAGGATCTTGCAGGTCTTCCGGTGCGTGTGGAGCTTGCTTCGGAGTTCCGTTACCGGAAGCCGCTTCTGGATCCTGACGGCCTGGCAGTGATCATCAGTCAGTCCGGTGAGACTGCGGACAGTCTGGCTGCGCTTCGGGAATGTAAGGAGAAGGGAATCCGCACGCTGGCTATTGTCAATGTGGTCGGCTCTTCCATTGCAAGAGAGGCGGATCATGTATTCTACACACTTGCAGGACCGGAGATCTCGGTTGCTACCACCAAGGCGTACAGTACACAGCTGATCGCTTCCTATGTGCTGGCATTGCAGATGGCACTGGTCCGCGGAAAGATCTCAGAGGAGCAGTGTGAGTCCTACATTAAGGAGCTGAAGACGCTTCCGGACAAGATCAGCAGGATCATTGAGGATAAGGAAAGGCTTCAGTGGTTTGCGTCCAAGCAGGCCAATGCAAAGGATATCTTTTTATCGGAAGAGGGATCGATTATGCCATCAGCCTTGAGGGCAGCCTTAAGATGAAGGAGATCAGCTACATCCATTCTGAGGCGTATGCGGCTGGCGAGCTGAAGCATGGCACCATTTCCCTGATCGAAGACGGCACACTTGTGATCGGTGTCCTGACACAGCCGGAGCTTTATGAGAAAACAGTCAGTAATATGGTGGAGTGCAGAAGCCGTGGGGCGTATCTGATGGGGCTTACTACGTTTGGAAACTATAATATCGAGGATACTGCTGATTTTACGGTTTATATCCCGAAAACAGATCCACATTTTGCAACTTCTCTGGCAGTGATCCCGCTGCAGCTTCTGGGTTACTATGTCAGTGTAAATAAAGGTCTGGATGTGGATAAGCCGAGAAATCTTGCTAAGAGTGTTACCGTGGAATAAGGATATCTGTTTCATGGAAGGAACATTTTAGAGGCAGTTCCGTGACATCGTGAGAGCATAAAAGGATCATGATATCACGGAACTGTTTTTGCATTGTAAACGCTTAAATCTTGGGTAGCTTTACTGTCTACGTTTTAAACTCATAATGATAGTAAATAGATTTTTACTACACTCCGCTTGATAGGAGATAGAAATTTACTATATTTGGAGGTTTCATTATGAGTAATAAACGTGCTCCAGGACGTTCCCTGGACGAATGGATGAAACTGGTCACCGAATGCAGACAAAGTGGCCTGACAGATGCTGCATGGTGTAATGAACATGGGATATCTCCCAGCTGTTTTTACAATGCAGTTACCCGCCTCCGCAAAAAAGCCTGTCAGATACCGGATCCAGTTGGAAAAGCCGGCACTCTTGACCTTACGTCCCATAAACAGGATGTAGTCCAGATTGCTATAGAACCGGAGTCTTCTCCGGCAGGACTGATTCCAGATAATGGAAACAGTCCTATGCACCTTGACAATTCACATACGATTGAAATCGAAGCAGACGGATTGCTTATACGAATGAGTAATGAGATCAAACCGGTACTTCTGAAGATGCTTATGGATACGCTGAAGGAGTCATTATGTTAGCGGACATCTCAAGTGTTGATGCGATCTATATCGTCTGTGGCAGAACAGATATGCGCAAGTCCATTGATGGATTATGTGCGATCATCCAGGAACAGTTTTCGATGGAGATCGACCATGCACTTTTTCTTTTCTGCGGTCGTAAATGCGACCGTATCAAAGCTATTTTAAAAGAACCTGACGGGATCGTTATGATCTACAAAAGACTGACCGCCCAGGGATCTTACCGGTGGCCCAGGAATAAATCTGAGGTCCGGAATCTTACATGGCGGGAGTTCGACTGGCTGATGTCTGGCATTGATATTGAGCAGCCAAAAGCGATCAAGGCAACGTAAAAAAGATGCACATAAAACTCTTGTTTTTTGCTGTATTTTCGGCACTTTCAAGGTCTGGTAAATCCGCTGTTTTGCTGGGAAAAGCCACTGTTTTCTGGTATAATGGAAACATCAGAAACAGGAGGAAAAAGCAGTGGCAGACAGTTCCAAAGATATCCAGCTCCGTGAGCTGAAGGACATGATAAACGATCTCAAAAAGATGATAAAAACACTTCAGGCAACTGTCGATGCTGCCAATAAACGGGAAGAGGCTCTTACCCAGGAACGGGATAACCTGAAAGAAGAGATAGACCTTCTCCGTAAAAAACTGTTTGGCACCTCCAGTGAAAAAAGAACCATCGATATTCCAGGCCAGTTAAACTTTTTCAATGAAGCGGAACTGGAACAGGATCCAGAAGCTGTAAAAGCAGAGGATCTTGAGGCACTTCTTCCGGAAAAAACAGCAAAAAAACGAAAAGCAAGAGCTACAGATGCTGAACGGTTTAAGGGAGTTCCTGTTGAGAAAAAGTATCTGGAACTTTCTGAGGAAGAGAAACTCTGCCCTGCCTGTGGTACCCCACTGAAAGAAATCGGGGAAGAGTTTGTCCGCCGGGAGCTGGTTTTTGTACCGGCAAAACTGAAAGTATATGAATACTACAGTAAGAGCTATGAGTGCCCGCAGTGCAAGCTTCAGGATATACCGGTTATCAAAAAAGGAAAAGATGGCAGATCCCATATGCTTTATGGAATGGCTTCTGCCGGAACGGTTGCCTGGGTAATGTACCAGAAGTTTTGTAATGGTCTTCCATACTACCGTCAGGAAAAGGACTGGAAACAGTATGGCGTGGAGATCACCAGAGCTACTATGGCAAACTGGGTGATCCGGAATTCTGAAGCATTTTTTCTTCCTATGTACGAATACTTCCACAGGAAACTTCTGGAACGTGGATTCGCGATGGCAGATGAAACGCCACTTCAGGTTCTGCATGAACCGGAACGCCGCGCGCAAACCAAGTCATATATGTGGCTGTTCCGCAGCGGTGAAGACGGAGGACCACCTATTATCCTCTATAAATACTCGGAGACCCGGGCCGGGGACAATGCCGTAGATTTTCTTCACGGCTTCAAGGGTTATCTGATGTGTGATGGCTATAGCGGATACAATAAAGTTCCAGATGCCAAACGCACAGCCTGCTGGGCACACATCAGAAGATATCTGACAGATGCCATTCCCAAGGGAAAGGCTCTGGATTATACCCAGCCATCCGTACAGGGAATGCTGTACATTAACCAGCTCTTCCACCTGGAAGATGTGATCAGATCAAAGTATTCTTCCTTCGATGCTATCAAAAAGGCTCGTCTTGAAAAAGAAAAGCCGGTAGTAGAAGGCTTTTTGTCGTGGCTTGGTCAGCAAAGCCCTATCCGTGGAAGCAGAATGGATAAAGCTGTCACCTACATTCAGAATCGCCGCTCCTATCTGTCTACTTATCTGGAAGACGGCCGCTGCAGTTTTTCTAATAATCTCAGCGAAAATGCGATCCGCCCGTTTACAGTAGGTCGTAAAAACTGGCTGTTCTGCGATACACCAAACGGAGCCCAGGCCAGCGCTATCGTGTACACAATGGTAGAAATGGCAAAAGCCAATGGAGTAAACGTCTATCACTATCTTACTTATCTGCTGGAAAAACTGCCTGATGACAGGATGAGTGATGATGAATTAGAACTTCTGGCGCCATGGAATGAAACTGTCAAAGCTGAGATCGAACGTCGTGCAAACGGATCAAATCAATCATATGTGAATTGTCAAGGTGCTCCGACTACTGAAAAGTAGTCGGGGATTTTTCTATCATACCTAAAAATTAAGCGCTTACTTTGCATTTGGCGATTTACGATATTTCTTGCTTTTATCAGTAAAAAAGCGTAAAATGATTAGGATATTTGAATCTGTACAGAGAGTGTCCATATGTAATATTCTCTGTACCATCAAAATGGAGGATTGCATATGAGAAAAATGGGAAAACATATCCCAGGGCTGATCGTGACGCTTGTGGTTCTGATCACAGCAATCGTATTTGCGGTCATGCTTCTGAATATGAAGGTGATCCCGACGAAGTTCATTGCAGTGATCGGACTGGTAATGCTGGTCCTGATCGTGATCGTCGGAGCGCTTGTATGGAGTACGGATGGTAAGATAAGATTTGTAGTGGGAGTGATCCTGGCAGCAGTTTTTGCAGCAGTATTCATTCTCGGAAGTATGTATGTTTATAAGACACATTCCACACTGGCAGGGATTTCCGGTGTGAACACAGAGGTTACGGAGGTCGGCATTTATGTCCGTGCAGATGATTCTGCAGATTCCATAGAGGCTACAGCAGATTATGTGTATGGTGTGCTGACAGATCTTGACAGAGCCAATTCGGACAAGGCTATCCAGGAGGTGGATTCCGAGACAGGCAAGACTGTGCAGGTCCAGGAGTATGCAGGACTTACAGAGCTGGTTGACGGTCTTCTGAACGGACAGACAGGTGCGATCGTGCTGAACAGCGCATATTTAAGCGTTATTGAAGAGATGGATGGATATTCCGATATTTCTTCCAGGATCAAAGAGCTGACCGTGAAGAAGGTGGAGACGACCATTGAGCCCCAGGAGACAGAGGCGAAGGCTGAAGAGAATACCAATGACGGTTCTATATATACCATCTTTATCAGTGGTATCGACAGCCGCAGCGGCCTTGTTGCAAAGAGCCGAAGCGATTCCAATATCATTGCTACGGTAAATACAGCTACCAGACAGGTGCTTCTGGTTTCCACACCTCGTGATTATTTTGTACCGCTTTCTATTTCAGGCGGACAGAGAGATAAGCTGACACATGCAGGTATCTATGGTATCAATGTATGTATGGATACTCTGGGAATGCTTTACAACGAGGATATCAACTATTATTTCCGTATCAACTTTGCGGGATTGAGCAGCTGATCAATTCGCTTGGCGGAGTTACTGTTTATTCTGACTATGACTTTGATTCCAAGAATGAGACAGGATATCACTTCAATCAGGGAGAGAACTACCTGAACGGTGAGCAGGCTCTGGTATTCAGCCGTGAGCGTTATGCCTTTAAAGAGGGCGACCGTCAGCGTGGCAAGAACCAGATGGCAGTGATCAAGGGTGTGATCAACAAGGCTCTTTCACCGGAGCTTCTGAAGAATTATTCTTCCGTTCTTTCCAGCATCCAGGGATGCTTTGAGACCAATATCTCCTACGAGGAGATCGCCAGACTGCTCCAGCAGCAGCTGAACAACGGCGGTGACTGGAACATCGTAAGCTACAGTGTAAATGGTACCGGTGACACACAGAAGCCGTATTCTATGAGCCAGAAGGCTTACGTTATGATTCCGGATGAGTCTACCGTTCAGAAGCGGAGGCCATGATGAAGAAGGTTCGTGACGGAGAGACTGTTTCCCAGGAGGAGGCAGACAGTGCAACATCAGCGGCAGCAGCTACGGATAATGATGCACAGGCAGCTGCAGAGGGAAGTACAGCAGAAGCGCAGGGTGAGACTGCAGCTGCCACACAGGATGGCACAGCAGATGCCCAGGCAGCAGACGGAACTGTTGCACAGCAGTAAGATAAAATTATTAAATTTTAGCATAAGAACAGCCGGGGAAGCGTAAAGCTTTCCACCGGCTGTTTTTTCATGAGAAACAGAACGAAAAAATCCACCGGCGATCACCGATGGATTTTTTTTTTACAGGATCTCTTTCAGATATCTTTCCAGGGCATCCTGCCATGTTGGAAGTGGCTGGAAGCCGTTTTTTATAAGCTTGGATTTATCCAGGCGGCTGTTGAATGGACGTACAGCCTTGGAAACGCCATACTCTGCAGTTGTGACAGGAGATACCTCTACTTTTTCGTATTCCTTGTGGCCGAGGGCAGCAGCCTGGCGGAAGATCTCTTTAGTGAAATCATACCAGCTGATGAAGCCGCCTTCGTTGGTTGCGTGATAGTAGCCGTATTTCTCTGTCTCGACCATGTCTACCAGAAGACGTGCAAGGTCGTAGGTGTAGGTCGGAGTTCCGATCTGGTCACTGACTACGGTAAGCTTGTCATGGGTTTTTCCCAGATTTACCATGGTACGGATAAGTTTTTGCCGTTTTTGCCGAATACCCATGCAATACGTACGATAAAGAATTTATCTACAGTGCCGGATACTGCCAGTTCACCGTCAAGCTTGGTCTGACCGTATACGTTCTGTGGAGCGTAGTCCTTGCAGTCCGGATCCATGGTGTGGTTCCCTGGCCGTCAAAAACGTAGTCTGTGGAAATATACATCATCTTGATGCCAAGCTCCTTGCAGATGTCCGCAATGTTCTGTGTCCCTACAACATTGACAAGACGTACCTTTTCACGGTTTTCCTCGTCCTCTGCAGCGTCTACGGCCGTCCATGCGGCACAGTGTATCACTGCATCAGGCTTTACCTCACGGATGGTTTTTGCTACCGCTTCTTTATCTGTGATATCAAGCTGCACATAAGGCATGGTGGTAACAGGAGTACCATCAGCGATGCCGCTGTAGGAAGGAGCAATGTCACTTCCTACGCCTTCATGTCCACGGCCGGACAGTTCATTCATTACGTCATGGCCAAGCTGGCCGCCAACACCTGTTACGAAAAATCTCATGCTTTAACCTCCTCGCGGTTTCCATTACATTTTTTCGTAGTAGTTCTGATTACTCACCGGAGATGATGGTTTCCCACCATTCCTTGTTGTCAAGGTACCATTTGATGGTCTTTTTGATTCCGTCTGCGAATTTTGTTTCAGGAAGCCATCCAAGCTCGTTGTGGATCTTGGTCGGGTCGATAGCGTAGCGCATGTCATGGCCTTTACGGTCTGCTACATGTGTGATCAGGCTTTCCGGTTTGCCAAGCTCCTTGCAGATCAGTTTTACGATATCGATGTTTTTCATCTCGTTATGTCCGCCTACATTGTAAACCTCGCCTACACGTCCTTTGTGGATGATTAGGTCGATGGCACGGCAGTGATCCTCAACATAGAGCCAGTCGCGGACATTTTCACCCTTTCCGTAAACCGGGAGTGGTTTGTCGTTCAGAGCGTTGGCGATCATCAGCGGGATCAGCTTTTCCGGGAAGTGATACGGGCCGTAGTTGTTGGAGCAGCGGCTGATGGTCACAGGCAGGCCGTAGGTTCTGTGGTATGCGAGAACAAGAAGGTCAGCACCTGCTTTGGAGGAGCTGTACGGGCTGCTTGTATGGATCGGAGTTTCCTCTGTGAAGAAGAGGTCCGGTCTGTCAAGAGGAAGATCTCCGTAAACCTCGTCTGTGGAAACCTGATGATAACGCTGGATTCCGTATTTACGGCAGGCATCCATGAGAACAGCAGTACCCTTGATGTTGGTGTCAAGGAATACCTCCGGGTTTTCGATGGAACGGTCTACGTGGCTCTCAGCTGCGAAGTTTACCACGATGTCCGGATGTTCCTCCTCGAAAAGCTTGTAAACAGCGTCACGGTCTGTGATGCTTTCTTTTACAAAGCGGAAGTTCGGCTTGTCCATGACCGGTGCAAGAGTGGAAAGGTTTCCGGCATAGGTCAGGCAGTCCAGGCATACGATACGGTAATCCGGATGAGCCTCCATCATATGAAAAATAAAGTTGCTTCCGATAAATCCGGCGCCGCCGGTAACGATGATTGTCATAAAAAATCTCCTTTATAATAAATGATTGATCTTATGCGGATTCCGTCGAAACGGAGTCCGCAGGTAAATTCAGTGTCGGAAAATCAGATCGGCTTAGTGAAGCGCGTCCAGATATTTTCCGTCCAGAACATCCTTGAGATACTGGCCATACTGGTTTTTCTTAAGGATTCGTAAACCTTGAGCACGTCCTCCTTTGTGATCCAGCCGTTTAAGTAAGCAATCTCCTCAAGGCATGCGATCTTGCGGTGCTGATGCTGCTCCATGGTTTTTTACGAAGTTGGTTGCCTCTACAAGGCTTTCGTGTGTACCGGTATCCAGCCATGTGAAGCCCTGGCCCAGAAGCTCAACGTTCAGCTGTCCCTTCTCAAGGTAGATACGGTTCAGGTCTGTGATCTCAAGCTCGCCTCTTGCGCTTGGCTTCAGATTTTTTGCGTACTCTACAACCTTGTTGTCGTAGAAGTAGAGACCGGTTACACAGTAGTTGCTTTTTGGCTTTTCCGGTTTCTCTTCAATGGAAACCGCTTTTCCGTTCTGGTCGAATTCCACGATGCCGAAACGCTCCGGATCATCTACATAGTATCCGAAAACAGTGGCACCTTTGCCTGTTTCTGCATTGTCTACAGCAGCTTTCAGGCGCTTTTTGAGGCCATGTCCTGCGAAGATGTTGTCACCAAGGACCATACATACGGTGTCGTTGCCGATGAATTCCTCGCCGATGATAAATGCCTGAGCAAGTCCGTCCGGGCTTGGCTGTACAGCATAGGTAAGGTTGACACCGAACTGATGGCCGTCACCGAGAAGCTCCTCAAATCTCGGGGTATCCTGCGGGGTGGAGATGATCAGGATATCACGGATGCCTGCGTTCATAAGAACAGACATAGGATAGTAGATCATCGGTTTGTCAAAGATCGGCAGAAGCTGTTTGGAGGTCACCATGGTAAGTGGGTAAAGACGTGTTCCGGAGCCTCCGGCTAAATAATTCCTTTCATATGTTTTCTCCTTTGCGTGATGATGTGCAGCATAAGTCGTGCCTGCACATAACTTTGTTACTGTAACTGTATTATAAAAGGTGACGCAAGGTCACTTCAAGAGCTTTTTTCATATTTTTTATTTTTGGCTATTTTTCACAAAGAAATACGCCGGCATCTTTGGTAATGCGGAATCCTTTGGCAGTTTTTCTGGCGGTGTAGGCCCGGAATTCCTTGTAACGGTCCAATATATACTGATTCTGGTTGCCGTGGCAGGAGAGGACGTAGGAGATCAGCGGCTCCGCATCCTGGACCAGAAGGCAGTCTTCATAAGAAAGCCACTGAGCCTTTGGGAAAAAAGGCGCTAGGATACTCTGACCGTTTTCACGTCCGAACCGTTCATAAAGCCGGTCTGCGGAAAGCACGATCCGTTCATCAAAATCCTGCACCAGCTGGCTGACCTCCTGCATATGTGCCTTTCCGTAAGCACTGCAGAGAAATCTTCCGCCGGGAGCGAGGACACGGCGGACTTCCTTCAGGACGGAAGGAATATCATCGCAGTAAAAAAGCACGTGATTGGCGATCACCAGATCAAAGCTTTCGTCCTTGCAGGGGATTTTTCTGCAGTCAAAGGCCCGGAATGCAAACCGGGTATCCGAGGAACCGATGGCTCGTCTGGCATCGCGGAGCATACCGCTGGAAATATCGGAAAGTGTGATGGAGATATCCTCCGGCAGAAGGGAAAGATTGTCGGTCCATAACGTTCCGTCTCCGCAGCCCAGCTCCAGAATACGAAGACCGGGTGAGATCCGACACTGCTCAAAGATCCAGGGAAACCATCCCTGTTTGTTCTGGGAGTACAGGCTGTGGAGGTTGATCCTGGAGGAAATGTTGGTGGCATTCTGATACTGATTCTTGAGGCTTTTTTCCATGCCGGTCAGGTGGATCAGGTTCAGCATCTGGCTCCAGTCAATGGTGTGCTGTTCCTTTATCATCTGTGCGGTATCCTGGATTGCTTTTTCGACCAGCTGCATCTGTTCGATCCGGTCACGGACCAGACGAAGCTGGATATTCAGAGAATTCAGCATGAAATGATAATCGGAATCACCGATGGTCATTTCACGGATGTCATCCAGGAAAAGCCCAGGTATTTCAGAAGGAGGATCTGCTGAAGCCTTGCAAAATCCTCGTCTGTATAAAAACGTGCGCCGGATTCGGT
>ENA-OQIM01000367-OQIM01000367.1-human-gut-metagenome-genome-assembly--contig:-NODE-367-length-17108-cov-1.917084_pt1 | contig 17108 bp, 19 predicted proteins | sample MGYA00242579_ERZ504744 | MGnify/ENA primary metagenome ERZ504744 (study PRJEB26092, sample SAMD00036441) | human gut metagenome | host: Homo sapiens | study: EMG produced TPA metagenomics assembly of...
GGCGGAATTGGAAGGAGACGGATTCCTCAGAATCCAGAAAAGCTATCTGGTCAATATGGCATACATCAAAAAAATTCAATTATGACAGAGTTGTTCTCTTCGATGGAAAAGAGTTATCGGTAAGTCAGAAGCGGTACTCACAAATGAAAGTCCAGTATCTGAGTTGGAAGAACAAAAACTGGGGGAATGCACATTGAGCGATTATTTCTTGACCTACTTGTGGACTTGGATGGAGTGCTTTTCGGCAATTTTGCTATTTGATGCATTTTCAGCAAGAAAGAGAAACCGTGTGGTTCATTGGATTACTGTAACGGCTGTTGCTTTTCTGAATGCGACGCTTCTGAATTTTGCTGCTACGACAATGCCAAACTATTCAAAAATTGTTATTGTACTTGCCTTATTTTTTTCCCTGCATAGGCTTTTATATACCAGCAATGGAATATTTAGCTTGTACATTTCGATTATTTTCTATGCGACAATATGCTGTATGGATAACTGTTGGTATACGCTTTTGCTTCTGATATCCGAGGCGCAGGGCAATATAGTTTTTGGTAATAGTTTTTTTTCAAAGTTCTCTTTTGCATGGTGTAATAATAGCAGTATGCTTTTTACAGGCAAAGGCGCGAAATGGAAAATTAAGTCAAGCAACCAATTTCAAATGGTACACCATTCCTGCAGTGCTTTCCCTTGCGAGCGTTTTGCTTATTTTCTTTTTCGGAAGTTGCTTTCAGCAGGGTCAAATATCAATTCAGCCGCTATGTGTCTGTGCCACATTTATTACCGTAATGCAGATAGCAGCGTTACTTTTAGTCAGCTGAATGGAACAAAACGCCAACTTCCGTGAAGAAGCAATCAGCCTACAAGCCAAATCAAAAGCACAGCAAGAGAGCATCGAAGCATTGAGTGCCGCATATGCTCAGCAACGTAACTGACACATGATTTTCTAGCTCATCTGAGTACGTTAGACGGAATGCTGATGCAACAAAACAGAGATATCAACACAATACAAACCTATATCCATAGCCTACAATCGAAACAAAACGAACGCATCCTGCTCGTCAATACCCACCATGCAGCACTGGATGCACTTCTGAATCAAAAGGCACTTGTTGCAAAAAATCGTAAAATTGATATACAGTTCAGTGTGAACGATTTATCTCCCATAAAGATTGACATGGTGGATTTGACGGTTGTAATCAGCAACACACTGGATAACGCGATTGAAGCGTGCGAAAAACTGCCGGAAACGGACCGGCAAATTTATGTGCAGGCACTTCTTGAAGAAGATGAACTGTTTTATGCTGTCCGTAATAAATCTTTGCCGGTAAATATGATTGCAAATCAATTGCCGGCATCAACCAAGGAAAATCCATCTTTTCATGGGTATGGTTTGCAAAATGTACATACTACATTGGAAAGTACCACACGCTTTACGCTATGGATTATGAAAACGGCTGGTTCGAATTTGCAACAGAGCTGCCGAATACTCTGATTTCATGACAAAAAACTACTGTTTCACTACAAAAATGATGAAAAGATGAAACTCTGTTTTAATAAAGATAGTTCTGATTTACAGAGGTTCTGCATATGGAAGGAATCATCGAAAGAATCGTGGAGAAGTGTATACAAAGCGAACTCATTGAAGAAAGTCAACGCGATTGGATGGCATACTCGCTACAACGAAAATTCATGAACTTTGGAGGTTTCTTTATTCTCGTTTGCTTTGGAACACTTGTTGCGCCGTTACCGCAAGTGATTCTTTTGAATTTTGGGTTGGCATTTTTACGAGAAAAGACAAATGGCCTTCATATGCCAACAGTGTTTTCCTGCTTTATCACCTCTTTATTTTGTGAATATGCCTGCTTATATCTGATTGACCGACTGCAATCTTCTACGATAGCAGCTGTAATTACGCTGTTTATTGTCTCTGTTACGCTAATTTTAACACTTGCTCCTTGCAATAACTCGGCGATTCATTGCAGCAACGAAGAGTTGCAGGACATGAAAATAGCGGTACGCAAAAGACTTGTATTATATTGCTTGATTGTTCCACCCCTTTTGTTGCTGAAACCATTGTACAGCACTGTCTGGATTGTAGCTGCAGCTGCGGATGCTCTTCTACTGGTTTTGGCTAAAATTGGAGTTGGAATCAAATAAAACCAAATCAAACTGGAAGGAAGGTCTTTACCTTGAAAGCAAAAGAAAGTCTTTTACACAAAAACTTGCGTGCAGTAGTTCAGGCATCAATTCGAAAAGAAGCCAATGAACCGTGTAATATGTTTTGGAATTATCAGCCACACCGGCCCGAAAAGCCTCTGACAAATTCTCAGGAGAAAAAATAATCTCACGCTGCAGCTCTAAGCCCGTCGCATCTCAAAATGCGGCGGGCTTTTTTGTGCGCTCGGTTGGGCAACAACTGGCGAAAGGATGCTACGCGCTTAGCAGTAGGAAGCGCTAGCCGAAGGCAAGGGCATCCATCGTGAGGTGGCATCAGAATGCCAGCAGAAAATGCTGACGGGCAAACACATGAACCAACAAGCAGAAATTCATATATTTATAAATTATAGTGATCTAGATAAAATTCGAACGGATTTAAAGTTTAACTCCGCAAAAGTTGCGGGGTATTTGCGATATTATAAGTGCAAAGCAAATTCGGAAGGAATTTCAAAGATGACATCTAACGAGCGACAAAAGAAAATAATTCGCTTGTTAGATAAGCGCCGGAAAGATACGATGGAGCATCTTTCAATAGAATTCCATGTTTCAACAGATACTATCAGCAGGGACATAGCAACATTAAACGAGGACTATCCAATAAAAATAGCCCGGGGCCGAAATGGAGGCCTTTCCCTACCAGACGGATACCACTTGTTCAAGAAAATGTACATGACTCCTGTTCAGGCACTCGCATTACATAGAGCGTTGCTGTATGTCCCTGATGAAATAAAGAAAATCCTTGAGACAATTTTGACCGATTTTGCTTGGTAGTCAATTATGATTGCCCAGCACCTTGACAACTGAATACCCAGCATAACAGGTACGTTCCTTTTCCGGCAGGCCCGACGGGCTGGTCTGGCTGACCACAATTGCGGCGGGAAAGGCTACAATGATACGCCAGCGGCCTCCAGCGTCAGAGGGGGTGACCGAGCCGGAGTTGTAAGCAGTAAGACTCCGGCGGAGTCAGTGAACGGGTGTGCCAACACCCTGCCTGTTGTGTTCCCTGTGTCAGGGGTGCGGGCGGCAAATGTGGCACACTTACTTAACTATCTACTTTTGCCGTTTAGGGCAAATCGTGGGCAGCAGGACCCCAAGCGCCTGCTGCCCATCATTTTGCTTTAAACGGGATGGAAAACAGGGGTGTAAAACCTATGCAAACCTATCCGACAGGCTATGCGGAATCCCACCGCATAGCCGAACAGATTTTCCGGGAGATCTTACCCCGGCACGGCATGGCGGTGCGCGAGGAACAAATCGCGCTTTGCATGAAGTTTTAGATACCTTATATAATAAGGAAATTTCCCTGTGCGAAGCAGGCGTAGGCACCGGAAAAACGCTGGCCTACCTCGTGGGCTGTATCCTTTGGCAGATGCATCGCCCGAACGGATGAAACTGCCCATCGTTATCTCCACTTCCAGCGTTGCCTTGCAGGACGCTATCCTTACAGAGTATCTGCCGACCTGTCCGCTATTTTGCTGGACGAGGGTATCATCACCGCACCCATCACAGCCGTTGTCCGCAAGGGCAAAGAGCGTTTTGTCTGCGATGCCCGCCTTGCCGAAAGAGCATCGCTGGTGCATCCGAAACGAACGCGGGAGAAAAGCAGCCTGCGCATTGCAGAAAATATTCTGGACATGGATCATATCCCGGAACTTTCCCGGTATGATCGCTGCCGCATTTGTGTGCCGCAGTCCTGCCCGCGCGATTGCTTTATGCGCTTGGATTGCCGCTACCAGCAGTATTTGCGCGATTCCATGAAACCCGACATCCAAATTTGCAATCACAATTATTTGCTGGCAGACGCATCGCACCGACTTGAAGATAGACCTCTGCTCCTGCGCAGTTATCAGGCGCTGGTGGTGGACGAGGCACACAAGCTGCCCGATGCCGCCCGCCAGATGTACACAGAAACCTTATCCCCGCACAACATGGATGAATTGTGCCTTTTATTACAACAGGCGCACTACAAGGATTTTGCCAGACAGATGCGGACGGCGTTCCTTACGCTGACGTTCTCCTGCACGCAGGGGCTTTCCAAGCTGCGAAGAAAAGCGGGTGAACCGTTCGTGCTTACACCGTTCCGCCGCGCTGCTCTCATCGACTGTATAGCACTGTTGCAAAATGCTGGCGGATTGCCGGATGTGCCGCGATACCTGCTGAACAGGCTGGGAGAAGCCGAAAGTCTCCTGCGCCTTTTTCTTTTGGAGGTGCCGACGCGCATCCTTTACATCGACTACGATGCCGATGGTCAGCCCACATTCTGCGCAGCCAGCAGCCGCGTACCGCAGTTGCTCCGCAGCGCCCTGTGGAACACACGCGAACCCGCGATTTTGACCTCCGGCACACTGGCAGCAGCCGGGGATTTCAGCCATACTGAACAGCTTTTGGGGCTGGCGGCTTACCGACCTCTGCGTCATTTCCGAGCAAATTCTCCGTTTAATTACAAGAAAAAATGTCTGTTATACTTTCCGCCTCGCGTAAAAATGCGAATGGACAACCGCAAAATGGCAGAAGAAATCGTTCGGTTGGTTGGAGCCTGTCACGGTCACGCACTTGTTTTGTTCACATCCTACCGCCAAATGGCAGAGTAAGAGCGCTGACGGACGGCCAATGGCCGTACCCGACCTATCAGGCGTGGCGCAACGGCGGCAGGGTGATTCAACAATTCAAAGAATCTGGCAACAGCGTTCTGTTCGCAGCCGGTTCCTGCTGGGAGGGCATCGACTTTCCCGGCGATATGGTGTCCCTGCTCATTATCCCAAAACTACCGTTCCCAATTCCAGACCCGGTCAGCAACTATGAGCGCCAGCAGTACCCGAACCTGCGCGACTACATAAACGCCGAAGTCATCCCAGAAATGCAGAAGAAGCTTCGGCAGGGCTTTGGTCGTGCCATTCGCACGGAGCAGGACTCCTGCGTGGTAGCCATTCTGGATGAGCGTGCAGGCATTGGCGGCAAGTACCACGATGCCGCACTGGCCGCTTTGCCAGCCTGTCCAACTACCGAGAAAATTGAAGATGTTCAGCAATTCATCCGGGAGCAGAAGCGCCCGGATTACTTTTTGTAAAGAGGGTTTACGATGAACTATAGACAAGACCACCCCGCGTGGATCTATGTGCGGTGCGCCAACAGCAACCCACAAATGGCCTTTGATCGGCTGTATGACCTTATCGATGAAGCTGCCGGGCATGGCTTTCTCGTGCGCGGCACCTCTTTCGACCATTGCGGCGGCAACACACTGAAAGACCGCAATGGCCTGCGCGCCATGCTGGACGCGGTAGAGAATAACCTGATCGAAGCCGTAATCGTACGCGACCTGGAGCAGATCAGCCGCAACAGCTACTTATTGGTCGGGGTTATTGAAATCTTCCGCAAACGGAACGCTTACCTTATTACTACCGAATGTGACCTGAACACGGAACTCATCAACAGCGGTCTGGAACGTTTTGTCGGTGACCGCTTCACGCGGGCATCTTTCGGCAAGCCACGCTTTGATGTTCGTCTACCGCTTATGGATCAATTCTGAGGTGCGCCCATGAAAGAATACAAAGTTTGGGCGTTCGCCCGCAGCGCTGCACCGAATCTGCCGCATTGGAAGAACAGCTTGCAGAAGTCATGCGTGAAGCCGACAGGCGCGGCTACATCATCGTCAACTCCTGCATGGAGCAGAAGTACGGCACCGAATTCTGGCGTCCCGCCCTGTTCGCCATGCTCACCGCCGTGCAGCAGGGGCGCGTCAACGCCGTCATGGTGCAGAGCCTTGACCGACTGAGCCACGACATTACAACGCTGTACCGCATTCTACGCTTTCTGCAAAATTACAGTGCCGTACTGATTACGACCGAAACCAATCTACAATATGAACTCTATCTGACAGGGTTGGAGAGTCGAATCCTGGCTCGTACCGCGCGAACCGGAAAAAGAGTGCCGTGGGAGGTGGCTGTCGATGCAGATTGACCCGTTTCCCGTAAGGTGGAACAGGAGTTGAAATACGCACTGGCCTATGCCGCGCTGGTATCCGCTGCCGCAAACGGAAGATTGCCTAGGGACATCTGCCAGCGTACAAATGTTGGTTATGCCCGGAAATGCGGCGTTTTGCGCCGAGAAGTTTAGTGGTTCTCGTGAATAGCTTTTGACCTGCCTTTCGGGTATGTTGTATGTGATAAAAAGAATGTCACAGCGTCAAACTCGGAGGAAATAGTATGTCGCAAGTCCAAGTCATCCAGCCAATACAGCAACAGCCGAAGCGCCTTCGCGTGGCGGCCTATGCCCGCGTTAGCAGCAAATCTACTAATCAGTTGAACTCAATGTCGGTGCAGGTGGAATACTACACCGACCTTATTCAGAAAAATCCCAACTGGGAATTTGTTGGTGTGTATGCCGATGAGGGCATTTCCGGCACCGGCCTTAAAAATCGTGCCGGATTCAACCACCTTATGGACGACTGCGACTCGGTCTGATTGACCGTATCCTTGTAAAGTCATCCTCCCGAATGGCACGGAACTCTGTGGATTTTCTCTCCGCTGTGCGCGAACTGAAAAGCCTTGGCGTGGTCGTAGAATTTGAGAAAGAGCGCTTTGACACAGACTCCACCGAGGGAGAACTCCTGCTGGTTATGATGTGTGCTGTCGCCCAAGAGGAATCATTGTCCATCTCCAAAAACCTACGCTGGGGAATCCGCAAACGAATGGAGTCCGGCACCTACCATACATCATCCACCCCCTACGGCTACAAACAGGTCAATTACGACTTTGTTCCCATCCCCAACCAAATCGAAATCGTCAAGGACATTTTCAATGCATTTCTGCAAGGCGAAAGCACCACCAAAATCGCCGACGATTTAAACCGGCTTCGTCCAGATGCCGATAAGCATTGGCATCATACCACCATAGAGCGCATCCTTAAAAACGAAAAGTACGCCGGATGTTCCCTCTATCAAAAGAGTTATACATCCGATGACTTGCCCTTTAAGCGCACCGAAAATAACGGTGAAGTCCTTTCCTACTACGCACCGGACACCCACAACGGCATCATATCCCAAGCAGACTTTGATAAAGCGCAAGCACTCCTGCAGCTCAAAAGCGTAGGCCCATGTCCGAGGAAAGACTCAGCCTTTTCCAAAATGCTTTACTGCGCAAAGTGCGGTTCAATGCTTTCCCGCAAAATAAACCGTTCCGCACAAGTGACTTGGATCTGCCGCACACACCTTCGATGCGCAGCAGACTGTCCCACGCCGCCAACCCAAGAGGAACTCATCCAATACGCCTTTCTCACCATGCACAACAAACTAATTGTAAACCACACGCAGATTTTCGCCCCTGCCCTACATGACTTGTACACTGCGCAAAAGATTCTCGATGACAATGAGAGCCAGCGGCAGGAACTCAACCAGCAGGTTCATCTGCTTGCCAAAAAGCTGTACAACCTTTCCCGTCTGCGCGAAAAGAACTGCATTACTGCCGCCCAATATTGGGAACGGCGCAATCCGCTGGAACGTGAACTTACGGATGTAAAAGCCGCGATTTCAAAAGCAGCTACCAACATCCCTTACTTCGTACCCTTGCACAGACAAAACAGCTTGCAGAACATTATACCTATCTAAAGCCACTTACTGAATTTGATGAGTATGAGTTCAAATTTGCCGTAAATCGCGTACTGGTCGATTCCGAATCCTGTACCTTTGAACTCAAAAACGGAATGAAGTTTAAGGAGATTTTCTGACAATGGCAAAGCCGAGATACCTGCTCTACGGATACCGCATACAGAACGGCCTCATTACCCCGGATACCGCGCAAGCCGAATACGTCCGCCAAATTTATCAACTCTACCTTGCAGGCAATTCACTGCAAGAAATCGCGAAACACTTGCAAGCCAACAGCATCCCCATACAGTGATGAGACAGGTTGGAACAAGAACACCGTCCACCGTATCGTAAAAAATCCAGCATACTGCGGAAAGGACAGGTATCCGCCCATTGTCGAATATACCTTATTTCAAAAAGCGCAAGTCCTGTGCCAGCGAAAAGCCCCCACTTACACAGAAGCCTTAAAGGATATTCGCGGTGACATTATCTGCCCCGACTGCAACAGCAGACTGGAATGGCAGACGAAAGGCCATCGATGCGCTGCCGCCACTGCGCAGCATTCTCCGTCCAAATTGCGCCGGATATTCTCCTGCAAAGCATCGCTACCACAATGAAACGCTTACAGGATAATCCTGACAGCATCAATGACCAGCCGCTGTCACACAACACAGTATCCATTGAAGCCGAAAAGCAGCAAGCAGAAATCGATGAAATGTTATCCGCCGGGGAATTTGATGCAGCATCACTTATCCAAAGCGTCCTTTCTCGCGCAGATACGCAATATCTCTGCTGCACAGCCGGAAATTCTGACCCCATGACTCTCCGCATCAAAGAAGCCCTCGCTGCTGCACCTCCCTGCGATACGTTCGACTCAAAGCTGTACCACACCATCGCTGACAAAATAGTTTTGCACAGAACTACTTCCATTCAGTTGAAACTTATAAATGGAATGGTCGTATAAGGAGAATCCCATGAACCGCGAGAGAAGAATCATCGTCATTCAGCCCAACAGGAAAGCTTCCAAAAGCACGGCATCCCGCACCAAGCTTCGCGTTGCTGCATACTGCCGCGTCAGCACTGAGGAAGAAGAACAGCAGGGCAGCTTTGAAATTCAAAAGGAATTCTACACTGCCAAAATCAATTCCACCCCCGAATGGAAGCTTGCCGGGATTTACGCCGACGATGGTATCTCAGGTGTCCACACCAAAAAGCGTGACGGATTCAACCAGATGATTCAAGACTGTAAGAAGCACAAAATCGACCTGATTCTTACAAAGTCAATTTCCCGCTTTGCCCGCAACACCGTAGACAGCATCCAATATGTGCGGATACTGAAGCAATTCGGTGTCACCGTCATATTTGAAAAAGAGAACATCAACACCAGCACCATGAATTCCGAAATGCTCCTTACTGTGCTGAGTGCCTTTGCACAAGCTGAGAGCGAATCCATCTCGCAGAATATTTCCAGAGGCAAGCGCATGGGATTTAGTCACGGAAGATTCTCCTTCCCCTATGCGCAGATGCTCGGCTACCGCAAAGGTGCAGACGGCCAGCCAGAGATCATCCCCGAACAGGCTGAACTGATTCGGATAATTTACACCAGCTACTTGCACGGCGACAGCTTGCAAATCATAAAGAGCAAAGTTGAAGCAGGCGGTTACAAAACTGTGCGTGGCAACACCACATGGTCAACGCAGGCGCTCCTACGCATCTTGCAGAATGAGAAATACTGCGGTGATGTTCTGCTGCAAAAGACCTTTACTGACAATGTGCTGACTGGAGGCCCGAAGAAAAATACCGGCCAGCTACCACAATACTACATTGAGAACAATCACGAGGGCATCGTCACCAAGCAGATGTACCGCGAGGTGCAAGCTGAAATCGCCCGCCGCAACAGCAAGTCCTGCGCGAACCGACGCAAACAAAAGCGCGGGAGGTACAACAGCAAGTACGCCCTTTCCGAACGGCTGTACTGTGGGGAATGCGGCAGTCCTTATAAGCGCGTGACTTGGAATATTCACGGCAGAAAGGAAATCGTCTGGCGCTGCGTCAACCGTGTCACCTACGGAACAAAGTTCTGCCACAATTCACCCTCTGTGCAAGAAGAAGTCCTGCATCAGACCCTGCTGAGAGCCATCCAAAATCTGGCCGACAATTACACCGATGAAGTCGCCATGCAGATCAACGGTATCCTGCATGATTTGCAAGGCGGTACAACAGAACTGGAGGAATTACAGCAAAAGCTCGCGGATGCCCGGCAGGAATTTGACCGCCTGCTGGATCTGTCCCTTGAATGCGATGCGTCATTTCTGGACGATAAAGTAAAACGCGTCAGTAAAGAAATCGACGGTCTGAAAAAGAGAATAGAAGTTCTGACTGCGAAACCAGCAAAAAAGCTGCCGATCCCCAAATATCAGTTGAGCGCCGAAGATTCCAGATTAAAGAATACTCAGATGCCTTGGTTGCGCGGATTGTAGAGAAGTCATTGTGCTATCTGCTGATGAGATAAAGATTGAATTTGTGGGTGGATACACAGTGAACACTACGTCACAAGAATAAAATGAACGCTATACGGAAACAAATAAAGAGATTTAGCTGATTTCTCTTGCAGTAAAACGCGTGCCATTACTGACAATGTCAGTTTTATAAGATTTGCACCAGCGGCAGAGCGTACTACGGGAAATGGCGTACTCAGTACAAAGTTGACAGGCAGGTACGCCGCTTTCATAGCGAGCAATGATGGCTTTCTTTTAATCATAAGATAATTGCATAAAGACCCCCTTCTATAAGAGTGGGCATCGTATATATCCATAATAGATAATACATCCTGTAAGGGCAACTTACATGGAAGTTTCAAAACGAAAACAGTGTACTACCGGTCGCTTGACCGACAAGAATCCGATGCCACACGAGATGATTAATGCAAGAAGCGTTTTTGCAAAATCAGTGCAACTTCCACATCGATTATAGTTGTTATCACCAAAAAAATGTGCTAAAATACCAGAAAGCCGTGTTTTTCGATGGAATTGCTGGAGGTGTCGGTATGGATATTATTGAATCGCCAAACGATGCAGGACTTAATAGCTTGTCTGGTTTTTCTTATCAAATCAAGGTATTCATATTGAAAATGACGCAATTGAAGGGAAATCAGCAAGTTGAGTTTGAAACCTTGGATGATGTAACTACTCGATCTTTAAGTGCGGATAATACGGTCACTGATTTTTGTATCAAACGATATGTAGCCGCAGAATCTTCCGGGATTGAAGTTTTTCAAGTTAAGCAAACAGATGTCACCAAGTCTGTAGCTCGTAAAGTTCTATACAATTGGTTGCTAGCGTATAATGAGAACTCCGATATCACCAGTTTTCATCTTTATGTCGATGATCAGTATTCTGTTGGCATCAATCTATTTTGCAGTAATAACGCAAAACAGGAATACGATATAGTTATTGAATCAAATAAGCGCGAACAGGCCTTATCACTCGTGTAAAGCGATTATATAATGGTAAGTTTGAAGAGTTCAAGAATGCCTATCAGACAATTTGCAATAATGCGCATATTGACTCCATAAATAACATTGACCGTTCAATTTCCAACCAGTTAGTAGCTCCATTTCATGCTACTGCTGCCGGAATAGGTTCAACCTATTTTGAAAAACGAATCTATGAATTAGTCACAAAAATTTGTGCCAGAATTATTGACTCTGCGGGGCGGCGAATTCCTTATATATGTGGTCACGCTGAATACATGCAATTATGTGAAGAAATATGTAGAAACATCTCTCCTTCACAGTATACCCCTGACTACGAATCCTTTAGACAAGCATTTGTTCAAAGTGATTTAACAGAAGAAATGCTGCAATCGAGAGAATGCAGGCAATTGCGCTACTGCAACCTTACAACTACCGAAATTTCAGATCATTTAAGTTATGAACAATATTACGAGAATATACGCCAACACTATTTACGTGATGCGCAAAAGGAAAAAATATTAAGTACAGAGAGAATTGCTAATCAAAATCATAAAGATGTCGTTCTTGAACTTCAAGCGGATGGACGTGACAAGCCATCGCTTAGATTGGTCAAGACAAAGCGGGCGGGTATTTCAACAATGCCTAACGAATTTTCACGGTGGGGTGCATATATTTTCTTAACTAAAGATAAACTTCCAAACCAAATTTCTTGGAAAGATGAAAATGGAGAATCCGATGAGTAATGAAACTGAAAGCATATTGGATTTACAAATCGAGGTAATACAAGCCAGCATTTATTGTGACATTATCAAAAGATTATTACTGCAACATCGAAGTGTGAGCATTGTAAAAGTAATCGTATTTAGCTTTATAATAAAAAAGCAGCAGTATCTACAAAAAAATATTTACACCGGCAGGAATCGTGATGATCTAGTTCTAAAATTCTTATCGCAGGCCAGCGGACTATTTGATGAACTTTGTGAACAAATGCCGTATATTTTTCAGTCTATCGATTTGCTAGTCAAAGATGATTTCTGCGTAGTTCATGAGGGTGAACTAATTTGCAATTCAATTCATAAGCAAGGTCTTTCTGGGTTTGATACTTTTACAAATTCAGTAATCCAAGAAAGTAAAATATATTCGGACAGACAGTTTTTAAAAGAGGTGATAAGCATTGTTTAAAATAAGTAAGGCTATCTCTTATGGTATGGAAGAGGGGCAAGCCTTTTCATACCAATTTCAGATGGAATTAACTATTTCCAAGGAAAAAATGATTCGGGAAAGACAGAATTTTACACATTTTTTGGATTATATGTTTGGCGCCAGCTTTAAATTGTCCGACAAAGATTGGTATAAAAACACGCTTGAATCTGCGGAACTTGACTTTGTGTATAATGACCACGAATTTGTTATCACACGTTTTTTATCTAATCAAAACAAAAATTATTTTCGTTATCACGATGATGACACCGCAGAAGAAATTCGCCTTGATGAATATAGAGCTAAGTTAAATTCTATTTTTTCGGGAAATTCGGAGACGTTAAGAGAACTTCGTACTTTTGTTGGCGAGGATATTGGCTATCGTACGTTCACAGTGTTTAATTTTTTAGGCGAAAATCGACAGGGTATTTTGAACGACTTTTTTGATAAATGCAGTCGTATTGAATATGCAATAAAAATGCCATCGCTGTTAAATTACATTTTCAATAGAAATATTGCTAGAATAAATGAGTTGAAAAAGCAAGCGGAAGATTTAAAGTCCCGTATTGCGTATATGGAAAAGCAAGAATCTCAAAATAATGATATCCAAGGGAGAGTCAACTTACAGCTAAGAACTCTTGGGATACCTACTATTTTTGACGGGTCCAATTCCAAATCAGTGCTTCAGGACGTTGTCACTTTTCAAAATTCCTTGGAAAAAAAGAAATCTGCAAAAAATATTCAAGCAATCACAGAGTTGGAAGCAATATATACAAGCCTCGATGAGCAGTTAAAAAAGCAGGAAAGTTTTGAATCTGACCATAAACGCTTTATAGAAGATGATGTTAAGCAGCAAGAACTGCTTAGTAATCTCTTTGAAATGGTCAATGATAAGCCAGAGTACTCCTATCTTGCTACCCCCATCATCAATTTGATTTCTGACTTGGAAAAAAGTATTTCTTTTAACAAGTACTTTATTCAAGAGGCAACCGTACGCGAATTAAAAAAGCAGCGTGATTTAGTCAAGCAAAAAATACTATCCAACCAAGCACGTTTTACTATTTATTCGGCATCTGAAAAAACACAAGCGATTACTTTGATTAGAGAGTACTTGAGCTATTATACTGAGGATTTTGACAGCGCAACACTAAAAGAATTAAAAAAAGAACTGAAGGAAGTGCAAGAAAGAATTCGCAATCTTCAAAGTGAAAATGACAGTCAAAAAATCGATGATTTGTCCGATGAAATCACAAAACTATATAGAGCCGCAGCCGGATCATCGGATCTTGCAGAGTATGACTTTGGGAAAAGCGGTTTCCATATTTCCTACTTAAAAAGCGGCAATATTTTGCAACCACAAATCACAGATGACGACACACTCGCTGGAAACCAGTCCAAAAATTATTATACCGGCAGTATGGCTAGGCACACTTTGATACAATTGTGCGGTTATCTCGGTTTCTTGCGTATGCTTATTAATGATGGTAAATACCCTTTAATTCCATTTCTTGTTGTCGATCATATTTCCAAACCATTTGATACAAAGAATCAGATGGCCCTTGGTGTAGTATTGCATGCGATATATGAAGATATTTCCAAAGAACAATTGCAAATAATACTATTTGATGATAAGGAACCTTCAGAATTAGGAATCACACCTGACAGGGCTACTAGTCTGTTGCTTGACGGCAAAAGCGGCTTTAATCCGTTCTACAGTCCTGTCATAGCAAGTCAAGAAGATTCTCCAGATGAGGAATAAACCTATATCACGCCTTTTGAAGCATGAAAAACAGCAACTTTGTTATACGCCAAGGACAACTTAATAGGTATGCACACCCTAGAAGGGAGGTTATTGTTCCACAAAACGATAAAATCCAGCTATTTGAAGACAAACGCATCCGAACAGTTTGGAACGAAGAAAAAGAAGACTGGTACTTTTCGATTGTAGATGTAATCGCGGTTTTAACAGAGCAACCTGATCAGCGCGCTGCTAGTAATTACTGGGCCAAGCTGAAACAAAGGCTTAAAGAGGAGGGCGCAGATCAGTTGCTGACAAATTGTCAGCAACTGAAATTGAAGTCGCCTAAAGATGGCAAACGATATAAAACAGATGTTGCTGACACAGAGCGGCTTCTTCGCATCATTCAGTCCATCCCTTCTCCTAAGGCAGAGCCTTTCAAGCGTTGGCTGGCAGAAGTTGGCAGAGAACGAATAGAGGAAACCATCGACCCTGAACTGACGATCGACCGTGCATTGGAAACCTATCTCAAAAAGGATACACCCGCGAATGGATTAACCAACGCTTGCAGGCGATCCAAGTCCGCAAAGAGCTAACAGACGAAGGGGATGCACGTGGCGTACAAAAGGGAATAGAATATGCCATACTTACCGATGAGATTTCCCGCGCGTGGTCTGGCATGTCAACGCGTCAGTATAAGAATCTGAAGGGGTTGAAAAAAGAAAATCTCCGCGATAATATGACTACCTTGGAATTGGTATTGAATATGCTGGCAGAGGCAACGACTGCTGAAATTTCTAAGCAAAAAGTCCCTGAAACATTATCCGAAAATATCGTTGTCGCCCGCGCCGGAGGAAAGGTAGCCGGAGATGCCAGAAAAGCTATCGAGGCGCAAACCGGTGTCCCTGTTATTACCGATCAGAATGCATCCCAACTTGGTCAAATTGTAGCAAATATATTAGAAGAGACTTCTTCGGGTAACCAAGATGAAAATTCTGATAAATAGTTTTTTCACGTTGCGCCATTAGTATGTGGTCTTTGTGCAGGGTATCTTTTTTGTAACATAGAGACAAGAGCCTGTGACATAAAGAATGTCACAGGCTCTTTTCTTTGTTGTATCGCACAAAATCAGCAAAGTCGATGACCGATTTTCAAAGTGCGTTTTATAGAGATGTCCAACCGTTTTATGACGGTTGGACTTTTTTTGTTGGGCGCTTTGGGGCGAGTTTACTCGCTCATCGCTAATTTTTTCGCGAATTCCAATCTTTTGAAAATTTCAATTTCAGTTTGAATTTTTCAAGCACAACTGCTATACCTATTTATATAATTTCTAATTTTAGTGGAGAAGAATATAGGCGCATCTTATGATAAACTGTGGCATCTTCTAATCGATCTCCACATGAGCAAGACACAACTAATAAAGGAAGCTCACATCAGTACCAAATGCAATGGCTCATCTTGGAAAAAATGAAGATGTATGAGTTGAAGTGCTAGTAAAGATATGCAACGCTTTAAGTTGCGAAGTCGACGACATAATAGTGTTTTCCTCACACGGCTTCTCCCCGTTCCCGTTTTGCGGCGGTCGTCAGATACCGGCGGTACTGGATGCTGAAGCCATGCACCTTATAACCTGTACAGCACTCTGCACAGTCTGTCCAACAATTGCGCTTTGATCATAACCAGAGGCCTTCAGGATATTCCTACATAAAAATCACATCGTATAGTTTGTTTGCAAATACCTTGTGCATTTCGGCATTCGGATGGTTCAAACCGTTTGCCAGCAAAGCAGTTGTATCTACTCCCTGTGATTCGAGGAGCTGCCATTCGGCATATGCATCTGCAATCGGAATATCCAGTTGGTTGGCAATCTCTCTGATTTTGGCAACATAGGCATCCATGTGCCCAGCCTTTTGCAGGTTTTCAAAATATCTGTGAATATACCACCAAAATCCCCAGAAACCTTTTACACGATGCTTACACAGCATTCCGGGTGTCATGAGTACTGTTTCAATATTGCTTTCACGCAGCCGAATCAGAATTTGCTCCATATTCTTTTCGTATTCTTGTAACGCCGAGTCTCCCTTGTAGGCGTTGGTTACATCGTTAGTACCAAACATAACACAGCAAAAGTCCGGTTGCTTTTCCAGAACATCTTGCTGTATTCTGGCAAGACCGTCTTTGGAAAAATTACCACCCACTCCGGCATTGACAATTGAAACTTCCTGCCCTATCTCTTCCCTAATTCGGTTTCTTAGTATGTTCCAGAACACCCATTCTTCGTGGCGAACAGATTCCTTATGCCCATTAGCAAATTCAAACTGACCATCCGTTATACTGTCACCAAAAAAGCAAAGCACTGGACACTCGCCATTTTTGATTTTTTGTGCAATTTTAAGCATGTTCACTCTCCTTGTATTATAGGAAGCTTTGGTTACTCCCGCACTTCCAGTTCAATAAATTGATCTTCCAGATTAGGAGCGCTTGCCTTGATATGGATTTTGCCGCATTCATTGCCCGTTCGAATTACGGCAAGAGCCTTGCCGTAATAAGTGGTATGGGTATCAGCAAAGAAGCACTCTCCCATATTCGGCTTCGCAGAACCCAGCGCCAACAGACTGCCTGCTCCGGAAACAGTTACTGTGATAGGAACATCTTCTGTGGACTTGGTAACACCATCTGTTCCCACCAGATCAATATGGAAGTTCCTTCCCAATAGTTCGGCCTCTTCGGATTGAAGTCAGCCGGCAAAATAATAGTCGTCTCCCCAATGATCGTCAACATACCGGAGCTTAAGAGCATGAGGGAATGAAAGTGTTGTTGTTCCGAAACACTCTTTGAGGCCAATGTACGCAGAACCCTTTTATTCTTTTTCATATATTTCCTCCTTATTTCTGTAG
>ENA-OQIM01000368-OQIM01000368.1-human-gut-metagenome-genome-assembly--contig:-NODE-368-length-17100-cov-1.917045_pt1 | contig 17100 bp, 21 predicted proteins | sample MGYA00242579_ERZ504744 | MGnify/ENA primary metagenome ERZ504744 (study PRJEB26092, sample SAMD00036441) | human gut metagenome | host: Homo sapiens | study: EMG produced TPA metagenomics assembly of...
CCATTGTGGCAACCGTGACGTCCTGTATTGTATTTGCAGTGATGTACTGGAAGCAGGAGCTTTTGGAAGGCGGGAACCGGCTGGTCTATGATAAGGTGATGCTGGTGATGGATACGGTTGGCCTTGGTGTGTTTACTGTCATGGGGGTTGATAAAGGGATTTCCCAGGGGTATATGGAAAGAACATTTTTTCTTGTATTTCTTGGGACTGTCACAGGAGTTGGAGGCGGCCTGATCCGTGATATGATGCAGGAGTTCCGCCATATATTTTTGTGCGCCATATTTATGCCTGTGCGTCTATTGTAGGGGCCATTGCCTGTGTTTGGATATACAGGCTGTGGGGCGGAGTGCCGGCCATGGTGATCGGAACGGTAGTAGTGATCCTGATCCGGTACCTGGCGGCACATTACCGGTGGAATCTGCCGAGACTGAGAAGAGAATAAAAAAGATATGAAAAGCTCCGGAACATTTAAGGAATAATGTTCTGGAGCTTTTTGGCTTTTATTTGGTTTATATTGCGTAGAAGATTTTATCTGTTCCTCTCATAAGAGATCATGCGTCTGTATCCTGCAGAGCCAGGAAGCCTTCCTCGCCGGTACGGATCTTGACAACATTTTCGATATCGTAAACGAAGACCTTACCATCACCGATCTGACCGGTATGAAGAACTTCTTTTGCAGTATCAATAACCTTCTGAACCGGTACAAGACTTACAACGATCTCGATCTTAACCTTCGGACGGAGGTTCATGTCAACCTCAACACCACGATAGTAGGTTGGAGCACCCTTCTGAACACCACAGCCCATAACGTTTGTGATAGTGATACCGGTTACGCCGATCTCGTTCATAGCCTGCATAAACTCATCCAGCTTGTTCTGACGTGTGATGATAACAACCTTTGTCAGTTTGTGTACGCCGTCTGCAGGAATTTCAGGAACAGATTCAGCAGGAGCAGAAGGAGCATGTTTTACAACAGGGGCTTTTACGGAAGTTCCCATTGGAGTCGGAGCCTTTGTCATGGTATCCTGTACAAAGAATCCATCGTATGCACTTGCGAGGCCATGCTCTTTCATATCCAGACCTGCGATCTCTTCCTCAGCGGAAACACGAAGTCCGATGGTGTGTTTGATCACCTGGAAGATAATTGTCATAGTAACAGTAACCCATGCGATGGTGATAGCCATACCAATAAACTGAACACCGAAGCCATGGAAACCACCGCCTGTGAGAAGACCTTTCCACTCGGTACCTGCACCGTCGGAGAAAAGACCGACAGCAAGAGTTCCGAAAGCACCGTTAAGACCGTGAACGCCAACAGCACCAACCGGGTCATCAATTTTGAGAACTTTATCAACAAATTCAATACCAAATACTACAATGAATCCGGAGAGGATTCCGATGATAGCTGCAGATGTAGGAGATACGGTATCACAGCCTGCTGTGATGGCTACCAGTCCTGCAAGAGAACCGTTCAGGGACATGGAAACATCCGGTTTTTTATAGCGGATCCATGTGATCAGCATAACTGTTACAGTAGCAACAGCAGCTGCAAGGTTTGTTGTTACGAAGATCTTTCCGGCGCTTACAATGGCATCGCTTCCATGCTGACAGTAGATGCACCGTTGAAACCGAACCAGCAGAACCAGAGAATGAATACACCAAGTGCACCAACTGTAAGGTTATGTCCCGGGATCGCTCTGGATTTACCGGATTTGGAATATTTTCCGATACGAGGTCCGAGGATGATGGCACCGATCAGTGCAGCAACACCACCAACCATGTGAACGGCACAGGAACCTGCGAAATCATGAAATCCCATCTGGCTGATAAAGCCGCCGCCCCAGATCCAGTGACCGGATACCGGATATACAACGAGACTGATCAGTAAACTGTAGATACAGTAGGAGATGAATTTAGTACGCTCTGCCATGCACCGGACACGATGGTAGCAGAAGTAGCACAGAATACAGTCTGGAAGATGAGAAATGCCCAGAAAGGAACTCCATCCGGAAGCATTGCGTTTCCGTAGTTTGCCTCTGAGGCGATTCCGCCAATCTTGCCGAAGAAACCGTTTCCTGCACCGAACATGATGCCAAATCCAACCAGCCAGAAGACTGGTGTACCGATACAGAAGTCCATCAGGTTTTTCATGATGATATTTCCTGCGTTTTTTGCTCTTGTGAATCCTGTTTCGACCATTGCAAATCCAGCCTGCATGAAGAAGACCAGTGCTGCACCGACGAGGACCCAAGTTGTGTTTACTGAAGAATACATAGTAACACTCCCTTTCCCAATTTTTTTCTTTCCTATTATGTATAGAAAGAATTTTTGTAATACCGGACAAAAAACAGACAGAATTTATCCAGTATCAGTATAACGAAAAAGCGCAGGAGAGAGGAAATTCTCTTCCGCGCCTTTACGAAATCAAAATTAGTATATGTAAAACAGGGGATATCTGTATCGTGTGATTAATGGATGAGGAAATCGATAATGAATTATGAAGTAGAGTTCATAAGGGATATCCCCTGTATTTACCGTATGAAATTGTTATCTGATATCCGTGATCAGATGGAGAATAACAGCTCGTCGTAGGTCGGATAAGGAAGTAACTCATCCGGGATCAGAGCCTCTGCCTCATCTGCAGATTTTCTTAAAGTTTCCATGTCTTCCAGAACAGTTTCCTGATAAGCCTTGGAGCATGCAAGTACATCGTCAGAAGAAGCAAGAGCTTTTGCTGTATCTGCTTTCAGAGTTTCCAGATCTTTTGCCATGGTGTCTGCAAGTGTACTCAGTTTGGAGATCAGAGCAGCTTCACTTGCTACAGAAATATCAGCTACTACGGATTTCTTTGCAGCTGCAGTATCTGCAAGCTTTTCAACATATGTATATACAGAAGGAATTACCTGCTTCTGGATCATCTCAGCCAGAGTGTTGGACTCGATGTTGATGGTCTTGTAATAGTTCTCAAGCCAGATCTCGTAACGGGAGAAAAGCTCTTCCTTTGTAAAAATGCCATGCTTTGTAAACAGCGCAATGTTCTTCTCAGCAATGAAATGCGGAAGTGCATCCGGAGTTGTTTTCAGATTGTAGAGACACGTTTCTCAGCTTCTTCAACCCATTCGTCTGTATATCCGTTTCCGTTAAAGATGATGCGTTTATGCTCTTCAATGGTCTTCTTAAGAAGTGCATGTACTGCGCTTTCCATTTCTTCTTCCGGAACATCCTTAAGAGCTGCGCTGAATTCTGCAAGAACCTCTGCAACAGCGGTATTCAGTACGATGTTCGGGTTTGCGACAGATGCTGCAGAACCAAGCATACGGAACTCAAATTTGTTTCCGGTAAATGCAAATGGTGAAGTACGGTTTCTGTCTGTGGTATCCTTTATGAAGTGCGGAAGTACCTTTGCTCCGATATCCATCTGTACCGCATGCTTATTGCTGAAGAAGGTATCGTTTTCAATAGATTTCAGTACGTCTGTCAGCTCATCTCCAAGGAAGATGGATACGATCGCAGGCGGTGCCTCGTTTGCTCCAAGACGATGATCGTTTCCGGCGCTTGCAACGGATACGCGGAGAAGATCAGCATAATCGTCAACGGCTTTGATGACAGCTACCAGGAATACCAGGAACTGTGTATTTTCTGCCGGTGTTTTTCCTGGATCAAGAAGGTTTACACCTGTGTCTGTGCTCATAGACCAGTTGTTGTGTTTACCGCTTCCGTTGATTCCCTCAAATGGTTTCTCGTGAAGGAGGCAGACCATGTTGTGCTTGTCGGCAACCTTCTTCATGATCTCCATGGTCAGCTGGTTGTGGTCAACAGCAACATTTGTGGTATCAAATACAGGAGCCAGTTCGTGCTGTGCAGGAGCAACCTCGTTATGTTTTGTTTTGGCTGGAATGCCAAGCTTCCAAAGCTCTTCGTCAAGATCATGCATGTAAGCAGCAACGCGAGGCTTCAGGGCTCCGAAGTAATGATCTTCCATTTCCTGTCCTTTTGGTGCAGAAGCGCCCAGAAGAGTACGGCCGCAGAAGATCAGGTCTTTTCTCTTTTTGTAAAGATCCTTGTCAACCAGGAAATATTCCTGCTCAGGTCCTACGGTTGTGTCGATGTGACGGACCTCTTTGTTTCCAAGGATGTGAAGAATACGAACCGCTTCTTTGTTCAGAACATCCATGGAACGAAGAAGAGGAGTTTTCTTATCCAGTGCCTCTCCGCTGTAGGAACAGAATGCAGTAGGAATGTAAAGAGTTTTATCTTTAATGAATGCAGGTGAAGTAGGATCCATGCTGTATATCCTCTTGCTTCAAAAGTAGCACGAAGTCCGCCTGACGGGAAGCTGGATGCATCCGGCTCACCTTTTACCAGCTCTTTACCGGAGAAATCCATGATCACCTGTCCGTCACCTGTAGGGGAGATGAAGCTGTCATGCTTCTCAGCAGTTACGTTTGTCATCGGCTGGAACCAGTGTGTGTAATGTGTCGCACCGTTTTCAGTAGCCCATTCTTTCATTGCAACTGCTACGGAATTTGCAACGTCCAGTTCCAGATGAGTTCCGTTTTCAATTGTTTTCTTTAATGCTTTGTACATGTCCTTTGGCAGTTTGCTTCGCATCACTTTGTCATTGAATACAAGGCTGCCATACATTTCAGGGATACTCTGTGCCATATAGGTACACTCCTTTCGATTTCACTCATTCATTATAATTTTTAATTATTTTATAAGGACCGCTGCCGGAAGAACCGGGTATAAACGGACCGGAAAACAAAAAAAGCGCTTCAGATACCTGCCGTATCCAAAGCGCCTTTGCTTTATGTGTTGCAGTATACACCAAAATAAAATATTGATCAAGAGCTTTTTTTGAAAAAAATCTAAAAAATTGACCAGGGCGATCGGACTGTCGGAAAATAGGCAGGGTTGACAAATCTTGTCCTTTTATTATAATCTGATATCGTAGTTATACAGTCGAAAAGTCAGCGATCGCTATAAGTGATCGAGGCAAAAGAAGCTTTTTGACCAGTGACAAAGATGTACAATACGGAAAGAACAGATGGAGGGAAATATGTCAGGAGTAAAGGAAGAATGTGGCGTATTCGGGATTTATGATCTGGATGGAGGGAATATTGCACCATCTATTTATTATGGTCTTACCTCGCTGCAGCACAGGGGACAGGAGTCCTGCGGAATGGCCGTTTCAAGGACGGACGGAGAAAGAGGAAACGTACAGTTCCATAAAGATCTCGGACTGGTAAGCGAAGTTTTACGAAAAGATGTTGTACATAATATGAATGGTGATATCGGAATCGGACATGTTCGTTATTCCACCACCGGAGAATCTGTCGCAGAGAATGCACAGCCGCTGGTACTTTCTTATATCAAGGGAAGTCTGGCACTTGCGCACAACGGAAATCTGGTTAATACAGAAGCTCTGAAATGGGAGCTGATCCAGACAGGCGCAATTTTCCATACAACTACCGACTCAGAGGTTATCGCGTTCCATATCGCAAGAGAACGTGTGCATTCTGCCACTGTAGAGGAAGCAGTACATAAAACCGTAGAGAAGATCCGCGGAGGATATGCTCTTGTGATCATGAGCCCCCGGAAGCTGATCGGTGCCCGTGATCCTTACGGACTGAAACCCCTCTGTCTTGGAAAAAGAGATAATGCCTATGTCCTTGCATCTGAAAGCTGCGCGCTGACATCTGTAGGAGCGGAATTTATCCGTGATATTGAACCGGGTGAGATCGTCACGATCACCAAGAACGGACTGAAATCCAGTAAACTGACTGAGAAGAAAAAGCATGCTCATTGTGTTTTTGAATATATTTATTTTGCAAGACTGGACAGCACCATGGATGGCGTGAAAATCTATGATGCAAGGATCCGTGGAGGAAAATCTCTTGCAAAATCCTATCCGGTAGAAGCGGACCTGGTGACCGGTGTACCGGAATCCGGACTTCCGGCAGCAAAAGGCTATTCTGAGGAATCCGGAATCCCGTTTGGCTTTGCGTTCTATAAAAACAGTTACATTGGAAGAACTTTTATCAAGCCTACACAGCAGGAGAGAGAGTCCAGTGTCCATCTGAAGCTGAGCGTTCTGGAATCCGTGGTGAAGGGGAAGAGAATCGTTCTGGTGGATGATTCCATTGTCCGCGGAACTACCATTGCCAATCTGATCCACATGCTGAAAGAAGCAGGAGCAAAAGAAGTCCATGTACGTATCAGCTCCCCGCCATTTTTACATCCCTGTTATTTTGGTACCGATGTGCCGTCCAATGACCAGCTCATCGCAGCACAGCACAGCACGGAAGAAATCCGTAAGATGATCGGTGCAGACTCCCTGGGTTATATGCAGATCGATTATCTGGAAGGCATGGCAGGTGGACTTCCGCTGTGTAAAGCATGTTTTGATGGCAATTATCCGATGGAAATACCGGCAGAAATCAAACAGGATTAATGAACTATGTGGAATTAATCTCACAGTAAAAAATAATGGATTGAAAAACGAAAATGTAAAAACTGCACAATAAATATATAAAAAAACCCGGATTTTGTCATATAAAATCCGGGTTTTTATAGAAAGACTCTTAAAAACGATAAAAAAACATCAACTTGACAAATCTGACAATATGAGACATAATGTGGGACAACCAGATGAAAAAGGCCGCTGGTCTGGAATATACAGGAAAACAGCAAGACCGAAAAAAGGCCGGTTTTTTGCCGAGATAAAAGAAAGGATGATATTTATGTCTAAAAAAATTAGATTGAATGCGACAGAGGATGTTAAAGAATTTGTTAAGGCTGCAAGTAAATGTGATTTTGATGTAGATATTTCATATAACAGAATTTTAATTGATGCAAAATCTATTCTTGGAATCCTCAGCATGGATCTGACCAGAGTTCTTACAGTAACCTGTCATGGCGAGGATCATGAGTTTGATCGTTTCCTTCAGAAATATGCAGTTGCCTGACAGACAGTGCAGAGACAGACAAGATATGAAAGAACATAAAAAGAAAAGGCAGACGTGACTGCAGAGACAGGAGATCAGTTTGAAATCCTCAGCAGGCGTCTGTTTTTTCTTTACATCCATTTCATAGGAAGAAATTCCGCAGACTATATGAAAAATCAGTTATTGACAAATAAAAAAAATAGTTTATAGTAAACCATATTTTATATGAAAGATAACTGACAAAGGCGTCAGGAACGGATACCACAGGGGAATTCTCACCCCTTGAAATCTGTTCCGGACGCCTTTTTGTTGTGGGACACAAAATGGAGGAGGAAATCGAAGATGGCAGTAAAGTATGTTTTTGTAACAGGTGGAGTTGTTTCCGGTCTTGGAAAAGGAATTACCGCAGCGTCTCTTGGGCGCCTTCTGAAAGCCAGAGGGTATCAGGTGACCATGCAGAAATTTGATCCCTACATTAATATTGACCCGGGAACTATGAATCCCATTCAGCATGGAGAGGTTTTTGTAACGGATGACGGTACAGAGACTGACCTTGACCTTGGACATTATGAGCGTTTCATTGATGAAAGCCTTGACAAAAATTCCAATGTGACAACCGGTAAGATTTACTGGTCTGTTCTTCAGAAAGAGCGTCATGGTGATTTCGGCGGAGGTACCGTTCAGGTGATCCCGCATATTACCAATGAGATCAAGAGCCGTTTTTACAGAGCAAAATCCGCAGACGAAGACAGAATTGCGATCATCGAGGTTGGTGGTACAGTCGGTGATATTGAGAGCCAGCCGTTCCTGGAATCCATCCGTCAGTTCCAGCATGATGTGGGACATGACAATGCGATCCTTATCCATGTAACTCTGATCCCGTATCTCCGTGCTTCCGGAGAGATGAAGACAAAACCCACCCAGGCCAGTGTAAAAGAACTTCAGGGAATGGGAATCCAGCCGGATGTTCTGGTATGCAGAAGTGAGTATCCTCTTACCGAGGATATCCGTGGAAAGATTGCCCTGTTCTGTAATGTGCCTGTAAGCAATGTGCTTCAGAATCTGGATGTGGAATATTTATATGAAGCTCCTCTTGCAATGGAGAGAGAAAAGCTTGCAGACGTAGTACTGCAGAGCTTAAGACTGGAGAATCGCAAACCAGATCTTACAGACTGGGAAAATATGGTAGAAAATCTCCGCCACCCGGATAAAACTGTGAAAATCGCCATGGTTGGTAAATATACACAGCTTCATGATGCATACTTGAGTGTTGTGGAAGCACTGAAGCATGGCGGGATCTCTTGCCGTGCAAAGGTTGATATCACCTGGGTGGACTCCGAAGAACTCAATGAAAAAAATTTGGATCAGACTCTCCATTCTGTAGATGGAATCCTGGTTCCGGGAGGATTCGGAAACCGTGGTACAGAAGGATGATCCTTGCGGCACAGTATGCAAGAGTTCATAAGATCCCATACCTTGGGATCTGCCTGGGAATGCAGATGGCTATTGTGGAATTTGCCCGCCATGTGCTTGGATATGAAGATGCCAACAGTATTGAGCTGGCACCGGAAACAACACATCCGGTCATTGCCCTGATGCCGGATCAGGAGGATGTGGAAGATCTTGGAGGAACTCTTCGTCTTGGAAGCTATCCGTGTGTGCTTGCAGAAGGCTCCAGATCCTATGAGCTTTTTGGAAAGAAAGAGATCCAGGAACGTCACAGACATCGTTATGAGGTAAACAACGCATTCCGTAAGGAACTGGACGAAAAGGGAATGTCCATTGTAGGAACATCCCCGGATGCTCACATTGTTGAGATGATCGAAATTGCCGGACATCCGTTCTTTGTGGGAACACAGGGACATCCGGAATTTAAATCCAGCCAAACCATGCACATCCACTGTTCCGTGGATTTGTGCAGGCGGCAGTTGATAAAAAGACGGCAGAAGAAGCTGCAATGAAAGGATGAGAAAAATGAGAGAAGTAGCAAATCAGCAGCAGGGCTCTACCGCCCTGAATTTGAACATGATAACTGCGGTATCGGAGCCGTTGTTAATATAAAAGGAAAGAAAACACATGATACAGTTGCCAATGCTCTTAAGATCGTAGAGAATCTTGAGCATCGTGCTGGTAAGGATGCAGAAGGAAAAACCGGTGATGGTGTCGGTATCCTTCTTCAGATCTCCCACAAATTTTTTAAGAAGGTCTGTAAAAAAAGAAGGCTTTGATATCGGCGGAGAGAGAGAATACGGTGTAGCCCAGCTCTTTTTCCCACAGCAGGAGATCAAACGTGCCCAGGCAAAGAAGATGTTCGAGATCATCGTGGAAAAAAGAGGGTCTGGAGCTTCTTGGATGGCGTACAGTACCGGTCTTCCCGGAGGTTCTTGGTCATAAAGCGAAAGAGTGCATGCCGTGCATTATGCAGGCATTTGTTAAAAAGCCGGAGGATGTGGAAAAAGGTCTTGCCTTTGACCGTATGCTTTACATCGCACGTCGTGAATTTGAACAGAGTAATGATAATACTTACGTAGTTCCATGAACAGCCGTACCATCGTATACAAAGGTATGTTCCTGGTAGGACAGCTCCGTACCTTCTTTGGCGATCTTCAGAGCAGGATTACGAGTCTGCCATTGCAGTGTACATTCCCGTTTCAGTACCAACACGAATCCAAGCTGGGAGAGAGCACATCCGAACCGTTTCATCGTACATAACGGTGAGATCAACACGATCCGCGGAAACGCCGATAAGATGCTTGCACGTGAGGAAAACATGGAGTCTCCGTATCTGAAGGATGAGCTTCACAAGGTCCTTCCTGTAGTTAACCGCAATGGTTCTGACTCTGCAATGCTTGACAATACACTGGAATTCCTGGTTATGAGTGGAATGGATCTTCCACTTGCAGTGATGATCACGATTCCGGAGCCATGGGCAAACAACGATACGATTTCTCAGGAGAAGAGAGATTTTTATCAGTACTATGCGACTATGATGGAGCCATGGGACGGTCCTGCGTCCATTCTGTTCTCAGATGGTGATGTGATGGGAGCGGTTCTTGACAGAAACGGTCTTCGTCCATCCAGATACTATATCACATCGGATGGCTATATGATCCTTTCCTCCGAGGTTGGTGTTCTTCCTGTGGATGAGGAGAAGATCGTATTAAAAGAACGTCTTCATCCGGGAAAAATGCTTCTGGTTGATACCGTTCAGGGTCGTGTCATTGATGACAATGAGCTCAAAGAAAAATATGCGAAAAAACAGCCTTATGGTGAGTGGCTGGACAGCAATCTGGTACAGCTTCGTGATATCAAGATCCCGAATCAGAGAGTTGTCGAATACACTCCGGAGGAGAGAGCACGCCTTCAGAAAGCCTTCGGATATACTTATGAGCAGTACCGTACTTCGATCCGAAACATGGCATTAAACGGCGCAGAAAGCATCGGAGCCATGGGACATGATACTCCCCTTGCAGTATTTTCCAAGGAACATTATCCGCTGTTCGATTACTTCAAGCAGCTTTTTGCACAGGTAACAAACCCGCCGATCGATGCGATCCGTGAGGAGATCGTTACTTCTACAAGTGTATATGTAGGAAAAGACGGAAATCTTCTGATCCAGAAGCCGGAGAACTGTCAGGTGCTGAAGATCAACAATCCGATCCTGACCAACACCGATATGCTGAAGATCAAGAATATGAAAAAGGACGGCTTCAAGGTTGTAACACTTTCTACATTATATTATAAGAGCACAAAGCTTGAACGTGCCATTGACCGTCTGTTCGTAGAGGTAGACAAAGCCTTCCGTGAGGGAGCAAACATCCTGGTCCTTTCTGACCGCGGTGTGGATGAGAACCATATGCCGATCCCGTCCCTGCTGGCGGTTTCCGCAGTACATCAGCATCTTGTAAAAACAAAGAAGAGCACTTCCCTTGCCCTGATCCTGGAGTCCGGTGAGCCGAGAGAGGTACATCATTTCGCAACACTCCTCGGATATGGTGCAAGTGCAGTCAATCCGTATCTGGCACTGGATACGATCCATGAGCTGATCGATACACATATGCTGGATAAGGACTATTACGCAGCCGTTGATGATTACAATCATGCAGTGATCAGCGGTATCGTAAAGATCGCTTCCAAGATGGGTATTTCCACTATCCAGTCCTATCAGGGATCTCAGATCTTTGAGCAATCGGAATTTCCCAGGATGTGATCGATCGTTACTTTACAGGAACCGTAAGTCGTGTAGGCGGAATCACATTGGAAGATATCGAGGATAATGTAGAAAAACTTCATTCTGAGGCATTTGATCCCCTTGGACTTGCCACAGATCTTACTCTGGACAGCGTAGGTGCCATAAGATGAGAAGCCAGGGTGAGGAGCACAAATATAACCCGCGTACCATTCATCTTCTCCAGCAGTCCACAAAACAGGGCAGCTATGAGATGTTCAAGGAATATACAAAGCTGGTAGATGACGAGGGTCATGGAAACTTAAGAGGTCTTCTGGACTTTAAGTTTGCCAAGGAGCCTATTCCGATCGACCAGGTTGAGAGTGTTGAGGATATTGTAAAACGATTTAAGACAGGTGCCATGTCCTACGGTTCTATTTCTCAGGAAGCACATGAGACATTGGCTATTGCCATGAACCATCTCCATGGAAAATCCAATACCGGTGAGGGTGGTGAAAGTGATGAGCGTCTGGATTCAGCAGGAACAGACAATGACCGCTGCTCTGCGATCAAACAGGTAGCCAGCGGACGTTTCGGCGTTACCAGCCGTTATCTGGTTTCCGCAAGAGAGATCCAGATCAAGATGGCACAAGGTGCAAAGCCGGGTGAGGGCGGACATCTTCCTGCAAAGAAGGTATATCCGTGGATCGCAAAAACCCGTCATTCCACACCGGGAGTCAGCCTGATCTCTCCGCCGCCACATCATGATATCTATTCTATCGAGGATCTGGCAGAATTGATCTATGACCTGAAAAACGCCAATAAATATGCGGATATTTCCGTAAAGCTGGTTTCTGAGGCGGGTGTTGGTACGGTTGCAGCCGGTGTTGCAAAGGCCGGTGCACAGACTGTTCTGATCTCCGGATATGACGGAGGTACAGGAGCAGCGCCAAGAAGCTCTATCCATAATGCAGGACTTCCATGGGAGCTTGGACTTGCAGAAACACACCAGACGCTGATCATGAACGGACTTCGTAACCGTGTACGTATCGAGACAGACGGTAAGCTGATGAGCGGCCGTGACGTTGCCATTGCAGCACTTCTCGGTGCAGAGGAATTCGGTTTTGCAACAGCGCCGCTTGTAACGATGGGCTGCGTGATGATGAGAGTCTGCAATCTGGATACCTGCCCGGTAGGTGTGGCTACACAGAACCCGGAGCTGCGTAAGAGATTCCGCGGAAAACCGGAGTATGTGGAGAACTTCATGCGCTTTATTGCACAGGAGCTGAGAGAGTACATGGCACGCCTTGGTGTTGCCACCATCGATGAGATGGTAGGTCGTACAGACCTTCTTACAGTTTCTGACAGTGTGCAGGAGCCGCATAAGGGTAAGGTTGACTTAAGTGCCATCCTGAATAACCCATATGCAGGAAAGGGCAAAGTAACCTTTGATCCGAAGGCTGTATACAATTTCAATCTTGAGAAAACTCTGGATGAAAAAGTTCTGGTCAAGAAATGTGCACCGGCGATCCAGAAGGGTGAGAAAGTTTCTGTTGATGTAAATGTTACCAATACAGACCGTGCATTTGGTACCATCCTCGGATCTGAGATCACAAGAAATCATAAGGATGGACTTCCGGAGGATACGGTAACTGTAAACTGTACAGGTGCAGGCGGACAGAGCTTCGGTGCCTTTATTCCGAAAGGACTGACATTGAAACTGACCGGTGACAGCAACGACTACTTCGGAAAAGGCCTTTCCGGTGGAAAGCTGATCGTTAAGGTTCCGGAGAAGGCCGGATACAAGGCTGAAGAGAACATCATCGTCGGAAACGTGGCACTCTATGGTGCGACCAGCGGAACTGCATTTATCAACGGTGTTGCCGGTGAGCGTTTTGCAGTACGTAACTCCGGTGCGGTTGCAGTTGTTGAGGGTGTTGGCGAGCATGGCTGCGAGTACATGACAGGCGGCCGTGTGGTAGTTCTTGGAAAAACAGGAAAGAACTTTGCAGCAGGTATGAGCGGCGGTATCGCTTATGTCCTTGATGTGGATAACGTTCTTTACAAGAACCTCAATAAAGCAATGATCTCCATTGAAAAAGTGGATAATAAATATGATAAAAAAGAGCTTCGTGATCTTATCGAGGCTCATGTGGAAGCAACAGGCTCTGAGATCGGTAAGAAGGTGCTGGCTGATTTTGATTCCTATCTGCCTCACTTCAAAAAACTCATTCCGGATGAGTACAAGAGAATGATCACATTAAGTGCAAAGCTGGAAGAAAAAAGGTCTGACCAGCCAGCAGGCACAGATGGAAGCGTTCTATGAGAGCATCGGCGTGAAACATTAAGGAGGATGAGGAAATGGGAAAGCCAACTGGATTTTTAGATTATGAAAGAGAAACGGCAAAGGTTCTGCCGCCAAAGGAACGTATTCAGAATTTCAACGAATTTCGTATTCCATTAAATAAAGAAAAACAGAAACTTCAGGGAGCACGCTGCATGCCTGCGGCGTCCCCTTCTGCCAGTCAGGTATGATGATCGGCGGAATGGCTTCCGGCTGCCCGCTGCACAACCTGGTTCCTGAGACAAATGATCTTGTGTACACAGGAAACTGGAAGCAGGCATTCCTTCGTTTAAACAAGACACACAGCTTTCCGGAGTTTACATCCAGAGTGTGTCCAGCACTTTGCGAAGCTGCATGTACCTGTAACCTGAACGGAGATCCGGTCAGCACAAAAAGAGAATGAGAAAGCGATCATTGAGACAGCCTATGCAGAAGGATGGGTAAAACCGCAGATCCCGCCTGTCCGCACAGGAAAGACGATCGCAGTCATCGGAAGTGGCCCTTCCGGACTGGCAGCAGCACAGCAGCTGAACCGCCGTGGCCACAGCGTAACCGTATTTGAGAGAAACGACCGTATCGGAGGACTTCTCCGCTACGGCATTCCGAACATGAAGCTGGAGAAAAAGATCATTGACCGCAGACTAAAGCTGATGGAAGAGGAAGGCGTGAAATTTGTTACCAATATCAATGTTGGTGTTGACATCACTGCAGAACAGCTTCTGAAGGATTATGACCGTGTCATTCTCTGCTGTGGAGCTTCTCATCCGAGAGATATCAAGGTTCCGGGAAGAGATGCCAAGGGAATTTACTTTGCAGTGGATTTCCTGAAGCAGGTAACAAAAAGTCTTCTGGATACAGATTTTGCAAATTCCCATATGAGCTTGCAAAGGGCAAAAAATGTTCTGGTCATCGGCGGTGGTGATACCGGTAATGACTGTGTGGGAACATCCATCCGTCTGGGGGCGAAATCTGTAACACAGCTTGAGATGATGCCGCAGCTCCTGCAGCAAGAACTCCTTCCAATCCATGGCCGGAGTGGCCGAAGGTCCTGAAAACCGATTACGGCCAGGAAGAGGCTATTGCAGTATTCGGCCATGATCCTCGGATCTATCAGACAACCGTTACCGAGTTTATCAAGGACAAAAAAGGAAATGTCTGCAAGGCCAAGATTGTAAAACTGAAAGGCGTAAAGGATGAAAAGACCGGAAGATTCAATATGGTACCGGTTGAGGGCAGTGAGGAAGTGATCCCTGCAGATGTGGTCCTTATTGCGGCCGGCTTCCTTGGCAGCGAGAAATATGTGACAGATGCTTTCCGTGTAGCGCTTACACCAAGAACCAATGTGGAAACAAAACCGGAGCAGTATGCAACAAGCGTAGATCGTGTGTTCACAGCAGGTGATATGCATCGTGGACAGTCCCTTGTCGTATGGGCGATCCATGAGGGACGTGAGGCTGCGAAAGCAGTGATGAATCACTGATGAGCTATTCATATTTACAGTAAAATAACAGATACCAGGGGCAAAAGGTCAAAAAAACTGTTCGTGTTTCCGCGATAAAGCTTTTGAACTTTTTGCCCCTTTTAAAAAATGGTTGACAAAGAATTGACCGATTGCTATAATTACGTCCATGAACAAGGGTGTTCTTCAGGAGCGGAAGCTCTCTGAAGTGCACCCTTTTTCTGATTTTGAGGGTAATTATTTTGTGTGATGAGGAAATAAAGGAGAGAATACTATGGGGAATTATACCAGAGAAGAGATTCTTGCAATGGCAGAGGAGGAAGACGTAGAGTTCATCCGCCTCCAGTTTACAGATATGTTTGGAACTCTGAAAAATATTGCGATCACAGCAAGAGAGCTTCCAAGAGCCATTGGATAACCAGTGCGTTGTATATGGCTCTCATATTGCGGGCATTGTGGGAGAAAGGAGCCGGATCTGATCTTGTATCCGGATTATAATACTTTTTCAATTCTTCCATGGCGTCCTCAGCAGGGAAAGGTTGCAAGACTGATCTGTGATATGCGCCGTGCAGACGGATCAGAGCATGAGATGAGCTCCAGATATATTCTGAAAAAAACAGCGCAGGCAGCAGAGAAGGCAGGGTATACCTGTTATGTTGACCCGGAATGCGAGTTTTTCCTGTTTCATATTGATGATAACGGAATGCCTACAACGGTTTCTCACGAAAAGGCCGGATATCTGGATGTAAGTCCGGTGGACTTAGGCGAAAATGCAAGACGTGACATGGTACTGACTCTTGAGGATATGGGATTTGAGGTGGAATCCTCTCATCATGAGACAGCACCTGCACAGCATGAGATCGCCCTTCATTACGGGGAAGCACGTGAGATGGCAGACGAAGTTATAACCTTTAAGATGGCAGTAAGAACTGTAGCCAAACGTCATGGACTTCATGCGACATTTATGCCGAAGCCAAGACGGGAAGTAAACGGTTCAGCCATGCATATCCATTTTTCACTGTTTAAAAATGGAAAAAATATTTTCGTGGATCCGGAGGATCCGTCCAGATTAAGTGAAGAGGCATACTATTTTATCGGAGGTCTTCTGGCTCACAGCCGTGAGATGACTCTGATCACCAATCCGCTTGTAAATTCTTATAAGCGTCTTGTACCTGGATTTGATGCGCCTACAGAGCTGACCTGGACGAGAAATAACCAGAATTCACTGGTAAGGATTTCGAGAGTCAATGGTGCTGATACCAGGATCGAGCTTCGAAGCCCGGATGCTGCATCCAACCCATACCTTGTTTTTGCGGTATGCCTGGCAGCGGGCCTGGATGGAATCCAGAAGAAGATCTATCCTACAAAAGCTTCTAACCGTTCTCTTTCCGAGTCGGATCAGAAGGAACAGGGTATCGAGAATTTACCGGAGAACCTGCGGGAAGCGATCACACTGTTTGAGGACAGCAGCTGGATGAAGGAAATCCTTGGAGAAGCTTTCTGCAAACAGTATGCGCAGGCAAAGAGAAAAGAGTGGCTGCGTTATTCCCAGGAGATTTCCGACTGGGAGATCGAGGAGTATCTGTATCGGATCTGATGAACGAGGCATAATGGGACGAAAGAGAGTGGCGGCTTATGAACACGAGTATCGTGATTGCATTACCGAAAATAGAAGATGCAAAAAGATCCGCACAGTCCTTAACCGATATGGATTCACGGTGGCGGCAGTATGCAATTCAGGTGCCAATGCCCTTGCCAGTATCTCGGAGCTTGATGGCGGCGTTCTGCTTTGCGGTTATCATCTTCAGGATATGTACTACCGTGATCTTCTGGACTATATGCCGGATTATTTTGAAATGCTGCTTATGGCCTCCCGGGGAGTGATCAGTGAGGCGCCAACATCCATTTTATGCGTGGGAATGCCTCTGAAAGTCGGAGATCTGGTAAATACGGTAAGCATGATGCTTTCCCAGATCGAAAGGCGTTGGAAAAAGATAAGAAAAAGCCGAAGCAGCGTTCATGGAAAGAACAGAATTATATTTCAAATGCAAAGATGCTTCTAATGGAAAGAAATCACCTGAGCGAGGATGACGCATACCGCTATATCCAGAAATGCAGTATGGATTCCGGAACCAATATGGTTGAGACGGCCAGATGGTTCTGATGCTTTTATATGATTCTG
>ENA-OQIM01000369-OQIM01000369.1-human-gut-metagenome-genome-assembly--contig:-NODE-369-length-17096-cov-4.682892_pt1 | contig 17096 bp, 30 predicted proteins | sample MGYA00242579_ERZ504744 | MGnify/ENA primary metagenome ERZ504744 (study PRJEB26092, sample SAMD00036441) | human gut metagenome | host: Homo sapiens | study: EMG produced TPA metagenomics assembly of...
TGAACGCCTTATGATGCCCCCGCTGGCGGGGGCTGTCGGCGTAGCCGACTGGGGTGGTTCCAGCCTCGACCACCCTCAGTCTCGCGACTGACGTAATGACCCGGCAGTAGGGTAGTGGCTATGCCCATCAACGCCCAGATTCTTGATAATCCGAAATCCGACCGCGTGCGCCGCATCGCCGATCTGACCCGCGCCAAAGGCCGCGAACGTTCGGGCCGTTTTCTTATCGAGGCCCGCAATCCGTGCGCGAGGCCGTCACTTGGCGGCCGGACGTGGTGCAGGACCTGTATGTAGAGGTTTCGCAGGCGCTGGAACATCCCGCGTATCATCTCCTCCACGTTGGAGAAGATCGTCGAAACCTCGCAGGATGCCACGATTTATGTGCACTACTGCACCGGCGACGTGATGCGCCGCATCAGTCCGGACGCCAAGGCATCGCGGCCGTCGGCAATGCCGAGTCCATGCACGCCGGAGCCGATGACGTCGAACTGGCAAGAACGGTCGGGCCCCGCAGATTGCCGCCTTCTGGCAGGTGCGCGACCCGGGCAACGCCGGCACCGTGATCCGTGCGGCCGATGCGGCCGGCTGCGACGCCGTAATCTTCGTGGACGACTGCGTGGACGTGCTGAATCCCAAGGTCATCCGCTCCACCGCAGGCTCCCTGTTCCATCTGCCGGTACTCGCCATGAGCACCGACGAATTCTTCACCTGGACAGCGACCATAATATGGACGTCTGGGCCGCCGACGTATACGGCACCGAAGAACGCAAGCCGGAAAGCCTGCCCGCAGTACTGGCGGACAAGGCGGCGGTCGAGGTTCCGAAAGCCGTGCTGTTCGGCAATGAGGCGCGTGGCTTGGAACCGGACATCCTCACGCGCTGCGGCCGCATCGTCTCCATCCCGCTTTATGGCAAGGCCGAATCGCTGAACCTCGGCACCTCGGCCGCGGTGATGCTGATGTCGCTGTCTATGTCGGGTCATGTTGAAAGAATGTGAAACCGGTAAAAACGCTGTGAAACGCTGAGAAAACATCAGACGAAAGGGTTCTCGTGGCAGAACAAATGGTGTTCGACGCCGACCAGGTGACCGCTGAGGTTGCGAGGGCATCGAGAAAATCCAGAACGCCTCCAACCTGGAGGAGCTCAAGGCCATCAAGACAACGTACGCAGGTGCCGATTCGGCGATGACCAAGGCCAGCAAGGCCATTGGCTCCCTGCCCGCCGACCAGAAGAAGGAAGCCGGCAAGCTCATGGGCAAGCTGCGCGCCGACTTCGGCCGCGCCTATGGTCCCAAGGAGGTCGAGCTCAAGGAAGCCGCCGAGAAGGCCGCGCTTGCCGCCGAAACCGTGGATATGACGCTGCCGGTGAGCCGTAAGCCTCTGGGCGCCCGTCACCCGCTGCCTAAGCTGATGGAGGACGTCGAGGACTTCTTCATCTCCATGGGCTGCAGATCTCCTCCGGACCCGGAATGAACCGAATGGTATGACTTCGACGCGCTGAACTTCGGTCCGGACCATCCGGCCCGCCAGATGCAGGACACCTTCTACGTCAAGGGCAATCAGGCCAAGGACGCCGCGGGCTTCGTCGGCTCCAACATGGTGCTGCGCACCCAGACCTCGTCCGATCAGGTCCGTGGACTCATCACCCGTGGCGTGCCGTTGTACATCGCCTGCCCGGGCCGTGTGTTCCGTACCGACGAACTTGACGCCACCCACACCCCGGTGTTCCATCAGGTGGAGGCCCTCGCCGTGGACAAGCATCTGACCATGGCCGATTTGAAGGGCGTGCTCGACAAGCTTGCCGTGGCCATGTTCGGCCCGGAAGCCAAAACCCGTCTGCGTCCGAGCTACTTCCCGTTCACCGAGCCGAGCGCCGAGCTCGACCTGTGGTTCCCCGATAAGAAGGGCGGCGCCGGTTGGCTTGAATGGGGCGGCTGCGGCATGGTCAACCCGAACGTGCTGAAGTCTGCGGGCCTCGATCCTGAGGTCTACACCGGCTTCGCCTTCGGCGTCGGCGTGGAACGTACCCTGCTGCTGCGCCACGACATCAACGACATGCACGACCTGGTGGAAGGCGACGTGCGATTCAGCGAACAGTTTGTGATGGGGGAGTGATTGACCCATGCCAATGGTTGACATTGATTGGCTCAAGGACCATGTCGAGGTTCCGGAAGGCCTTACGTATGAACAGCTTGCCAAGGATCTGGTGAAGGTCGGCCTCGAAGAGGAAGAGATCCACACCTCCCAGGTCACCGGCCCGATTGTCGTCGGCTATGTGGTCGACGCCACTCCGGAACCGCAGAAGAACGGCAAGATCATCAACTGGTGTCATGTGGACGTCGGCGACGAATACAACGAGACCGATGAAAACGGCAACAAGGTGCCACGCGGCATCATCTGCGGAGCTCCGAACATGGCAGCCGGCGAGAAGGTTGTCGTGACCCTGCCGGGCGCCGTGCTGCCAGGCGATTTCAAGATCGAACCGCGCAAGACCTACAGCCACATCTCCAACGGCATGTGCGCCTCCGAGCGCGAGCTTGGTCTGGGTGATAACCACGACGGCATCATCCTGCTACGCAAGTACGGCTTCACCCCGGAGGAATACGAAAAGCTCCAGCCGGGCGATGACGCCATGCATCTGCTGCACCTGGACCAGCCGCTGCTGGAAATCAACATCACCCCGGATCGCGGCTACGCGTTCTCCTACCGTGGCGTGGCCCGCGAATACCACCATTCCACTGGCGCCGTCTACACTGATCCGGCAACCGCCCTCGGCAAGAAGGCGCCCGTCACTCAGGGTCTGCCGGAAGGTGTCAAGAGCGACATCGAAGTGATTGTCGACGACAAGAATCCGATTCACGGTGTGGTCGGCTGCGATCGCTACTACGCGCGCGCCGTGCGTGGTTTCGACCCGGCAAGCCACACGCCGAACTGGATGCGCCGCCGCCTAATCCGCGCGGGCATGCGCTCCATCTCTTTGGCGGTGGACGTCACCAATTACGTGATGCTTGATCTTGGCCAGCCGATGCATGCCTACGATCTGGACAAGATTGAAGGACCGATCGTCGTGCGCCGCGCCAACGAAGGTGAGAAGCTCACCACATTGGACGGCAAGGATCATGACCTGAGCGTCGAAGACCTGCTGATCACCGACTCGCCGAACGGCGAGCGTGGCTCTCGTGTGCTTGGCATCGCCGGCGTGATGGGCGGCCTGTATGGCGAGGTCACTGCTGAAACTAAGAACATCCTGCTGGAATCCGCTCATTTCGACCAAGTATCGATCGCGCGTTCCGCACGTCGTCACAAGATTCCGTCCGAAGCGTCCCGTCGTTTCGAGCGTGGCGTGGATGATCAGCTGCAGCCGGCTGCCGCCCAGATGGCCGCCGAGCTTCTGGTCAAGTACGGCAACGGCGAGCCGAGCGAGCACCCGACTGATTACAACACCGTCTGCAATCGTCGTCCGATTCTGTTCAAGGCGTCCGAAGTGGCCGCGTGGCGGGACTGGACACTGACGTGAACACCATCAGCGACATTCTCACCGATATCGGCTGCACTGTGGCCGGCGGTGGCAACGGTGAGTTCTCCGTGACTCCGCCGAGCTGGCGTCCGGACCTCAACGAACCGTGCGATCTGGTGGAGGAAGTGGCCCGTCTGGTCGGCTACGATGAGATTCCGGTCACCGTGCCGCCGGCACCGGTCGAAGGCAAGGTCGGACTGACCGCCGAACAGCTGCGCAAGCGCCAGGTGGCCGACGAACTCGCCGAATACGGCATGGTGGAGACCCTGAGCTATCCGTTCGTGGGCGACGAAGATTACAAGAACTTCGCACTTGACGCCGACGCCACCAAGAAGGTCAGCGTCGAAATTGCCAACCACTGGCCGGCGATCGCCCGTTCCTGCGTCGCGACATCATCCCGACCCTCGCGCAGACCGTGCAGCGTAACCTGCGCCGTGGCGTGGAAAACGTGTCGCTGTACGAAATCGGACACGTCTACCTGTGGGATCCGAACGCTCCGGCGATTCCGGCATTGCCGGGTGCCGTCAAGCCGACCGACGAGCAGTTGGCCGCGCTTGACGCAGGTCTGCCGGACCAGCCGATGCACGTCGCCGGCATTCTGACCGGCAACGCCGTCGACTCCGGCTGGATGGGCGATCGCCGCGCCGTGGACTGGTCCGACGCAGTCGAAGCCGTGCAGCGTATTTCCGACCGCATCGGCGCAAAGCTCACGTTAGACCAGCCGAAGGCTGAGGACGTACCCGCGCAGTGGCATCCGGGCCGTGCGGCACGTGTGATGGCAGGTGACACGTTCGTCGGCATGGTCGGCGAGCTTCACCCGCATGTCAACGAAGCGTTGGGCTTCCCGGCCCATTCCGCCGCGTTCGAACTGAACCTGACCGCGCTGTTCGCCACCTTGAGCGGCAAGCCGGTGCAGGCCAAGCCGATTTCCACCTTCCCGCCGGTCAAGCAGGATCTGGCCTTCACTGTGTCGACGGACGTCACCGCCGCCGAACTCGAGAAGACCATCGTCGAAGCCGCCGGCAACAGCTTGGAGAGCATCGACCTGTTCGACGTGTACACCGGCGACCAGCTGGGTGAGGGATTGAAGTCCCTCGCATACGCCGTCACGTTCCGCGCTGAGGACAAGACGCTGACCTCCGAGGACAGCGAAGCCATTCGCAAGCGCATCGTGGATGCGGCCGCGAAGCTGGGCGCGCAACTGCGTGCCTGACACGTCAAGTCCATCGAAGTAACCAAAAAGATAAAGAGGACGACATGAACGAACCGGAGCAGAACCAGCCGATCAACCCCGACGAAGGGCAGGAGGCGGCCGGGGCTGCTCCGGTTTCGTCGTCTTCGCCGTCGGACCAGTCGGCACAGCCGGAATTCGGACAGTACAACCAGCCTGAATATGGCGCGATGTCCAACCAGTATCCGGCGAACTACAATCCATACATGTATGGGGCTCCCGACCAGCCCAAGCCGGCGGACGATGCACAACAAACGGCGCAGCGGCCGCAGACGAATCCGTATATGCAGAACGGGTATCCGGCGAATCCATATGATGCATCGGGACGGCAGCAATCAGGCCAGCCCAATGGCTATCAGTATGGACCAAATCAATACGGGCCAAACCAGTATGGGCCGAATCCATACCAACAGCCCGGCATATATCCCATCAACCCGAATGATCCCAGCCAGAACCCCCTGTACGGCCATTGGGATAGCTATGCGATCATCTCGTTCGTGTTCGCACTATTCCTGCCGGTACCGGTCATCCCTGCGGTGATGGGCGCCATCGCCATGTGGCGTACCAAAAAACTGCATATGAAAGGCTACGCGCTTGGCGTGGCAGCGCTGATTATCAACGTGCTGTACACCATTGCGGTGATTTGGATGACGGTTCACGGCATTTCCACAGCCGATTTGTATAACCAGATGATGCAGTACATGTTCGGTGGCAGTGGACAAAGTGGTGATTCCAGCTCGATTTCCGCCTGAAACCAATCTTTTTATGTTCGTCTGAACGGTCCCGTTATGGGCGGTGACCACTATCCGACACGATTGAACTGCATAATTATGCAATGTAGTGCATAAAGTGTATGCTGAATGTGTTTCAACGAGTCAAGGAAAAGAGACGTGACATGGCCAAATACACGGTAGCCGTGGCCGGCGCGACTGGATACGCGGGTGGTGAGGCGCTGCGCATACTCGCGGCACACCCGAATTTCGAAGTGACCTGCGTCGCCGGACATTCTTCGGTGGGGGACAAGCTTGGCAAGCATATGCCGCACATTCCGCAGTTGGCGGACCTCGTGGTCGAGGACACCACGCCGGAAGTGCTCAACGGCCATGACGTGATCATCCTGCATTGCCTCATGGCGCTTCCGGAGCATTGGCCTCCCAGCTTGACCCGAATGCCGTGGTGGTGGATTTGGGCGCAGACCACCGTCTTGAGGAGAAGAGCGCGTGGGACGCGTTCTACGGCGGTGACTTCTACCAGCATTGGACCTACGGCATGCCGGAACTCATCACCGGCGTCGCGGCTGACGGCTCCTACAGCCGTCAGCGTGAAGCGCTTCCCGGCACCAAGCGCATTGCGGGACCGGGCTGCAACGTCACTGCGACCACGCTGGCTTTGCAACCGGGCATTGCGCAGGGTCTTGTCGAATCGAAAGACATCGTGGCTGATTTGGTGGTCGGTTATTCCGGCGCCGGCAAGAACCTCAAGCGCACCAATCTGCTTGCGGCTGAGGCGTTTGGTTCCGCTCTGCCGTATTCGGTAGGCGGTACGCACCGCCACATTCCGGAGATCCTGCAGAACTTCGCGCACGCGGCCGGCAAGAGTGCTGCGGAGGCGGACGATTACACCCTCGCCTTCACGCCGATTCTCGCGCCGATGGCGCGCGGCATTCTCGCCACCGTTTCCGCCAAACTTACCGACAAAGCGCTTGGCATGACGGATGCGAGATCCGCCAGGTCTGGCTGGATGCATACGAAGGCCAGGATTTCATGGTGGTGCTGCCTGAAGGCGTGATGCCGGCCACCGCCAACATCATCGGTTCTAACGCGGCCCACATTCAAGTGGTCGTCGACCATCATGCCGGCCGCCTGCTGGCATTCGCGGCCATCGACAACCTCAACCGAGGAACCGCCGGGCAGGCCGTGCAGTCGCTGAATGTGGCATTGGGACTTCCTGAGGATGCAGGATTGACGAAGATTGGAGTGGCACCGTGAGCGTAACGTTCGCACAAGGTTTTTCCGCAGCTGGCGTGGCAGCTGGCATTTCCGCGGTCGAAGGCAAGAAGGATCTGGCTCTCGTGGTCAACAATGGACCGCTTGACGCCGCTGCCGGCGTGTTCACCTCGAACCGTTTCTGCGCGGCCCCTGTGCAGTGGTCGAGGAACATCGTATCCGACGGCCATGTGAAGGCCGTGATTCTGAACTACCGGCGGCGCCAACGCATGCACCGGCAAGCAGGATACGAGCAGTCCAAGGCCACCGCTGAAAAGGTCGCCGGCCTCATCGGCGCCAAAGCCGAAGACGTGGCCGTATGTTCCACTGGTCTCATCGGCGAATTGCTGCCGCTCGACAACGTGCTGTCCGGCGCGGACAAGGCATTTGAAACCCTTGCCGATACCGCCGAAGCCGGAGCCGATGCGTCGCACGCCATCATGACCACCGACACCAAGCCGAAAACCGTCGAGCTGGAAGGTTCCAACGGCTTCCGTATCGGTGGCATGGTCAAGGGTTCCGGCATGATCGCCCCGCAGCTGGCCACCATGCTGTGCGTCATCACCACCGATGCCGTCGTGACCGCCGGACAGCTTCAAGCCGCCTTGAACGCCGGAGTCGAAATGTCGTTCAACCGCATCGACGTGGACGGCTGCATGTCCACCAACGACACCGTGTTGCTGCTGGCTTCCGGCGCGTCCGGCATCGAACCGGACCCGGACGAGTTCAAAGAGCTTGTGGCCAAGCCACCGCCTCGCTCGCTCGCCAGATCATCGGCGACGGCGAAGGCGCAAGCCATGACATCCGTGTCAAAGTTACCGGCGCGACCACCGAAGAAGCCGCTCTGGCATGCGGTCGCGCGGTCGCAGCGTCCAATCTGCTCAAATGCGCCATCTCCGGCAACGATCCGAACTGGGGCCGCATCGTCAGCTCCCTCGGCACCGTGCCGCCCGACGTCGCACCATACGATTCCGAAAAGGTCACGGTGGACGTCAACGGCGTACGCATCTGCGAAAACGGCGGAGCCGGACGCGACCGCTCCGAAGTGGACATGACCCCACGCGAGGTGCACATCGACATCGACCTGAACGCCGGAGAAGCGGAAGCGACCGTCTGGACCGACGATCTGACCCACGAATACGTACACATCAACGCTGACTACGAAAGCTGATCGAATAGGAATGGCCAAAGAACTCAAAGGACCTGGATTCCACTTCGACGTGCACACCGACCTGCGCGCCGACCAGAAGGCGGAAGTGCTTATCGAAGCGCTGCCGTGGCTGGAGGAATTCGCCGGACAACGCATCGTCATCAAATATGGCGGCAACGCGATGATCGACGATCATCTGAAAGCCTGCTTCGCCGAAGACATGGTGTTCCTGCGCCAGGTGGGACTGCACCCGTCGTGGTGCACGGTGGCGGTCCGCAGATATCCCAAATGCTTAAGGCCCTGGGTATCAAGTCCGAATTCAAGGGCGGATTGCGTGTCACCACTCCGGAAGCCATGGATGTGGTCCGCATGGTGCTGACCGGCAAGGTGTCCCGTGAACTCGTTGGCCTGATCAACGCGCACGGTCCATTCGCGGTCGGCCTGTCCGGCGAGGACGGCGCCCTGTTCTCGGCCATGCAGCGCAAACCGGTCATTGACGGCAAGCCCACCGATATCGGCTTGGTCGGCGACGTGGTGAGCGTCGACGCGTCCGCCGTGGAGGATCTAATCAACGCTGGACGTATTCCGGTGGTTTCCTCCGTGGCTCCGAATGAAGACGATGCCACTGAAGTGCTCAACGTGAACGCCGACTCCGCCGCGGCCGCCCTTGCCGCGGCCCTTGGAGCCAGCAAGCTGGTCGTGTTGACCGACGTCGACGGTCTGTATGCCGATTGGCCGGACCGTGACTCCCTGATTGGCCGCATCGGCGTGGAGAATCTGCGCGATATGCTCCCCGACCTGGAAAGCGGCATGCGTCCGAAGATGGAAGCCTGCGTGCGCGCCATCGACGGAGGCGTTCCGCGGGCCCATATTATCGACGGTCGCAAACCGCATTCCATCCTGAACGAGATCTTCACCACCGACGGCATCGGCACCATGGTCGTGCCCGAGGACGGTATTGAAATGAGGAGTTCCTATGGCAACTGAACAACTGGAAACACTCGGCACTGAAGATGCCAAGTGGCTGGGAGAGTACTCCCAGGTGCATATGAACGTGTTTGGCACGCCCCTGCGCGTGATGGACCACGGTGAGGGCGCCCACATCTGGGATGTCGACGGCAATGAATATCTCGATTTCCTTGCAGGCATCGCCGTCAACGCGCTCGGATACGCCCATCCGAAGTGGGTGAAGGCCGTCAGCGAACAGGCCGCCAAGGCCGCGCATGTGAGCAACTACTTCGCCACCGAACCGCAGATCAAGCTCGCCGCCAAACTCGTCAAGCTCGCGGGCGCTCCGGAAGGTTCCCGCGTCTACTTCGGCAATTCCGGCGCGGAAGGTAACGAGGCGGCGCTGAAGCTCGCCAAGCTCTACGGGCGCACCCTGCCGGGCGCGTTGCCTGAGATCGGCGGCAAACCGGCACGCATCATCTCCATGACCCACGGCTTCCACGGCCGCACCATGGGCGCGCTGTCCGCAACGTGGAAGCCCGCCATCCGTGAGAAATTCGAGCCGCTGGTACCGAACATCGAATTTGTGGAGGCCGGCAACGTCGAAGCCTTGCACGACGCTTTCGCCGAAACCGGCCAAGGCAAGTACGGCAAAGGGCCGGTCGCGGCCGTCATCATGGAGCTTATCCAGGCGAGGCCGGTGTGATGCCGCTCGGAGCGGACTATGTGAAGGCCGCCCGCAAACTATGCGACGAACATAAGGCGCTCCTCATCATCGACGAAGTGCAGACCGGCATCGGACGCACCGGAGCATGGTTCGCCTTCCAGCGTGAGGATCTTTCCGGCGGTGTGACCCCGGACATCGTCACTTTCGCCAAGGGCGTTGGCGGTGGTTTCCCGATGGGCGGCATGATTTCCTTCGGCGCCGAACTGTCCGCGCTGTTCACCCCGGTTCCCACGGCTCCACTTTCGCAGGCAATCCATTGGGCGCTTCGGCGGCATTGGCAACGCTGGGAGTCATCGAAGAGGACAACCTCGTGGACAACGCCGAAGAACGCGGCAAGCAGCTGCGCGACGGTATCGCCTCCTGCGGTAATCCGCTGTTCGTCTCCGTGCGTGGCCGTGGCCTGCTCGACGCCATCGAACTTGCCCACCCCTGCTCGCATGCGGCCATGAACTGGGCTTTGGAACACGGTCTCATCGTCAATGCGGTGGCTCCGAATGCGTTGCGTCTCGCCCCGCCGCTGGTCATCACTGCTCAGGACGTCGATCAAGCGGTGTCCATCCTCGCCAAGATTCCGTCCGACCTGCCTAACGACTGATCTCGGACGAACCCGAAGAATTTGAAAGGAGCCTCTATACCAATGGCAACCCCTGAACTGCGCCATATGCTGCGCGATGACGATCTGAACCACGAAGAACAGAAGCAGGTGCTGGAACTGGCCATCAAGTTCCACAAGAACCGTTTCTATCACCAGCCGTTCGCTGGCCCGCAGGCATCGCCGTGATTTTCGACAAGCCCAGTACCCGTACCCGCTCCAGCTTCTCCATTGGCGTGGCCGAACTCGGTGGCTATCCGCTGGTCATTGACAAGTCCGGCTCCCAGCTGGGCCGTGGCGAACCGGTGGCCGACACGGCTCGCGTGCTTGACCGTATGGCCTACGGCGTGGTGTGGCGCACCTTTGGTCAGGACCGTGTTGCGGAAATGGCCAAGTACTCCACCCATCCGGTGGTGAACGCACTGACCGACGAATTCCATCCGTGCCAGATTCTTGCTGACTTCCAGACCATCGCGGAACATCGCGGCGGTGTAGACAACCTCAAGAACCAGACCATCGCCTATCTTGCGACGCGGCCAACAACATGTCCAACTCCTACCTGCTCGGCGGCGCTGTGGCGGGCATGAACGTGCGTGTGGCAGGACCGTACGGATACCTGCCGGATCCGCAGATCGTTGCCGATGCCGAAGCGATTGCCTCTGAGACCGGCGGCTCCATCCTCGTCACTACTGATCCGAATGAGGCTGTTGCCGGAGCCGATTGCGTCTTCACCGACACGTGGGTCTCCATGGGCGAGGAAGCGGAATACGCTGTCCGTTCCAAGCCGTTCTGGGATTACCAGGTGAACGCCGAACTCATGGCCAAGGCCAAGGACGACGCCATCTTCCAGCACTGCCTGCCTGCATATCGCGGCAAGGAGGTCACCGCCGAGGTTATCGATGGTCCTCAGTCCGTGGTTTGGGATGAGGCAGGCAACCGTCTGCACGCCCAGAAGGCGTTGCTGACCTGGTTGGCCGGCAAGGCCCGTGGCGATGAAAGCCTGCTGGTCTGATGACTGACCACACTCCCGCGTTGCATCGTCCTGCCACACGAACCGCTCGACTGAGCGCCATTGAGCAGGCGCTGCTGACGCGCATCGTCACCTCGCAATCGCAACTGTCGCAGATTCTCGCCGACCAGGGCATCGAGGTGACGCAGCCACGCTGAGGCCGTGATCTCGATGAGATTCACGCCACGAAGACCCGTCTTGCCGACGGAACCGTGGCCTACGCCGTCGGCAAACAGAACATTGATGAACATCCGGCTTCTAACCCGGACGCCAAAACCGAGCAGCAGATTAGCCGGGTACTGTCCGGACTGGTCACATCCGTGGCCGCGGCACGTAATCTCGTGGTCGTGCACACGCCATCCGGCGCCGCGCAATATGTGGCCAGCGTCATCGATAAGCAGCCCATCGAAGGCGTGCTTGGCACCATCGCCGGAGATGACACGGTCATGGTTATCTGCTCCGAGGATGATGTCGCCAAACGGCGTGCGCAATGGCTGCTTGATGTCGCTTCCAAAGCGTGAATAGCCATATAGTGGACACGACGCACCAAATATGCATAAATATACAGAGCTGTGCATATACTGATGAATAACGTTGGATGTTAGAAAGGGAAACCATGAGCGATCAGAATCGTCTCGTCCTGGCGTACTCCGGTGGTCTTGACACCTCCGTCGCCATTTCGTATCTGAAGGAACGCACCGGCAAGGATGTTGTGGCCGTGTCCCTCGACGTCGGCCAGGGCGGCGAAAGCCTCGAAACCATCAAGCAGCGCGCGCTGGCATGCGGTGCGGTCGAAGCCTACGTGGTCGATGCCCGTGATGAATTCGCCAACGAATACTGCATGAAGGCCCTGAAGGCCAACGCCATGTACGAAGGCGTGTACCCGCTGGTCTCCGCCATCTCCCGTCCGCTGATTTCCAAGCATCTCGTCCGTGCCGCCCACCAGTTCGGCGCTGACACCATTTCCCACGGCTGCACCGGCAAGGGCAACGATCAGGTTCGTTTCGAGGTCTCCATCGCCTCCATCGACCGACGCTGAAGGCCATCAGCCGATTCGCGACCTGTCTCTGACCCGCGACGTCGAGATCGCCTTCGCTAAGGAACACAAGCTGCCGATCGTGCAGACCGAGAAGAGCCCGTTCTCCATCGACCAGAACGTGTGGGGCCGCGCCATCGAGACCGGTTTCCTCGAGGATCCGTGGAACGGTCCGACCAAGGACTGCTACTCCTACACCGACGATCCGGCGTTCCCACCGGTCGAGGATGAGGTCGTCATCGAATTCAAGCAGGGCGTCCCGGTCAAGATCGACGGTCATGACGTCACTCCGCTGCAGGCCATCGAAGAGATGAACCGTCGTGCAGGCGCGCAGGGCATCGGCCGTATCGATTTGATTGAGGATCGTCTGGTAGGCATCAAGTCCCGCGAGCTGTACGAGGCTCCGGGCGCAGTGGCGCTGATCACCGCCCACCAGGAACTCGAGAACTGCTGCCTCGAACGCGAGCAGCACCGCATCAAGCGCGACATCGATAAGCGCTGGGCCGAACTGGTCTACGACGCGCAGTGGTTCTCCCCGGCAACCCAGTCCCTGAACGCTTCATCGAAGACACCCAGAAGTACGTCTCCGGCGAGATTCGCATGGTTCTGCACGGTGGCCGCGCCGTCGTGGCCGGCCGTCGCTCCGACAGCTCGCTGTACGACTACAACCTGGCCACCTACGATTCCGGCGACAGCTTCGACCAGAAGTCCTCCAACGGCTTCATCGACATCTATGGTCTGCCGAGCCGCGTGGCCGCAGCCCGCGACGTCAAGTTCGGCAACGGCATCGAGGTTCCGGAGAACAGCGTCGAGTAAGCATCATCCGGATTCACGTTGTGAATCGTCTTGATAATGGGGGAGAGCGTACCGTCGGGACCATCCTGACTGGTAAGCTCTCCCTCAGTCATATCTGCAAGGAGATTTGGAAAAATAATGACCGAGAGCACTACTAATGGTGAGCATCTTGCCCTGTGGGGCGGCCGTTTCAAGTCTGGGCCGTCGCCGGAACTCGCACGGCTGAGCAAGTCCACCCAATTCGACTGGCGGCTCGCCGATGACGATATCGCCGGTTCGCGCGCCCATGCCCGTGCACTGGGCCGCGCCGGACTGCTGACCGCCGATGAGCTGCAGCGCATGGAAGACGCCCTTGACGAGCTGCAGCGCCGCGTGGATTCCGGAGCGTTCGCTCCGATCGAGGATGACGAGGACGAGGCCACTGCACTCGAACGCGGTCTACTCCAGATCGCTGGTGACGAACTCGGCGGCAAGCTCCGCGCCGGCCGTTCCCGCAACGATCAGATCGCCGCGCTCATCCGCATGTGGCTGCGCCGCCACAGCCGCATCATCGCCAAAATGCTGCTCGGTCTCGCCGCAACACTGATCGAGCAGTCCGAAAAAGCCGGTCGCACCGTCATGCCGGGACGTACGCATATGCAGCACGCCCAACCGGTTCTGCTTGCCCACCAGCTCATGGCCCACGTGTGGCCGCTGCTGCGTGACGTGGAACGTCTCGCCGATTGGGATAAGCGCATCGACGCCAGCCCGTACGGCTCCGGTGCCCTCGCCGGCAACACCCTTGGACTCGAACCGGTGGCTGTGGCCCGTGAGCTGGGCTTCTCCAAGGTGACCGCCAACTCCATCGACGGCACCGCCAGCCGTGATCTGGTCGCCGAATTCGCCTTCATCGCCGCCATGGCCGGTGTCGATCTGAGCCGCCTGTCCGAAGAGATCATCATCTGGAACACCCAGGAATTCGCGTTCGTGCGTCTTGATGACGCCTACTCCACCGGCTCGTCCATCATGCCGCAGAAGAAGAATCCGGACATCGCCGAACTCACTCGCGGCAAGTCCGGACGACTCATCGGCGACCTGACTGGCCTGCTCGCCACCTTGAAAGGCCTGCCGACAGCTACGCGCGCGACCTGCAGGAAGACAAGGAAGCCGTATTCGACCAAGTGGACACGCTTGAAGTGCTGCTGCCGGCATTCACCGGCATGGTCGCCACCATGGTCTTCGACAAGGAACGCCTCGAAGCCGAAGCCCCGACCGGTTTCGCCCTCGCCACCGACATCGCCGAATGGCTCGTCAAGAACGGTGTGCCGTTCCGTCACGCGCACGAGCTTTCCGGCGCATGCGTCAAAATCGCCGAAGACCGTGGCCAGGAGCTGTGGGACTTGACCGACGAGGACTTCATCAACGTGTTCAAGGACTTCCTGCCGGCGGACAAGGCCCCGCAGGTGCGTGAAGTGCTGTCCACCGAAGGCTCCGTCTCCGCCCGCAACGGCAAGGGAGGCACCTCCCGCTGCGCGTGCGCGAACAGATCGTTTCCGCTAAGACCACCATCGAGCAGCTACGCGCCTTCGCCAACTCCGTGTCCGACGGTTCCGCATACAAGTCGCCCGAATCCCTGCTCAAGTAATCCCTATTAAGCAAGGAGCAAAAAGCGGTGCTGTTGACGCGCACGCAGATACGACGGCTGGTCTACGCGCACGGCCGGGAGATTCTGGAACATGACCACATGGCCATCGAAAGGGTCTGCTACCAGCATGGCGTGGTCACCACATTCGCCCATTCCATTCGTGTGGCTTGTCTGTCCGTCTGGCTGGCAGACAGACTGCACCTGTGGAATAGGGTTGATCTACGTTCGTTGATTCGCGCCGCTTTGCTCCATGATTACTTCCTTTACGATTGGCATGACTGGGACAACGGCACCCATCGGCTACACGGATTCACACATGGTGAAACGGCCATGCGCAACGCCATACGGGATTTCAAACTCAACCAGATCGAACGGGACAGCATCGAACATCACATGTTCCCATTGACTCCCTATCCGCCGAAGTACATCGAAGGATACCTTGTCACCGCGGCCGACAAAATCAGCGCCACGAAGGAAACGCTCTCTTTCGATCGTTTCGACAAACCCGCATCCGGACAACCGATGGACAGGAGCTGATGGCTGTGGCGCTCACACTCGAATATTTGTTCCTTTGGTTCCTGTTGTACGCCTTTATCGGATGGGTGTACGAGTCGGTTCTCGTGTCCGTTTCGGAACGTCGATGGGTCAACCGTGGTTTCCTTAACGGGCCGTTGTGCCCAATTTACGGATGCGGCGCGGTGCTTGCGATCGTGCTGTTGCATGACTTCACGAATCCCATCGAGATTTTCCTTATCTCCTCATTTGGCGCGAGCATACTCGAGTACATCACCTCTTGGGGCATGGAAAAGCTGTTCCACGCCAGATGGTGGGATTACAGCCATTACCGATTCAACATCCAAGGCCGCATCTGTCTGCTCGGCGCAATCGTATTCGGATTCGGCGGAGTATTGATCATCGATGTGGTCCAGCCGCAGGTCGAACGGCTCACCGCCATGATTCCGCTGCTTGCCGTGCACATGATATGCGCGGTCGCCGCCATTGTCGTTATCATCGACACCATCGTCACCGTGGTGGGCATCGTCGGCCTGTCCGAGCGTCTCGCCAAATTCAGCGAAGCGGTGCAGGAGCGTGCGGAGAAGGCCGGAGACTCCTGGCAGTGGGGCAAAGAGGAGTTCCGGGAAAAGATGCATGATTTGTCGGAATCGTCGCAGGAACGTGTCGCCAATATGCGTCAGCTTGTCTCTTCCGCGTTGAATTGGCAGCAACGTCGTATGATCCGCTCCTTCCCACGCATGCGTTCCACGGACTCCACCAAATACAGCAAGATCATGGAAACCGTGCGTGAGATGCTGCGCCGAAAGTAAGTTTCCACCGGCCACACGTGTCGTATAGCATGTGTCCAAAAACGATTTGCCCCGCCAACCTGCGTTGCGCACGCTGACGGGCAAAATCCCTTTATGCATCACATCGGATAGGGGCTACGACACTTGCGATGTGGCCGACCCCTTGTAATCGGTGATGCCGGCACCAATGTTCGGATGCTGCGCCGAATACGCCTGGTCCACACAGTAGAACGCCAGAAGCACGACGGCCACAACGGTGAGCTTTCTTGTATCGATACGACTCAGCAAGTTGTCCAATGCAGGAGCCAGCAGATACACAATCGCCAAACCGCCCAAACCAAACGTCAGCAGACCCTCGGCACAGATACGACCATTGAGATTGAGAAAATAACCGGTGTAATCCCACCAGCGTTGTCCTCCGTGGGTCTTCTCCAGATACCAGGACGAGAAGTACTCCAACCCGCCACACAAGACCATGGCGGCCAGGAACTCGAACAAGGGCTTCTTCCTCAACTTCTTCAGCAGAATAAGGATAATCACTCCGCCGGTGCCATAGATCGGCAGCCATGGCCCATGCAGCGTGCCACGATTCACGAACGTTCCTTCGGAAATGAAGGCGAGGCTCACCTCCCATACCCATCCCACGAAACAGAAGATGAAGAACATCATGACCAGATTGACCAACGAATAGCTGCGATCGGAGCTGACGGTGCGGGATTCGCGGAACCGGAACGCCATCGGCGCCGGAGCCAGACGACCAGGATAGATAGCGCCGTCCAGAATCTCCCTGCCGGTATCGATCTGGTGCAGTTGCTCGCGATACTCCTCATACTTGGTCACCGACCGCGCATGCAGGATACGCACGCCCAACCATTCGGACAGGAACCCGACGAAACCGTTTGGCTTGTCCACTGGAACAAGATTGCTGGACAACTGCTCCACCGTTTCGGCAACATCACCATACGCGGCATGCAATGTCTCAGCGGAGGCCTTGCTGTACAGGTATTCGTCGCTGAGCAGCTCGCTTCCCTCCAATCCCGAATCCTTGGACAATCCGCGCACATGCACGTAATATTCGACGAAAACGCCGCGTTAATAGCCGTTGGAATAGAAGATGCCGCCTCAAGCCGAGCGTGAACAGATTGAGCCAGCCAACCAAGCCAAGGAACGACCAGGTCGG
>ENA-OQIM01000370-OQIM01000370.1-human-gut-metagenome-genome-assembly--contig:-NODE-370-length-17095-cov-5.525695_pt1 | contig 17095 bp, 18 predicted proteins | sample MGYA00242579_ERZ504744 | MGnify/ENA primary metagenome ERZ504744 (study PRJEB26092, sample SAMD00036441) | human gut metagenome | host: Homo sapiens | study: EMG produced TPA metagenomics assembly of...
CGGACACATCGATATCGCTACGTATCACCTCTTGCAAAGGTGTTTATCCCAACTATCGTGCGCTCTTTCCTCACCGAAAAGGAAAAATAAAAAATATCACGTTCAATTTCTTTCAGGACATCACCTCTGTGAATATTGATGGATTAAAAAAAAGGCAGGTATGACATAATTTTCGGTTCATACTCGCCAGATGAAAATGGTATTGATTTTGTTCCTATTATAAGGCAGGAAATAGTTGCCATACTGCCTCCCGGCCACCCACTGACACTTAAGGATACCATGGAAGCCACTGATTTCGCTGACTATCCCGTGCTCGGCTATGCCAGACACTCAGGCCTTGGCAAGTACACCAGAAGCTTTTTCAAGAAGCATGATGTATCACCCAACTTCATATGTGAGTCACCCGATGAGAACGGCATCGCCTCCCTCGTGGCGCAGGGCTTTGGCATTGCGCTTGTCGCAGATGTCGATGCAATTCACCGCGATGACATCTGCATACGCCACCTCGTATCGCATGAGTCATTCTCACACACTGTATACATGGGCTACATGACAGGCAAATACCAGCTTCCGGCTATCAAGCGCTTCATAGAGTTTGTGCGGGAAAGCTGCAGCTAAGCAGTCTCCTCGATCACAAACCTGATAAATGCCTTCGCAACCGGTGATAAATATCTCTGCTTAAGCGTTGCCAGATACACCGCTCTCTCATAAGGAGGATTGTATATATCAAGCGTCTTTACAGAAAGTGACCGAAGTATTGGAATATCAGGCATCACAGCTATTCCAAAGCCCTGCGCCACGAGACCCGCCATACTCGAATCCTCCTCCATCTCGAAGGCTACCTTCGGAAACTGTCCTATCTCCTCAAACATCTGGTCAATGACCGGACGCAGACCGCTGCCCTTCTCAAAATAAATCTGCGGATACTCTATTGTGTCCCGCAAATCCACACTGTCCTTTATGGAAAGCGGATGGTCCATGGGCACTGCAAGCACAAGCTTCTGATTCGCAATCTTCTTAAAATCTATATCCTGTTCCCCATCCTTATAAGAAGAAAAAACTATGTCATATTTGTCATCCTTTAGTCCATCTATAATCTCACCGGTTGTTCCAACCGTAAAATGAAATTCTATATCATAATCCGGGTATGCATCGAGAAATTTACGCACCAGCTTTGGCGCGAACTCACTTCCCATCGTATATATATATGCCAGATGTATGATTCCATGCCTGCTGCCATTGACCTCCTGAATGCGCTGCACACCCTCATTAAGCACCTTTAATGATTCCTCAACATACGGCAGAAACATCTTCCCATATCTGGTCAGCACGACATTTCTTCCCTTTTTCTCAAACAAACGCGTGCCAAGCTCCTGCTCTAGCTGTGAGATTGCATGGCTTAAAGACGGCTGCGTAATCGACAGCATCTGTGCCGCCCTCGTATAATGCTCTTCCTGCGCCAGTACCTTGAAGTACTGCAATTGACTCAGATTCATATTACACCCCCTGTGTATTTAATATATTTATTCGCCGGAGGTCCGCTTGCCCTGCGCTGCACACCGGTGGTATATGCTCGATTTATGACGTGTCGTGTTGGAGTTATATGCCGCCTCAAGCAAAAGTGGCGCGGAAAATACTCGTTCAAGCAGCACAGCCTTTAGTATACCAATAAAGTAAAAAGCGCGTTTGATTTTTCGCGCCTGATAAACTCTGGTTGAGGCGGCATTTACTCCCACTAGACTAAGGAATTATGAGAGCTTATACACCGGTGTGCAGCGCAGGGCAAGCGGACCTCCGGCAAATGCTCACAACAAAGTCTAGAAATAATATACACCATTTGATAGACAAAAACTATAGATTTCGTATAAAAGATGCATTGGACATTTATACATTTTTGCTGTACCTTGAATGTAACAAGAGTGCATTGCACTTTTTGATTGTTAAAAAAATCACATACTTTGTATATCACAGCCTTTGATAACAAATATTGACAATCAGTTTAATGAAACAAAACTATAATGTAATGAGAGCAATTTACACTACCGTGTGCCCACCCGGTTAGCAGATTAAGGAGAAAAAATACTATGAAAAACAAATATCCACATATTTTTGAGCCAATTACAGTACGCAGAATGACAGTGAAGAACCGTATCGTCATGACTCCAATGGGAACTAACTACGGTGAGCAGAACGGAGAAATGAGCTTTCTCCACATAAACTACTATGAGCAGAGAGCAAAGGGCGGCACTGGTCTCATCATCGTTGAGAATGCCAGCGTTGACTCTCCGCAGGGTTCAAACGGAACAACACAGCTTCGTATTGATTTGGACAACTACATCCCAAGACTTTTCAAGCTCTGCGAGAGCGTTCACAAGCACGGTGCATGTATCGCAATACAGTTAAATCACGCCGGTGCTTCTGCAATGAGCTCACGTATCGGAATGCAGCCTGTATCAGCATCAGACGTACCTTCAAAGGCAGGCGGGGAAATCCCAAGACCTCTCGAGAAGGATGAAATCATGCACATCGTAAAGAAATACGGTGAGGCAGCCAAGCGCGCCCAGATCTGCGGCTTCGACGCTGTTGAAATCCACGCAGGACACTCTTACCTTATCAGCCAGTTCCTTTCACCTATCACAAACAAGAGAACTGACGAGTTCGGCGGCTCTGCAGAGAACCGTGCAAGATTTGCAAAGCTGGTTATCGAGGAGGTTCGTAAGCAGGTTGGACCTTTCTTCCCTATCTTCGTCCGTATCAGTGCAGACGAGCTCATGGAGGGTGGAAACACACTTGAGGATACACTTGAGTACTTACAGTATTTTGAGAAGGAAGTAGATGTATTCGACGTATCATGCGGTCTCAACGGATCTATCCAGTACCAGATTGATGCAAACTACTTACCTGACGGATGGCGCTCATTCATGGCAAAGGCTGTAAAAGAGAAATACAACAAGCCGTGTATCACAGTAGGAAATATCCGTGACCCACAGGTAGCCGAGGATATTCTTGCAGGAGGCGATGCTGATTTCATCGGTATGGGCCGTGGACTTATCGCTGACCCTGAGTGGGTTAATAAGGTAGAGTTCGGAAATGTATGCGATATCAGAAAATGTATCTCATGTAACATCGGATGCGCCGGACACAGAATCGGTCTCAACCAGCCAATCCGCTGTACAGTAAACCCTGCCGTAAACAGTGGTGAGGATTACATGAAGACAAAGGTAAACAAGCCTTGCAACGTGGTTGTAATCGGTGGTGGTACTGCCGGTCTTGAGGCAGCCTGCACAGCAGCAGAGGTTGGATGTACAACATTCCTCATTGAGAAGAAGGCTGAGCTTGGCGGACTTGCATCAGTTATCTCCAAGATTCCTGACAAGAAGCGTCTTGCAGACTTCCCTAACTACATGATTCACCGTGCAAGCAAGCTTCATAACCTGTTTGTTTTCAAAAATACAGCAGCAACAGTTGATATGGTAAAGGCCTTAAACCTGATATCATAGTAAACGCAACAGGCTCTGTACCTACTCTCCCACCTATCACAGGTCTTCACGATCTCGTTGACAAGGATGGCACAAATGTTGCAACAGTCCTTAAGATGATTGAGCGCATCAATGAGTATCCTGAGGATATGAAGGGACAGAAAATCGCCATCATCGGCGGTGGTGCCGTAGGTCTTGACGTGATGGAATTCTTCACAGAAAGAGGCGCAGAGGTAACAATGGTTGAGATGCTTCCAATGATTGGAAACGGACTTGACCCTGTCACAAAGTGTGACACAAACGCAAAAATGGCAAAATACGGTGTAAAACAGATGACCAACACTGCTCTGCAGGAGGTTAAGAATGACCGTTTCATCGTAAAGAATCCAGAGGGTGAGATTGAGGAAATCCCATTTGATTACGGATTCATCTGCCTTGGTATGAGAGCCAACACACCTGTTCTTTCAGAGATTGATGAGGCTTTCAGTAATACCAATGTTGAAATCGTAAATATCGGAGACAGCAAGCGTGCCCGCAGAATCATTGAGGGTACAGAAGAAGGTAGAAATATCTTAAACGTGCTTGCCCGTCACGATTATTTATAAATTCTCCTTTAAAATAATAAACCTATAAAAACTCCTAAAAAACAACAGCTCGCGGGAAACCGCGAGCTGTTGTTTTATCATATTCCTGTATAACAGGAAGCTATCTAATGATATTGTAATAAGAACTTAAATCTAACTGAAGAACAGTTTCTTCACATCATCAACCGGCATATCCTGTCCTGTGTAAAGCTTGAATGCGGCGACGCCCTGCCATAAGAGCATTCCCTTTCCGCCTACGCATGTGCAGCCTGCCTCTTTTGCTTCGCGAAGAAGCTTTGTCTCCTCCGGATTGTAAACTGCATCTGCAACTACAAGCCCCGGTCTGAAAGCTGAAAGATCTTTTACCACGCTCTGATCATCCAGAGGCTTCATGCCAACGATTGTTGCATTTGCAAAGATATCGCTTGACTGGATTTCCGCTGTCATCTTGGCTGTATCATCAATATCGTATACATTTACAATACAATCAGGAACTGCTTTTTTGATCTTCTCTGCAGTCTGTAGTGTACGCTCGAAGAAAGCATCATTTTTGTTGAAAATAGTAATCTCACGAGCTCCGTCCAATGCGCACTGCACCTGGATAGCTGTAGCAGCTCCGCCGCCTCCGGCAACTGTGATTTTCTTTCCTTTGATGTCAATTCCGTGATCCTTTAAGTTGTGTACGAATCCCTCACCATCTGTGATGTGTCCTGTAAGCTTGCCGTTGTCATTTACTATAGTGTTTATGGCTCCGATAATCTGGGCTGCCGGTGAAAGCTCGTCCATGTACTTTGCAGCCTCTACCTTATCAGGCATGGTCACATTACATCCACGCATGTTGAAGGTTTTCATTGCTGCAATAGCATCCTTAACCTTGTCTTCTTTTATATCAAATGCAACGTATGCATAGTCCAGACCGAGTTTTTCAAAACTGTAATTGTACATAGCCGGTGAACCTGAATGACCGACCGGTGATCCTATGAGTGCTAATAAGCCTGTGTGACCTGAAATACGCTTTTCCATTGTAAATCCTCCTAAGTGTTTCGTTTTGTATTATGATAACTCTTTTATAAGACATGCGCAAGCACTTTTTTCATTTAAAGCGTTAAAGTTTATTTCTAATTGTAATTTTTATAAAATTTTGATATGATTGAATTATCAAAATGTATTTATAAAAGGGGGATTTATGCCAGAATTAAGCAGATTTTATGGTATTATTATTAAAATGTATTTTAATGATACACAACAGCATCACAAGCCACATATTCATGCATTTTATGGCGACTACGAAGCAGTTGTGGCAGTTGACGGAGACCTTCTCGCAGGCTCAATTCCAGCAAAACAATTAAAAATAATAATCGGCTGGTTGGCAATTCATGAAGAGGAAGTATACAAAGCCTGGAATAATGCCGTACGAGGAGAACACTTCGATAAGATTAATCCATTATAAGGAGAATTACAATGTTTGAAGTCAATGGTATAGCTTACGCAAGTGAAAAATCAAATAAGATTTCTATAACAGATGCAAAAGTTACAGATCATTTAATGATGATTGTGACATTTTCAGGCGGTGAAAAAAGAGTGTTTGATGCATCCGTTTTAACAGGTAGTGCATTTAAACCACTTGAAGATGATGCTATATTTTCAAATTTTAAAATTATGCATGGCGTCATTACATGGATGAATGATGAAATAGATTGTGCTCCAGAATATATCTATGAGCATAGCTTCGAATATGAGGATAATACTTCTCCTATTGCCATGTAAGCTTCGATATTTCACATGTCATATGAGGAAAAGAGAGTATCGCTACTCTCTTTTCCTCATCTTTATATATTCACGAAATACAGGTCTGATTGGCTCAGAAATATCCTCCGGAATATCATCCACATCGAAAAACTTAAGCTCCTCGACTTCCTCCTCCTGGCGCTTTATGGTGCCATGATATTTGCGGCATATGTATATGATTTCCACATTATAGACTTCATCGCCGTTAGGATAGATGTAGTGAGTCTCCTCGCCTGAATTGATATAAAACAGCTCCATCTCGTCTGCAACAAGTCCCATCTCCTCAAAGAGTTCTCTTTTTGCAGCCTCCTCAACAGTCTCTCCAAGCTCTATAGAACCGCCTGCGTAGCCCCACTGGTGATTGTCTGTGCGCCTTCCGAGAAGCACCTGTCCGTTTTCATTTTCAACGATGATGCTCGCTCCCGCCTGCAGTAAAGGGGCATGTCCGACCACCTTTCTAAGATCCATTATATAATTGCTCATGTTGTATCCTTTCTTATTATCCCATCAAGCAAAAAATCCGCTGTACTATAATACCTATAGTATAGCGGATTTCAAATTTGTTTTCCATATATAAAGCACATAAAATTCATCAGCTCACAGCCCTGTATTCCTCAAGCGCTTCCTTTGCCCTTGGCGTAAGTGCGTGGAACCGAAATCTCAACAGTCACATACTGGTCTCCCTTTACTGAAGGATTCTTCATGCTCGAAATACCCTTGCCCTTGAGACGTATCTTGCTGCCGCCCTGTGTACCTGCCTTGATGCTGCACTCCACATCTCCATAAAGAGTATGTACCCTCGCCTTACCACCGAGAGCCGCTGTCGTAAACGGAACACGGATTGTACTGTATACATTCTGTCCCTTCCGCTCAAACTCACTGCTCGGTGTCACATTTACCTTGAGAAGCACATCTCCGGCTGCACCACCGTTTCTGCCCGGATTTCCCTGTCCTTTAAGTCTGACTGTCTTGCCAGACTCGATTCCTGCCGGAATATGGATGGACAGATTGGAAACCTTGCCTGTGGACGGATCCTGTAACGAAATAGATTTCTCGCATCCAAAAACAGCCTCGTCAAATGAAATCGTAAGGTCAGCCATAACATCAGAACCCTTGCGACCGGCTGAACTTCTGCCACCTGAGAAATTACTCCAGCTACCGCTATTTCCGGTAAATCCACTGTTACCACTTGTACTCCGGCCACTGTGATTACCGCCACCATGTGAAAACATATCTCCGAACATTGAGAAAATATCATCATATCCCCGGAGCCGTTCTCAAAATGAAATTCCTGATGTGTAAATGGTCCGCCATTTGAGCTGTATGAGCCACTGAAAGAGCCATTGCCGCCGAAGCCGCCGAAGCCGCCAAAGCCACCGAAACCACCCTGTGCAGCCTGTCTTGCAGCCTCCTCGGAAAAGCCCTCCTGCAGACCAGCAAAGCCAAACTCATCATAGAGCTTACGTTTTTTCTCATCACTTAATACATTGTATGCCTCCGTGACATCCTTGAACATCTCCTCAGCGTGCGGATTGCCTGCATTTGTATCAGGATGATACTTCTTTGCCAGCTTACGATAAGCCTTCTTTATTGCCTCTTTATCCGCACTCTTGTTCACTCCGAGAGTCTCATAATAATCTCTCTTTGCTGCCATTATACTCACCTGCCTTTCTATTTACCTGTAACAATTTATCATCATAATTAAACAATATACATTACACCATATAGTATAAGCGGACTGCACAGGCAGCCCGCTTATCATTTGCAATATCTGATTATCCCTCGATGGAGATACATTTCTTTTCCTCAACCTGTGGTTTAGGCTGTTTCTTTGGAATATCCAGGCGAAGGATTCCATGCTTGAAGGATGCCTTTATGTCATCCTGCTCAATCTCGTCACCCACATAGAAGGTTCTCTGACAGCTCCTGAGTAGCGCTCTCTGCAGATATACTTCTTGCCCTCTTCCTCTTTCTGATCTTTCTCTAAGCCCTTCTCTGCTGTAATGGTCAGATAACCATTCTCTAAAGAAGCCTTAATCTCATCCTTTTTAAATCCCGGAAGATCCATCTCAAGCTCATAGCCTTTATCGCTTTCCTTGATATCGGTGAGCATCATTCTCTTTCCGTTGTGTCCGTATAATTTCTTCTGTGCCTTCTGTACGTCCCTGTCATCATACCAAGGATCATTGAACCATGGATCACTGAAAAATGTATCAAATAAGTTGTTGTTTGTAGTTGTTAATAACATAGGTCATACCTCCTTATATACCTGTAACTTTCCTTTTGGAAATTTGCTTTCTTTTGTTTACAAGTATGTTATAGCACCATTATTAGCACTCGTCAATAGTGAGTGCTAATAAAAATTATAAATTTTTTATTAACTGAAATTTCTTATGTTTCCCAGCTCCATTTCATATACTTCATCACAAAGCAGCTCGATATCTGCTGGATTGTGGCTTGCCAGAAGTATGAGCTTTCCCTGCTTTTTAAGCTCCATCAAAAGCTCACGTATATCAGCCACACCGTGTTTATCGAGTCCGTTCATCGGCTCATCCAGTATCAGTATGTCCGGCTGCTCCATGATTGCCTGTGCAATCCCAAGGCGCTGCCTCATTCCAAGACTGTACTTGCGCACCGGCAGTCTGCTGTCCGGATCAAGTCCTGTTATCTTAAGAGCCTTACGTATCTGATCATCCGTAACCTTTCTGCGTATTCCGGCAAGCAGCCGTAGATTTTGCAGCTCGCTGTAATATGGTATAAATCCCGGTGTTTCAATGATTATTCCTGCATTTGGCAAATAATCCACATCTTTTCCCACACGCCTACCGTCTGTTTTTATCTCTCCCTCTGTCGGATGCACAAATCCGCAGATGCATTTCATCAGCATTGTTTTGCCGCTTCCGTTGCTGCCAACAAGTCCATAGATTTTCCCCGGTTCAAGTGTCAGCGAAATATTATTTAAAATTGATTTGCCATCCAGTCTTAGTGATACATTTCTTATTTCTATCATGCGCGGTCCCCCTATTCCTTTACCTGATAATGTCCTGCCCTTGCAAAGCAAAGCACAAGAAGCAGCGCACTTATGGCTCCCAGATAAAGATATGATCCCCACATCGGAAAATTCATCCTGTCAAGATATTCATCATAGTGCAGCCACGGTATCGTATGCGCCATCGGAAGTATCCACATCTGCTTCATTCTGACCTCACAGGTGACTGCTCCGAGTATGATTGCAAAGCCATTTACGAGTATCCCCACATATCTGTGATTGCTGACAGCCGAAAAAAGCAGCACATATGATATGAGCATAAAATATAAAAGCAGCAGACAGAATGTGTGTATAAGTGCCTGTTCAAGTGTCATCTGCTGATACAGATTTCCAGGAAGAAGCTGCACCATATAATCTCCCGTCCTATCCGGATAAACTGATGTAAAATGTGTGACCGCATCAGAAAATGAAAGACTCCATCTGCCTGTCCCTATCATAAGAACGCACGATGACACCAAAAGGAATAAAAGCACAAAACAGGATGCCGCTGCCGCAAAAACTGCCTGTCCAAATATCCATGTTCTCTTTGTACAGCGCATCTGATAAAACCTGTCAATTCCCGTCCTCTGTGGAAAATCAGCCATCAGCACAAGAAAAAGTATAGGTATTATAAGAAGGATAACTCCCGAATTTCCCAAAGCCACAAAAGCCTCAGGTATAGAAAGCATTTCTCCCATAAGCATTTTGCACTGTCGAAGCGGCCCGATCACCTGCACATTCACAAATACGAGCATGACAAACAGTATGATTATCCTGCTGCTGCGCAGCCACTGCCTGAATTCAGCCTGCGCAATGTGCACTGCTGCCCGAAACGAAAATCTATCCATCGCAATGCCTCCTTTTCACCTGTGCATAATACAGCAGAACAAGTATCACATAACAAACTATCGTAAGTCCTACCGTCCATTCCCAGCCGCTCTCACACGACACATTCATCAGGTTTGATAAGTTAATCCTCGCCACTGCCAGGTTTTCAAGTGTAAGTCTCTGCAGAATCTGCGTGTATATGTAATTAAGTAGAAACGGAAGGCACAGCAGCATATACCGATCCCTAAAAAATATTGCTGCTCCTATTCCAAACATACTTGCCGCCATACCATATAAGAAAGAACCTATAAGCCGTTTTACCACATATATGAGCACCATACTGCCTGTTCCGTACCAGTCTGCATACATCATCTGCTCATCCACGGAAAATGATATATATGCCGGAAATGCAATAAGCATCATAAGTCCGAAAACAATGTTCGCTGTCATGAAAAGAATTCCACCTGTAAGCACTCCTGCTGTCACCTTTGTGGCACAATACTTTGCATTTTGCGACCTTATGAGCAAAAAACCTGTCATGCCGTTGTGCCGTTCCGCGGAAAGCACTGCGATATATCCAAATGACATTAAAAGCGGCAGTATAAGCGGAAGCCAGCCATTCATCCCTTTTATCCACATAAAAAGTGCGCTGTATTCTATCGGCTGCTCACTTTTATGTGCAATGCCGGTTATTGCAAGCCTAAATACCGACACGGCACTGCCTGACGGATCATAATCCGCATTTGCGCTAAAAGCAAGTACAACACATCCTATGACCGCAAGAAGCAGATACGGAAAATACAGATATTTTTTCATTTCCGCCCTTATCATACTAAGCCGCCTCCCCATAGGTATAGTAATAGACCTCTCCTGTAAATGCATCAAGATACATCCTGATGTTTTCGTCCTTAGTCCTGTTTATTCCGTCAAACTGCCATGCCGGAAGATATATTTTGCACTCAGAACCATCTCCCAAATTAAGCGGTACATATGTAAGACATACACTTTGTACATTAACATTTAAAAACTTTGCCATCTTCCCGCTTAAAATATCTGCGGCATCCTTTATTCCCAATATCTCATCCGACGAATACAAATTTTCCAGCGGTTCCGAATCGTTAACTCCCGCATAAGCACTGACTCCATCAGAATCCACTACATATGCATGTTTGATATCCTCTTCAAAATTGTACTCATTTCCATATATCTGATAATTTCCATAATCATGATATGCTATTGGAACACCATGGTACTGCCTTTGAACCATATAATCATATCCATACACCTGTCCGAGCCTGAACACGCGAACCTCAGGAACTGACAATGTAATGCCATCTGTGGGTACAAACGGAGTACCTTTTTCAAAATATTCCCCTGTAAGCTCTGCCCCCTGTTCAATGGTCAATTCACCATTTATAAGCTGATAGCTTTCTTTTCCAAGCTCGTCTATTGTCCCCGATTTTACAACATCATCTGTGTATGTTCCAAGAGCGTCACTGCTCGCATGCGCATCCGTATTCAGATATGCTCCTATCTTTCCATCACTCATGGAATATATGCCATTATCCGCTATCTGTATATGACACTCATTCGTATTTACAAGTGCTCCTGCCCCTGATGCAAGATCCATATGATCCTTAAGAGCCGGATAACTGTATGGTGTTTCCTTTGTATCATCCATTCCAAGGTCACTGTTTACGATCCTTACCTCCGAATCCATATCAGTTGTATCGAGCTTACCGATTGATTCAAGCCAGTCCTTTATTGTATCCCAGCTCTCCTGTGTAGTAATGCCGTGTACTCCACCCTCCATGACATACAGCTCATCCGTTTCCGGCATATCTTTAAAAGTACAGTTTGTAAACGATAAATTCCTGTAATCCGTGTTTTTTACCATATCGGTATCTGTGCTGTACTGCTCACAGCCTAGCTTATAATTCTCCCTGTTATCGGCAAGCTTTTTCTCATACGCAGCTATATCAATCCCCTGCTGCGTGTCTGATTTATCCGCTGTATTCTTCTGCTGTGTATCTGCCATTTTGCTGTCTGCACATGCAGACATGGTAAAAAATGCTGCAATGCAAATGGCTGGTATTAGTATTGTTTTGTGATGTTTGTTCATATATAATTCCCCCCATTTTGTAACACAATTAGCCGGTATGGAAAACATACCGGCTAACATATTTTTATCTTTTTTATACGACTTTATAAATCATACCTTTTGCATTGCATCTTTTCCCCATAGACTTCTCCTTTACTATACTATGTTTTAAGTTACTTAATAACAATAATTATTGTTATTAGAAATCGATTACAATTTCAATTATATTCATTTTCCCATTTTTTTCAATACAATTTACATGAGATGATATTTTTTATTCACTTTTGGTACATTTTATATAGATCAATTAAAAATCAGTTACAACACAACCTTATCTTCTGCGGATAATACTGCAGCACCATATACAGCTTCATCTTATCTCCCCTGCTCCAGTCTTTCTTTGAAACCAGACCCTCATTCATTGCATACGGTATCACAAATGACGTCTCCTCACCGGCATTAAGCTTTATCTCCAAAGCTTCCAAAGTAGGATTTAATTTAAAAAACAGTTCCATGTCATACTGATTACCATTGGTTCCCATTTCAAATGCAAGGCTTGTAAGATCAAGTGATGTTGTATCGTCCTCTACTTTGGTAACTGACAACGTTATAAATCCCACACGCACACTGTCTAAAGGATACTCTGAACCATCATCCATCTGATCATATACATAATCAGGACATTTTTCTTTTAGGAGACTGCCATCGCCCCACTCCCATCCGGTCTGCTTTATTTCATAATTTCCAAGCTTAATAGTGTCATTTTCTGTATATGTGATGACCTTTGGGGATGGATAGCAATGATTCAGATAAACAATCCTTGCCAAAACAGCAATCATCACAATTCCTATGAGCATTCCCGAAAAAAGTCTTACTTGTTTTGATTTCCTTTGCTTCATAATAAATTCTCCTCGTTACTTCAATTTAAACCTTCCGCTGTCCACCAGATAGATTACATCGGATAGATTTTCAAGCTCATCCTTATCGTGAGAGCTAAGCAGTATAAGACTTCCTTTATCACGCATATCCCTTATGATTTCTGACAGTTTTTCCTGTCCCTCCTTGTCCAGGGCGTTAAAAGGTTCATCCAGCAAAAGAAGCTTTGGTTCCTCCATAATGGCACAGGCAATACCCAGTCTCTGCTTCATTCCAAGAGAATATTTTCTATACTTTCTCTTATCGTGTGGGTTCAGTCCAACCGTTTCAAGTGCCCTGCTTATATCAACTTCACCTTTATTTATTGAGGCAAGCATTTTTAGATTGTCATAGCCTGTATAACTATCTATAAATGCAGGATTCTCAATAAGCATACCTATCTTTTCCGGAAAGCCATATTTTTTCCAAGTACCTTGCCATCAATACTGATGGTACCGCTTGTAGGATACATAAGTCCGCTTACCGCTCTCATCAGCATTGTCTTGCCGGAGCCGTTTACGCCCTGAAATCCATATATATTACCACTTTCCAGTGTCATACATACATCATCGAGTACCAGAGCATCCTTTATCTTTTTAGAAACATGTTCTATCTCTATCTTCATAAAATACCTCACAAAATATTTTTTCTGTTAAAATACACACTTCCGGACACAATAGAAACCACCATCACAATAATGCAGCTTATTATTCCGGCAGCCGCATCCATTCCGCCCGCACAGAGCCTGTTGTTTCTGATGATCATAAGATAATTTCCCATAAGAAACGGACTCACCCAGTAAACAGACACCACAAGATAAACTATGGAAACAATATATCCACGATCGCACCGGCAAAAACACTGATAGTAAGCTGCACCACCGCAATTGTACAGGCACATAGCATTGGCAGTATCAGCCATACAAGCACTTCATTTCCGGTCGAAAACTGCTGCATATCTATTCCCATTTCCATGAGCATATCATCAGGCTTTGTGCTCCACTTCCCGATTGCACATGTCACAGCCGCAAGAACCAGTATCATTGCAGCATAATACATAATCACATTTATGACCGTCCATATGTACTTACTCCATAACCACTTAAACCTGCTGCCAGACAATATCAGTGTCTTTTTGCCTGCACCATACAGATCTGACAACGGATAAAATCCTACCATAAAAAATAAAAACGCATAAAACAAAAACCACGACACCGGAATGGTAAATACGCTGTCATCTGTCTTTATGTATGGCGGCATACCCTGAAGTATATTTGTAAAGTATGCCAAAAATCCAAGCTCCGGTGAATTTACACTAAAATCACTGACGGTGATAAATGAAAAAAATACAAATATGAATACTCCGACTATCCATTTTATCTTGTTTTCCCTAAATCCTTTTCTGATATCATATAAGATCAGATTTGCAAAAATTCTCCTATTCATAAGCAACAAGCTCTTTCTTTACCGCGTGTATGTAAAATATAATATTTACCACTATAAGGATAATAAACGCACAGATCACAACCCAGATATCATTTCTAAACGGCGCACTTGGTCTAAGAAACATTACCGGTGATAAACTTACCCTGTTTACAAAGTGAACCATACAGAACACAAATATGTATATGATAAACGGTGTCAGCAATATCCAGAACCGGTTTCTTACAAAATTAACCGCCCACAACACCGCACAATTTAAAAGTCCCCAGAAGCAGCCATCAATCAGCACAAAAATCAGATTGTATACAAGTGGATGTGTATAAAATACCCCTGACATGATATCCATTGCCGTTACCGGGAATGTGCCTGTTCCTACCTGTGGTATTACCATCGGAAATACCATTGCAGTAAGCAGAAAGTCAAACACCAGTGGTATCATTCCAATAAGCGCACCGCTTACAAATGCAGCCCCATATTTTGCTCTTATATAATCGCTCTTCTTTCCTCTTGATATGATCTGGGCAGCATACCCTGATTTAACATCAAAATAAAAGCTTCTGCCATATGGTATAGCACACAAAGCGGGCATTATCAGATAAAGCAGCAACGGCTGCACACTTGCATTATCCGCACCTATCCATTTCTCATATGCAGACAACGGATACGTGTCAGAGTAAACATACATCCTCCATATCCACACATTTTCCATAAAATGCCATACACATATCGCAACCGCAACACACACTGTGGCAGCGAATAATCTATTTCTAAAAGCACGTTTGATTTCGAGTTTAAATATTCTATTCATAACTACAGCTCCAGTTTAAAATATTTTTGCACCTTATCATTGGTTTTTGAATCTATACCCTCTATACAATAATAAATATACTTAGAGTCTTCTGACATCCATTCATCCTGAATAATATATCCAACCTCTGATGTAACACTTTCTCCTGCACCAAGTACATAATGATATCTCTCGTTTTCTTTGCCTTCTGTCCAATAGTTGTCTATATAAATCCCACCGGGATCACCAACCTGTAATCTCTCCAGATCATCATTTATAATATAAAAAGCTCCTGCATTTCTTAATATCTCAACCTGCTCATCTGTATTATTTGTATATGTCATAGTGACAAAAATGTAACTATAGCCATTGCTCAGATTATAATTTTCATCTATATTTCCTTCATAGCTATCTTTCAAAGACTCTGCAACCGTATCCTTATTTCTGTTTTCAAACTCTGTGGTATGCTCATATGAATCAATTTTTCTTCTCCTTTGCTTGCTGATGTTTAATTGTTATGATAATTATAAACCTGTGATGTGTCATAGTTGTAAAATACTTAGACAAACTTTTTTTCAAGTTACTTACCTTAATCAATCCTCCCAATAATAAATTTTCAAGTTACATAACAATAATTATCGTTATTTTTCGTTCTTCTTCAATACACTTTACATGAGATGACATTTTTTTGTCATTTCTGGTCGGTTTTAGTATATCGTGTCAATAAACAGGAATTAAAAGCTTTCTCATAAATGCCAAAAACATTGCAATTTTAATAATTACAACCAGATTTTGTCGTTATTTTACCCCCACTGACAAACGAACGAAAATACTACTGTTCCTATAAAGCAAACCAACCATATACTTCTTAGTACTTTGTTTTCTTTATAATTCTCCGAACATGGAACCAGCCATTGATCTTGCCGATATTTCAAAATATGCTCCTCTAATGGTTTGTATTCTTTTACTATTACGCTCCACAGCAACGCAGTAATATTGACTATCACCGAACTATAATAAACAATCGGTGAGTTTGTCTTATCATAAAAGAAGTAATATGCATATCCCCGATAAAAGAACTACAAATGGAATAAGTATCGTTAAATAAATATTCCAAATTAATATTATAATTTCTACTTCCACAATGTCTCATTTTCATAATAATATCCTTATCTTTCAGCCTCTTTTATCTGCCATACTTTTCTTGTAATAATAATACATCCTAATATATTGCAAATCCACGATTTGGAATAGAACAACATTTTTCGGGCACTTTTGGTCAATTTATGATATCCAAAAACCACCCGTTTTTTGTCTTTTCACGTCTTTTTCTTGCCTTACTCTGCGTACTTCTCTATAATAATTTTAATTAGATTTTATAGGAGATCTTCAATGAGAATACTTATTTGTGACGATGATCCATCTATCACGCAATCACTATCCCAGTAATCAAAACATATTTCAACAAAAGAAAGTAAATAATCTCGATATTGTAACCTTTAATTGATGGGGACAGCTTCTTTCTGATAAATCCCAAAAAGATATCATCTTTTTGGATATAGAAATGCCCGGTTTTGACGGCATCTATGTGGGAAATGAACTAAAAAAGCAGAATGACTCCGTTATTATTTTTATAGTGACATCTTACCTCGAATATCTGGATGCCGCCATGAGATTCCATGTATTCAGATACTTATCTAAGCCAATAGATAAACAACGGTTATTCCAAAATTTAGATGATGCACTTGAGCTATACTATTCTATCAATCAAAAATCGCAGTTGAAACAAAATATGGTGTTACGTCTGTTTTGACTTGCGATATCGTATATGTGGAGGCAAAGGGGAGAAAGGTTATAGTACATACTGCCACGGCTGATTTGGACTCCACTCAGACACTTCAATTTTGGATAGAACATCTGCCGCAGGCTACCTTTTTTCAGTCACACCGTAGCTATATCGTAAATATGACTATGGTAACAAGCTTTGATCACGAGCTTATATATCTTTGTGATGGTCAGTTTACAGCATATTTAACAAGAAGAAAATTCACCGAATTTAAGAGAGCATATTTGATGTTTATGGAAAGTAAGAGGTAATACTTATGAGTGCTGCTGTTTGTTATTTTTTAGTATATTTTGCTGA
>ENA-OQIM01000372-OQIM01000372.1-human-gut-metagenome-genome-assembly--contig:-NODE-372-length-17048-cov-2.647125_pt1 | contig 17048 bp, 21 predicted proteins | sample MGYA00242579_ERZ504744 | MGnify/ENA primary metagenome ERZ504744 (study PRJEB26092, sample SAMD00036441) | human gut metagenome | host: Homo sapiens | study: EMG produced TPA metagenomics assembly of...
CACGATCCTGAAGGCTATGGGGGATCAGCGGCCGCAATCCTGTTGATAACGAGATCACTTACATTTGATACCTGGCGCAAGACCTACGGTTTTGATCTGGAGCTGATCCAGGAAGCCTGCAGCCGTACTGTCCTTTCCACCGGACAGCCCAGTTTCCAATATGCAGATAAGATCCTCTCCGGCTGGAAAAAGAAAAACGTACATACGCTGGAGGATATCCGGCTTCTGGATGCCGCACACAAAAAACGCCAGCTTGAGAAATCCGTTTCCAGGAAGAAGCAGCCCCAGACTCAGCCTCAGAATAGCAACGCTTCAATAATTTCCACCAGCGTGATTATGATTTTGCGGAATATGAGAAACGTCTTTTAAATAATCAGTAACAGAACCTGGAAGGAGCGCTTTATGCCTTTACAGAATTTTCAATATGATACTATAATGAGAGAATACAGCCGCCGGCAGGCACAGAACCACCGTATTCTGGAGGAGCACACAGCCGAAGCCTACGGAAAGATCCCCCGTCTGAAAGAGATCGATGACGAGGTGGCAACTTTAAGTGCTGACAAAGTCCGTCGCCTTTTAAACGGCGAAGAAAAGGGAACTTCGGATCTGAAGGCAGCCATCCAGGAGCTTTCCGATGAACGGATCACCCTTCTTGTTGCAAACGGCTTTCCCGGAGACTATCTTGAGATGCCTTACACCTGCCCTGACTGTCAGGATACCGGCTATATCGGCAGCCGAAAATGCACCTGTTTTAAAAAAGCTGAGATCGAACTGCTTTATGCACAGTCCAATCTGAATGAAATTCTCGAAAAAGAGAATTTTGACAGCTTTTCATTTGACTATTATTCTGCTACAATAAAAAACGAAGCCACGGGACTGTCTGCCCTAGAAACAGCCAGACGGGCCTATGACACTGCACAGCGCTTTGTGCAGAACTTCGACCATAAATTTGAAAACCTGTTTTTATATGGTGATACCGGTGTGGGAAAAACCTTTCTTTCACACTGCATCGCCCGAGAGCTTCTCAGATCCACCCACTGTGTCCTGTACTTTTCCGCCTACGATCTTTTTGATATGATGGCTGCGAATTCTTTTTCCCGAAAAGATACCGGCACAGACGAGGAACTGATCTATGACTGTGATCTTCTGATCATTGATGACCTGGGAACGGAGCTTACCAACAGTTTCGTATCTTCACAGCTTTTTCTCTGTCTCAATGAGCGGATCATGCGCAGGAAATCCACGATCATTTCCACGAATCTGACGCTCAAAAATTTCTCGGATACCTATTCCGAGAGAACATTTTCCCGAATTGCCAGCAACTATCAGATGATATCGTTGATCGGGAAGGACATCCGTATACAGAAAATAATTTTTAGGAGGAAATTAAAATGGCACAGGTAAATACAAAAGATTTTTCCACACTCCCGGTAGGAAGACTTGGACTGATTCCCCTTCAGAGCTGCAGCTCATTAGGCGCGAAGGTGAATGACTGGCTGGTCAAATGGCGTGCCGAAAGACAGTATCCTGGAATGGACTCCTTTGCATTCGAGGGATACAAGCGCGATTCTTACATTATTGACGCCAAGACTCCACGTTTCGGCTCCGGTGAGGGTAAATGCACCATCAACGAATCTGTCCGCGGTGATGATATCTACGTAATGGTAGATGTGACAAATTACAGCTTATCCTATCCGATCGACCTTACACGAATCTTATGTCCCCGGATGATCATTTCCAGGATATGAAGCGTGTTATCGCCGCTGTAGGCGGAAAAGCCCGCAGAGTCAACGTGATCATGCCATATCTCTATGAGAGTCGCCAGGACAAACGTGTCGGAAGAGAGTCTCTTGACTGTGCCAATGCACTTCATGAGCTGATCGATATGGGTGTTGAGAATATCATCACCTTTGATGCACATGATTCCCGTGTACAGAATGCGACTCCTCTTCATGGTTTTGAGACTGTACAGCCATCCTACCAGTTCATCAAGGCTCTTCTTAATAATGAAAAGGGACTTCATATCGACAAGGATCATTTCATGACGATCAGCCCGGACGAAGGAAGCATGAACCGTGCGATCTATCTCGCCAATGTCCTCGGTGTTGATATGGGTATGTACTATAAACGTCTGGATTACTCAAGATATGTAAACGGCCGTCATCCGATCGCAGCATATGAATTCCTCGGACCAAAGATCGAGGGCAAGGATATGATCCTGATCGATGATATGATCTCCTCCGGTGATACGATCATTAAGATCGCGTCTCTCCTGAAAGAGAAAGGAGCAGGCAGAGTTTACATCTGCTCTACCTTCGGATTCTTTACCGATGGTCTTGATAAATTTGACGATGCTTACAAGAAGGGCTACTTCGACAAGCTCCTTACTACTAACCTGGTTTATCAGTCACCGGAGCTTCTTGAGAAGCCATACTACATCAGCTGCGATATGAGCAAATATATTGCTCTGATCATTGATACGCTGAACCATGATACCTCTGTCAGCCACCTTCTGAATCCGGTAGACAGAATCAAACGCTGCGTAACAAATTACATGAGCCAGCATGAGAAATAAATAAATCATAACGCACGCAAAGCGCTGCACCTTCTGAGAACGATATAACAGTTTCTCAGAAAGCGCAGCCGCTTTATATTTCTGTAACAGACGGATATCCATGATCCGCATCTGCTGTCTGCTTTGCTTTTGATCTTTATGCTGAAATCTTCCTGCAAAAGCTCACATAGGAAGCTTCTGATAGGGAATCCTCTCTTTATCCAGGATCTCCATTTCTCTTTTATGGCAGGTACTTATGATCACCTGTCTGTTTTCTTTATGCAGCCACCTGAGAGCCGCTGCAAGACGTTCTTCATCATACATGCCAAATACATCATCCAGGATCACAGGGAACGGTTCCTCTTTGCAGAAAAGCTCTCCTGCTGCCATACGAAGGGCAAAATAAATCTGCTCCAGTGTCCCGCGACTCAGTCTCTCAATGGATACGATACGCTCCCCTGTGTTCACAGACATATGCAGTGCCTCATCCATCAGAACCTCCTGGTATCTGCCACCGGTGATCTCACTTAATATCTCAGATGTACGTTTTTTCAGACGGACCCCTACCTGATCCGTAATGTTTCCGGAAAGTGCCTCAATCGTCTCCATAGCCATATTCAGCGCCTGGATCTCCGTTTCCTCCGGAGTGATCACTTCTGTGTTTTCTTCACATTCCGTCAACTCTGCCTGCAGGTTCTCCAGCGCTGTATGCTTCTCTTCGTAGTCACTGTCCAGACTGTTCCGGTTCCAGGTCAGCTCCTCATGTCTGGAATGCCAGCGCTCTCTCTGACGTTCTCTCTTATTCAGCTCCCTGCTGAGCCGTATGCGAAAAAACAATGCCGCTACAGAAATCGCCGCAGTTGCCACGCCTGCCAGAACACTGAAAATGACCTGCCCGGAAAAAGCTGCCAGGCAGCCGGTACCGGCAATCCCACCAAGCAGCACAACTGCCAGAACTGCATCTGTCAGCTCCCGTCTTCTTTTTACACGATCGATCCGAAGCTCAAGAAGATCCTCTGTACTCCGTTCTCTGGTCCCTATGTTCATCCCGTCCTGCTGCTGCATGATCCGATCACGCTTCTCATCCAGTTCACGGATCTCTCTGCGGATATATTCCATGTTTGCGGAAATCTTTTCTTTTTCCTTTTCCAGCTCCTTTTTTCGCCGGGCCGCTTCTGTCAGATATCCTTTTCTGGACATTTTCAGCATCTGCATGGCTCGTCCCATGTCAATGGAACTGTCACCGGTTCCCTGATAGCTGGCCATGTAATTCTGCAGTTCACGTACGAGATCTTTTCCTGTAACGCTTTTCAGCTGTGCCACAGACACCGTATTATCATAAACTGCCTCACTTACATTTCCCAGAATAGTCCCAAGAGCTCCCTGTTCCGCATCCACAAGACTGCCATCATCTTCACAGAGAAGCTCTCCCAGCTTCTTTTCTTTATAAAAATTCCTGGTAAGACGATACTTCTTCCCCTTACTTGTAAACCACATGATCCCACCATATTCTGCCGGATTTTCCCATGGTTCATATTTTGTATATGTATCGTTCAGAGCAGCCTTTCCCCGCAGTCTGCGAACGCCGTAAAACATGGAGCGGATAAATGTATGTGTGGTAGTTTTTCCACTCTCATTTTCACCGTAAAGTACGTTGATCCCAGGCGCAAGCTCCATATCCTTGTCCCGGATCTTCCCGAAATTTTTTATTTTTAAACGTCTGATAACCATCTTATGCTATCCTCCTGTGCTGCCCCTTTATCGCCGGCTGCCTGTCTCAAGCAATGCCTGAAGCCCATAATACAGCGCCTTTTTTCCACGGTATCCATACCCTTTTTGGCCAGAAAAATAGCCGATATAATCACCGATCAGAGTACCGCTGTAGCGTTTGTAGAGCTCACCAAGATCATACGCCGGCCAGGATTCATCCACAACATCGGTAACATTTCCGAGACTTTTCAGTTTCTCAGGGATCAGAAGAAGATCCGGCGAACGCATTCCCTGAAGAACGATCCTGTAGATATTCCTTCCTCCTCTGCGGAAAATCTGGGATTTTACCGCTTCTTCCAGAGATATCTGTGTAGTTTCCTCGTGAAGTGTCATTACCAGCTGCTGATAGGAACGACAGGCAAAGGGAACGAACTCTGTACGGATCCTTCCGTTGATCAGTCGTCCCTCCATATATCCATGTTCCCTGTATCATTCCTGTCAATGGGCTCCAGAGCCCCGGAAAAGGCCGCCTGGTCACGGATCAGGATCTGCGGCTTGTGGATATGCCCTAACGCCACATAATCGAAGCCTGACGCCGCCAGAGCTGCTGCACTGAGAGGAATATGCTTCTCATCGCCGCCATGGGCCAGCAGAATATGGATTCCTTCTTTCTGGACAGGGACAGCCTGATCATAAAGTCCGTCTTTTATTTCCCGGTCATAGTAACTCAGTCCATATACATAGACATCAAGCCTTGGATCTTTAACGCAGGTCAGTTCCCTGCTCCTGAAAAATATAACATTGGAATTCCACTCAAACGTATTATAAAAAGAATCTCTGCTTATAAAATCATGATTTCCTGCCATCAGATACACTCTGGTATCCGGGATGGTGGAAAACAGATAATTTACTTCCTTAAGCTCTCTCATAAGAGGCTGGCGGTGGAACAGATCTCCGGATATAAATAGCAAATCCACCGGATCTTCGCGGATGCCCGCAATAACCCGGCGGAAAGTGCTCCAGATTTCTTCCTCCCGCTCTTTGCTCCACGGGCAGCCCCTGTCGGGAACTGCGCCAGATGCACGTCTGCAAGATGAATAAATCTCATAATGTTCTCCCTTGTGTGTCAGTCACACATATCAATACCTGTTGCCAATTTCTCCCTGCTGTTCTCTGATCTCAGGAGCACAGAACGTCCTGCTGTGCAAAAGTGTTCTGATCAAAGATCGCAGTTCTTTACAGTTCTCGGGAATGGGATCACGTCACGGATGTTGCCCATACCTGTAAGGTACATGACACATCTCTCAAATCCAAGACCAAAGCCGGAATGACGTGTGGAACCATATTTACGAAGATCCAGATAGAAATCGTAATCCTCCGGTTTCAGACCCAGCTCATCCATACGTGTTCTCAGCTTGTCGTAGTCATCCTCTCTCTGGCTTCCTCCGATGATCTCTCCGATTCCCGGCACCAGACAGTCCATAGCCGCAACTGTCTTTCCATCCTCGTTGAGTTTCATGTAGAATGCCTTGATCTCCTTCGGATAATCTGTAACAAATACCGGTCTCTTGTAGACCTGCTCTGTCAGATAGCGCTCATGCTCTGTCTGAAGATCACATCCCCAGAATACCTTGTAATCAAATTTGTCATTGTTCTTCTCAAGGATCTCAACAGCCTCTGTATAGGTCACATGTGCAAATTCAGAATTAAGCACATGGTTCAGTCTGTCAAGAAGCCCCTTGTCAATGAAGGAATTGAAGAAGTTCATTTCCTCCGGTGCATTCTCAAAGACATAACGGATCACGTATTTCAGCATAGCCTCTGCAAGCTCCATAGCGTCTTGAAGGTCTGCAAACGCACACTCAGGCTCGATCATCCAGAACTCAGCTGCATGACGGGTAGTGTTGGAATTCTCAGCACGGAAGGTCGGTCCGAATGTGTAGATATTGCGGAATGCCTGTGCATAAGTCTCTCCGTTCAGCTGTCCGCTTACGGTAAGGTTTGTCTCCTTTCCGAAGAAATCCTGTGAATAATCAACACTTCCATCCTCTGTCAGCGGAATATTCTTCGGATCCAGTGTTGTTACCTGGAACATCTCTCCTGCACCTTCACAGTCACTTCCTGTGATCAGCGGTGTGTGCACATAGACAAAGCCTCTCTCCTGGAAAAATTTATGGATCGCATATGCACAGAGAGAACGTACACGAAATACAGCCTGAAAAGTATTTGTTCTCGGTCTTAAATGTGTCATGGTCCTTAAGTATTCAAGACTGTGTCTCTTCTTCTGAAGTGGATAATCCGGTGCGGAAGCTCCCTCTACAGATATCTCTGTTGCCTGGATCTCAAATGGCTGCTTCGCCTGAGGGGTAGCTACCAGCGTTCCCTTAACAATGATGGCCGCTCCAACGTTCAGCTTGGAAACCTCTGCGAAATTCTCCATGTTATCGTGATATACGATCTGAAGAGTTTCAAAAAAGCTTCCATCATGAAGTACGATGAATCCAAACGCCTTGGAATCACGAACACTTCGTACCCATCCACCTACGGTGATCTCTTTGTCGAGATACTGTTCACGGTTTCTGTAAATCTCTTTCACTGTTGTCAGTTTCATAATCTATACCTCATTCCTCATATTCAGGATCACACGTCCCTGCGGACCTCCAAACGTCCGTATCGAATTAAGTATAGACTATTCTCATGGTTCGTGCAAGGAGTAATTGCCCTGTCGGACAGAAAAATAGCGGGCCGCCGGACAGAAAAATCCCGCCTGGCGGAATGTCTCCGGCAGACGGGGATTTTTCTGTCTGTTATACCATTAATAATAAGATGCGTTGATACTTCCTGTGTTGAGATAAGTAATGCAGTAATAGTAGATCCTCTTGAATGTCTTTGTTGTGTAGTGAAGTCCGTCATCACTGTCAGCGTCTGTGCCATTGTAGGAAGCATTGGTCCCGTAGCCTTTTTTCATAAGTACACTGTACATATCGATGTACTTGTAATCCAGAGAAAGACCGGAACGGATCTTGCTGTTGAATTCTCTTACCTGTGCCTCTGTACGGGCGCCTCTTCCTGCTTTTGTGATCATGGTACTGTTGATCGGGTTTACAGACATGTAAAAGAGCTTACAGTTCTTACTTTTCAATGTGGATGCGATATTGGTCATATAGCTGACATAATTGCCTGCATTTCCCAGGTCATTGACACCCAGATTAAAGATAACGGCGATCGGTTTGGAACCTTCTGTTTTGTCGATCTCTTCTATAAGCTGTGCATATCCTGTATCCCGGAACCAGCTCAAGCCCTTTCCTGGGTTTGCAACAAAAGAAACCCCATTTGTTACAGAACTGCTCATCTGTTTGTTCAGTGTCGCCTGTATTCCTGCAGTACGGGAATCTCCCACAAAAATGACCTTACTGTACATCATACCGATCGCCGGATGAGCCATCTCATCGGAGCTGATATCCTTCTCCAGTGCACGGTTAAATACTGTCGCATACAGATTGGTGTTTTTGTTGATCCGCAGAAGTTCGCCGGCTTCATAATCCGGATCTGTGGAAGAACCGGTCCGTCTGGTCTTAGACCAGCCCATAAACGTATAACCTGTCGCATTGGATACAGATGGAAGCTTAAGGTAACCGCCCTTTCCAAGTGTTACTGTCTTCCATACGGTTCCGTTTGCCTTGCGGAGATTTACTTTTACTGACTGCATCTGTACGGAATAGTATCTGATATTACCGGAGATTTTAATCTTCGTTCCTACTTTTTTTGCAGTAGATGCCTTGCCGTTCTTTGCTGTTGACCAGCCAAGATTTACATATCCCGATCTGGATGGAACTGCAGGCAATGTGTAATATGTACCCTCTTCTACTTTTTTCTGCAGCTTCTTATATGCGGATTGGTGCTTCCATTTCCAAGATAGAAGTTTACGGTATAGTATCTGCTCTTTCTGCGGACCGCATACAGAGTCATATCTTTTCTGACCTTTACGCGGGCACCTGCTTTATATACTACCTTACTGCTCCCCTTCCGTGTAGTCCATCCGAGATTCTGATATCCACAGCCTTGGGTACTGCCGGAAGCCGGATCGTAGTATTTAATGTCACGTTCCGTGTCAGTGCGGTATACGTCTTACTTTGCTGGTACCTGAATTATTATTGAACTTAACGGTATAAACAAGCTTCGCCGCCGACACCTTATGCGATGCAGCCGGCACAAAGATCAGTGCAGCTGCCACAAGTGCCAGCAAAAGCCATTTTACCTGAAAGGCCTTTCCGGTTTTTTCTCTGTTTTTCATATAAACAAACTCCTCCTGAAATACATATCCATCCCCCGGGTGCCTCCGTACTTTTTTTACAGAGTATTGATAAATCTCATAAATGCATCCCTGCCCTCTGGTGTGCATTTATAAACACCGGCATCCTCCAGTACATGAACAAATACATTGCCCACTTCCCTGCGAAGGACTTCCTGGATATTATCTTTATCAAGTTTCTCATATTTTGGCAGAAATTCTGCAACCCATGCAGCATGTTTCTCGATTTTCTCATTGGAAGCGATGTCCCTGCCGCTTAAAATATATTCTTCAAGAAGCTCCAGCTCTTCTTTCAGACGTGCCGGAAGAACAGCGAGTCCCATAACTTCGATAAGACCGATATTCTCTTTCTTGATATGATGATAGCATGCATGCGGATGATAAACCCCCAGCGGATGCTCCTCTGTTGTGATATTGTTACGTAATGTCAGATCCAGTTCAAAGGTATCTCCCACTTTACGTGCGATCGGTGTGATGGTGTTATGCGGCTCTCCGTCTGTTTCTGCAAAGATAAATGCAGACTCATCCGTATATCCTCTCCAGCCTGCCAGTACATGTGTTGCCAGATCGATCAGTCTCGTCTCGTCTTTGCTGCGGATACGCAGTACGGAAAGAGGCCATTTTACAATGCCTGCTTCCACATCTTCGTATCCCGGGATCGTCACATGCTTTTCAATCTCTGCCTTCGCCATGGCAAAGGTGTAATGCCCGCCCTGGAAATGATCGTGGCTGAGGATAGAACCTCCTACGATTGGAAGATCCGCATTGGAGCCAAGGAAATAATGTGGGAACAGCTTTACAAAATCAAACAGCTTGATAAATGTATTTCTCTCGATCTTCATCGGAGTATGCTGACTGTTAAATACGATACAATGTTCATTGTAGTAAACATATGGAGAGTACTGGAAGCCCCATGGACTGTCATTGATGGTGATCGGGATGATCCTGTGGTTCTCCCTTGCCGGATGATTGACTCTTCCTGCATAGCCTTCATTTTCCGGACAAAGCAGACATTTTGGATAGCTGCTGGATTTTACCAGCTTGGCAGCTGCGATAGCCTTTGGGTCTTTTTCCGGCTTGGACAGGTTGATCGTGATATCGATCTTGCCATATTCGCTGTCTACTGTCCATTTCTGATCTTTTTTTACGCGATAACGTCTGATATAGTTACTGTCCTGACTCAGCTTATAAAAATAATCTGTGGCTTTTTCCGGATCTTCTTTATAAGCATCCCAGAATTCTCTCTGCACCTGGCAGGACGCGGCATCAGACAGTTCATCAGTTTTGTATCAAAGAGATCTCTGTACACAATACTGTCCTCGATGATGCCCCTCTTTACAGCCTCATCAAGAAGTTCGTTCAAAGTCTCCTCAAGATTGATTTTAGCATACTCTGTCTCCGGTTCTGTATATTCGCTTTCCCCAAAGGCATCCAGAAGAAGATTGGTTGCATAAATTCTTTCGCATTCCGGAGTAATACCACTCTCCACCCCATACTGTACCAGTTTTTTAATACTTTCACTTAACATTGATTTTTCCCCTTTCCTGTCGCGCTTTCCCCGAAACAGGAACTTTTTTCCTGTTTTCCGATTTATGCCAAACGGGAACTCCCGTCTTGCCATCCTGCTGTAACCCCATGGCCTTCATCCGGCCTGCTCTGTAAGCATCACTCTATGACGTTTTCTATATAGGTGAGAAATACATTTCCGGCACTCTCAAACAGCGCTGTACTGTCATTCATTCCATACGGCTGATCTGCCTGTTGCCGGATCATAAAGATAGGTATTATATTCATCATAGCCTACGATCACCACACTGGAATTTTCTCCTGTCTTGGCGATCACCGGTCTCTGGGCACTGACTCATAAAGAACATTGTCAAGAGTGCAGCCGGTCAGATCGATCACCGTTCCCATATCACCAAGGCTATCCTGAAGTTCTTTTTTCTTCCAGTTGGCTGTACGTATACTTTCCGGTACATCCTCTATATTCATCTGGAGCTTTGTTTTTTTGTTTCCACGTTCCCAGACATACTGCTGCGCACGGTTAAGTACCACGCCAGTCTGCGCATCCGCGCGTTTCACAGCTGCAGCCGGATCGGTATAGATACGGTCAAGAGAACCATATGCATAAACATAATAAAGTTCTCCCTGCGGAACGGTAGTATCCAATGTTACCGATGAGTCTTCAGTACTCTCGATCTTGGAACAAACAAGCAGCGGACTGTCTGTCTCCGGTTTCTGAGTCATAGTCAGGCGGATCAGCGTTCCTGCACGGTTTGTAGTGATCAATGCTACATCTATCTGGCTTCCGGATGCTTTTTTGTTATTCATGATATTGTCCTTTTTCTGGACTGTATAAGCATTCCCCGATTTTGCAGAAAGTTCAAACTCCATCATGGTACTGCCAACCGTTACGTTGGTGATATAAAGGCCATCCTGACGATACTCTTTTTTCACCTTTCCTTTAAAGCTTTCAATGCGGAATGTACTGATTCCCTCTGTTTCATGTCCATTGGCATCCGTAAGAATGTCTTCATCGGAAAGGATCCCATATACCAGATCTTCATTCATAAATCCCAGAGCTCTCAGATTTTTTCCGCTTTCCGGCGAAATATCTCTTGTTTTCAGAGAATCAAATTCAATTTCCCGGATCTTCCCTGCATCATCTCCGGATTCGATCAGCCATGCTGCATGTGCCTTGGTATCTGACACAACAAAATGGTTCTGTTTGATTCCTTCTTCCAGAACCTGTGAGGTTCCTGTCTCAATATCTACCTGATACAGCTTCTGTGCAAACAGCAGAAACAGCTGATTGTTTTTATTTACATAAGTGAGTGTTCCAAGATCTTCCTTCAGGAACTCGTAGGATTCTGTACTTGGTATGAATACTTTTTCTTCCACCACATTACGGTCGCTGTTGTAGTGATAAACACAGACACCGCTGTATCCCTCGTGAACACCACGGTTCATGTAACCGTACAATACAAAGTCCACATCCCCGTTATCTGCCACTCGGATGATCTTGATATCATGTTCGTTGCGCACATATCTGGAATCGTTATCTTCCTCTTTGCGGAAGCTGAAGATCCTTGTGATCTTTCCGCTGGACGGTGCATAAGACCAGAGATCCCCATCCTGCTCAAAAGCAACGATCTTTCCACTGCTGTCTGAAGCATAAGTGACATTCTTGTCACGGACACCCAGAAGCAGGCCTGCATCGGAAACTACCTTCTGAGACGGATCAAATACCTTCGTTGCAGAACGTTTAAAATCCAGCAACATGATCCTTGTTTCTGTATAACGCATACGGTAAAATTCCGTAACATCATAAATTTCGGTTTTACCCTCATCATCCTGTGCGGAAACCTGATAATCCAGCGTGATACTTGCAGTCGTTTCATTAATATCATCGATCAGCGGAACTCCTTCCATGTAGAGCTTCGGAGAAAGGGATCCCCAGCTGATATTGGAAAGTCCGGAACTGATGGAAATATTATTGTAATTCGTTCCGCCGGAAATATCCTCCGCTTCCAGATATCCGGTCAGCGTATCTGCCTGTTCCTTGTCCAGACACTTTGTGGAAAAATCCTTGACAAACTGAAGATACGCTTCTGTATTCAACTGGGTTCTGAAACCACTCTTGTATAGTAGTAAACTTCCCCCTCACTGGTATCCAGCGTGATCTGCATGGAATACTCCTGGTTCATGCGAAGGTCACTGCCGATCTCAATTTCTGTACTTAAACAGCCGTTGTCCTCTTTCGTGAGATTCTTGATCTTACGGTTCTCCATAACCTTGCTTCCGTCTGAAGTCCGTACCTCATAAGCAAGCCCTGTTACTGTATCAGCATATGGGTTGATCTCAAAAGACACTTTTTTGGTCGTATCCAGCGGAGTAATACTTCCTCTCATGAAATCGGTCTGCATCTGCTGTCTGTATCCATACATCTTATTTGCCTGGGTACTTCCGATCTTTACCATAACCTCCGGAAGTGTGGCATCGTTCATATCTGAGCGGTTATCTGTAGACTGACTGTTCATCAGAAATGAGGTCCCGGCTACTACTGCCACAAAGATCACAAGCAGTATCACTCCCTTACGTAGGATCTTCATCATGTCATTCTCCCTTCTGTGAGGCTGACTCTTCCGGATAAAGAAGCCTGTCCAGGGTAGGAGCCACATGAAGAGCCTTCATGGTATCCGAAAAACTGTCCCTGCTCTTTTTCTTTCCGGTTTTTACTGCGCGGATCAGAATATTCTTTGGTGTATGTTCCATATCGATAAATTCAAGAAGCTGGGTTTCATATCCTTTGCTTTCCAGAAGCTCGGCACGAAGACCATCTGTGATCAGAGCTGCCATTCTTTCCTTCAGGATCCCATAACGCATAACAGGCTGGAGCATTTCGTTTCGGATCTGACGATTCAGTCATGCTGACAGCATGGAACAGACAGGATCACCTGACGCCCCCCATTCCACTGCCTTGGCCAGAGCGAATCTGTTGCCTGTATCGCAGGCATGAAGTGTCACCACCATGTCCACAGAAGAAACGCCTTCGTACCCTGCAATATCTCCCTGGTAAAAATGCAGCTTGTCATAACCATAAGATCTGGCCAATTCACTGCAATGCCGTATCACATCTTCCTTAAGATCCAGCCCTATGATGTTTACATCAAAACCCTCCAGTTCTCTGAGATAATAATACATAGCAAAAGTAAGATAGGATTTTCCGCAGCCAAAATCCAGGATCGTGATCTCTCTGTCTTTAGGAAGCTTCGGAAGGATATCCTGATAAACTCCAGAAAGCGATTGATCTGTCTGAACTTGTCATATCTGGAAGCAACGATCTTTCCATCCTTTGTCATAACTCCCAGATCCACCAGAAACGGAGCTGCCGTTCCCTCTCTGAGAATGTACTGTTTCACCCGGTTATGAGGAGCGATCTTTATCTTCTCATTCTGCGCAGGCCCGTGTTGTTTTGTTTTGATGGTTGCTTTCCCTTTCTTGCTGATAAGGATACTTCCATCCTGACTGCGTCCGGTTGCCTGAAGCTGACGAAATTCCTCCATGGCATGCTCCAGATAAGCAATCATCTCTTCCCTGGTAAAATTCTTATGATAAACCTTCGTCCCTTCTGTCATGGACGCCTGGTAAAAAATCTGACCCTTCAGCTCCACAGGACGAAGCTTCACCTTGGAAGGTCCCTCGCCAGTCCTGCGGCCACTGACAACAGCCTGTATCAGCTGTTCATTAATCTGTTCTTCTAAAAATTCCCTTATTGTTTTCATCATACTTCCATTATATTCACTTTTTGTTTTATTGTATATGGACAGATGTTGTGCGAACCAGTTTTGGTCGCTTCTGCCAGTATCACTGTATCGTTCATGGGTAAACCGCCATTTTAATACTCAGTGCGGAAACATTTTCTGCACCTTCTCCTCCTGCATCTTCGTCTGGAAATCTCCTGATACACCAGCACTTCGATCAGATCATCCAGGAACCCTCCTGGAATCTCCTGTACACTGGTATCTCCTTCCATCTGTCCTTTCACCTGGTGACAGATGTGATAGAGCATGAAACGATCCGGATATTCATCATACAGCCGGCTTCCCTCATAATCCAAAAGCTGACACTGTGCTTCCGCTTTTTCCTGGATCCTTCGGGCTGTATCCGGATAGTATGATCTCATCAGATCAAATTCCTTTTCCTGTTCTCTCTCTTCATTATAAAAACCAGGACTTCCCTGTGTAGCATAAAACGGATAAAAAATCTGGATAGATCATAACTCTTCTGCTGTCCTCTCTCTGCTATCTCTTACAGTATATGCAGAAGAAAAAATGACGGTTCCCTCCAAAGTTCCGATCAGGCCATCCGTTTCAGCATTCCCTGGGTCAGACGTACGCTGTGCTCAATTGCAAGCTTTTCAAAAGCCGGATAATCCATGTTCGCACTATTATCTGCTTTATCTGAGATAGCACGGATGATCAGGAATGGAATCCCGTTAAGAGCTGCTGCCTGTCCGATCGCTGCGCCTCCATCTCAACGGCATAGGCGCTGAATTCCTTTACAATATTATCTTTTACACCCTGATCACATACAAACTGATCTCCGGAAGCAATTCTTCCTTCAAAACCCTGATCTCCGGATTTACTTCCTCGCATACATCATGTGCGATCTTACGAAGGCACTCATCTGCTGGAAGGAAAACTCTTTCATCTGCGGGATCTGTCCCTTCGGATATCCGAATCCGGTTGCATCCATATCATGATGAAGAACATCTGTGGAAAGTACGATATCTCCAATATTGATATCATTGTTAAGGCTTCCTGCGATACCGGTATTGATCACCGCTTCCACCTGAAAGAGATCTGCCAGGATCTGGGTGCACATGCCAGCATTTACCTTACCGATCCCGGACTGTACCACAACTACCTTCTTTCCTTCCAGAACACCCTCATAAAAATCCATTCCGGCTCTGGTAGTAATGGATACATTCTCCATAACCTCTTTCAGTCTTGCTACTTCCTGTTCCATTGCTCCTATGATTCCAACACATTTCATGATCTGTAAATCCTCTCTTTCAATATGATATCCCGCTGAATTTCACAGTTTTTTCCGTTCAGCAGTATCTTTTTCTTTTTCTACATTGTTCATTATAACAAATTTTATTTTTTATGGAAACTTTTTTTTGAGAGATGCTATAATCGATAAATAAACAGAACAGGAGGTAACCAGAATGGTTTATAAGACAAAAGGCGTCTGTGCTCAGGGAATTGAGTTCGAGATCGACGATAATAAAAAAGTTCACAATATCAAGTTTACAGGCGGATGTTCCGGAAACACACAGGGTGTTGCACAGCTTGCAGAGGGAATGGATGCAGATGAAGTGATCTCCCGTCTGGAAGGCATCCGCTGCGGATTCAAACCAACTTCATGTCCGGATCAGCTTGCAAAAGCCATCCGCCAGGCATTGAACGAAGGCTGATCTCACATAATCTTATTTTGTATATCGGATTTATCATCACCCTGCGAAAAATTTCCGCAGGGTGATTTTATGATGATTTGACAAAATAATTGTTTCAATGTTATCTTTGTTATCCGGTTAAATATCTGTTCTGTCCCACTTATCACACAGTGACTGGATATCTCTTGCAAAACGATCCAGATCTTTATTAGGGCAGCCTTCATTCTTCCGGATCACGGACATCAGGCGACGTCCCATAGCCAGCAGCTTCTCATATGCACGGGCAGCCTTGGTTGTTTTCGGCGAAGCAGTTGCCTTTACGATCCGAACACCGACAGCTCATGGATACACCGGTTCTCCAGAAGATCATATTCAGTTCCACTAAAGGGTGCTGTTGCATCATACCCAAGCTCTTCTTTAAGCCTCTGGGCAAAAATCTCCGTCACCGTATCATCACCATGCGTAACAAATACGTGTTTTGGTCTCGTCTCAAAGGCTTTCGCCCATTCTATAAGTCCGTTTACATCAGCATGACCGCTGATTCCCGGCATTTTGCATATTTCAGCAGCTACCTGCACAGTCTCACCAAACAACTTCATCTCCACAGCACCTTCCAATAATGCCCGTCCCGGAGTTCCGATAGCCTGGTATCCAACAAAAAGAATGGTATTTCTGGGATTCCACAGATTGTGTTTCAGATGATGTTTGATACGACCAGCATCACACATACCGCTGGCGGAAATGATCACCTTGCAGTCCTCATCAAAATTGATAGCTCTGGAATCATCGGTAGTAACGGAGGTCTTCAATCCCTGGAAGGATAACGGATTGATACCTTTATTCAAAAGATCCATTGCTTCCTCATCATAGCAGGTATATGCATTCTCACTGAAGATCGTAGTTGCCTCATTGGCAAGGGGACTGTCTACATATACCGTAAAACCATCATGCCGTGAACCAGTCCCTGTTCTTTGATCTGTCGGATAAAATACAGCATTTCCTGAGTACGGCCTACTGCAAAGGACGGGATCACCAAACTGCCGCCTCTGTCAAAGGTCCTCTGGATGATCTCTGCCAGTATTGCCGGATAATCCGGACGTTCTCCATGACTGCGGTCTCCGTAGGTAGATTCCATCACAACATAATCTGCCTCTCGGATATATACCGGATCCCTGATCAGCGGCTGATTGATATTTCCGATATCGACCGGAAAAACGATCTTTTCTGTTTTGTCCTCTTCCGTCATCCAGACTTCAATACTGCTGGAGCCAAGAAGATGTCCTGCATCCACAAATCTTACTTCGATTCCCTCTGCCGGTTTGATGATCTTATCATATGGGCATCTGACGAAGTTCCGGAGCACACCCATGGCATCTTCCATAGTGTATGCAGGAATAAATTCCGGTTTTCCTTCTCTCCGCCCTTTCGGTTTCTCCACTCAGCCTCGAACATCTGGATATGTGCGCTGTCACGAAGCATGATATCGCAGAGATTACAAGTTGCCTCTGTCG
>ENA-OQIM01000374-OQIM01000374.1-human-gut-metagenome-genome-assembly--contig:-NODE-374-length-17000-cov-1.488413_pt1 | contig 17000 bp, 25 predicted proteins | sample MGYA00242579_ERZ504744 | MGnify/ENA primary metagenome ERZ504744 (study PRJEB26092, sample SAMD00036441) | human gut metagenome | host: Homo sapiens | study: EMG produced TPA metagenomics assembly of...
TGAAGATACTTTACTTGTGCGGGAAGAGGTTGCACCCTTGATTTTGCCTGAAAGTGATGAAGTAACAGCAGTACGTTTTGATGCACTTATGTATGGAATAGAACTTGCATCTCTGGTTGGAAAGAAATATACAAGTGCGCGAAAGATCTTTTAAAAAAGGTTTCCGGAATTGCCGGAGTGGCAAATATACCGGAGATTCAGGCACAGACAGAGCTGATCAATCAGATTTTGCATACAGATTATGTGGAAAATGCAGGAATTGATGAATTTGAAAATATCAGGAAAAATCTGAGAGATCTTATGAAGTATATTCCGGATAAGAGCAGGAATAAATATATGACCAATTTTACAGACGAAATTCTTTCAACGGAATGGAAAGAAGCAGAATTGGAAAACAATGATCTGGAAAATTATAAGGTACGAGTAGAATATTATGTCCGACAGCATCAGGATAATTATGTGATATCAAAGCTGAAAAAGAATCAGCCACTTACAGAAAAAGATGTAGATGAACTGGAAAAAATTCTCTGGAGAGAGCTTGGTACAAAAGAGGATTATGAAGCAGAATTTGGCAGAAAGCCGTTGGGAGAATTTGTCAGAGAAATGGTAGGTCTTGATATGAATGCAGCAAAGGAAGCTTTTTCAAAGTATCTTGAGGATGTAAATCTGGACAGCAGGCAGATTTATTTTGTAAATCAGATCATTGAGTATATTGTTCATAATGGAATGATGAAGGATCTTTCTGTTTTGCTGGAATCTCCGTTTACGGATCGTGGGAGCATTTCGGAAATCTTTACAGATATGGGTGTTTGGCTTGGAATAAAAAAGTCATTGATACGATCAACGCAAATGCTGCTGCATAAACATCCTCCTCTGTGAAGCATAAAAATTTACCCGGATTTACAATAAATTTAACCATAAATCCGGTTGACAAAACCCGGCCGGGAACGTTATAATGGCCGGGTTGATAAGATATTTTAAGAAAAAAAGGCAGGTGAACAGAATGGACAGTTGTGATTCTCATGGGCGAAGTTGTAGCTCTCGGAGTGAAAGATGGAAAAACAGAGAGGGATGAGGCTGTTCCATTCTGTTTTAAGTGTACAGAATATCTGTGAGAATATTATGTCTGTATATCAGAAGGATATATTTGACAGGATGTATCGGTGCCATCAGAATCTGTACGATATTATTACATTATAATTGTAGCAGGATTATAATAGATATCTTTTTCATTCTTCTCATTCTGAGAATCTTACAGTAAGGCGATCATGTATAAATTCATTTCGCTTTATACTCAAATCCCAAGGAAACACAATCGAAAATCAAACAGCACATAGACATGCTTTAACATGTCTGTTTTTGGTGTGCGTGTTTTGTGCGAAACTATGTGAGGAGGATGAGAAAATGACAAAAAGAAATCAGGATTTTTCAAAAGATATTCTGAGTCTGATCCGAAGCAGTGTTTCTCCGGCAGTTTTAAGTGAAAGGCTGCAGGATTTCCACGAAAACGATCTGGCGGAAGTATTAAGAGAATTAAGCACTGCGGAGCGCAGCAGACTATACCGTATCCTGGAAAGCAGTATGCTGGCAGATGTTTTTGAATATCTGGAGGAAGAAGAAACTGTACAATATCTGGAAGAGATGGATGTAAAAAAAGCGGCAGCCATTCTTTCCAAAATGGAAACCGATGCCCTGGCAGATGTTTTAAAGCAGATCGATAAAGAAAAACGCAAGCTTCTGATTCAGCTTCTGGATGAACAGGTGCGGAAAGATATCGAAATGATCCGTTCCTTTGATGAGGATGAGATCGGAAGCAGAATGACAACGAACTGCATTGTGATCCGTGAAAACCTGACCGTAAAGCAGGCCATGAGTGAGCTGGTTTCCCAGGCGGCAGATAATGATAATATTTCTACGATCTTTGCAGTGACGGATAGAGGGGAGTTTTATGGAGCCCTGGATCTGAAGGATCTGATCACAGCAAGACAGGACCACCCTATGGAAGAGCTGATCGTAACTTCCTATCCATATGTGTATGGTACTGAGCAGATCGACGACTGTATGGAACGGCTGAAGGATTATTCTGAAGATTCCATTCCTGTATTGGACGATGACAATCGTTTCCTTGGAGTGATCACATCCGCAGGGATCATCGATCTGGTAGACGATGAGATGGGAGAGGATTATGCAAAGCTGGCCGGTCTGACTGCAGAGGAAGATCTGAAAGAACCTCTTTTTGAAAGCATGAAAAAAGAATGCCCTGGCTGATCGTTCTTCTGGGCCTTGGTATGGTGGTATCTTCTGTTGTGGGAATGTTTGAAAAGTAGTTACCTGTCTGCCGATCATCATGTGCTTTCAGTCTCTGATCCTGGATATGGCAGGAAATGTTGGAACCCAGTCCCTGGCTGTAACCATCCGTGTACTGATGGATGAAACGCTGACGGGCAGACAGAAAGCAGAGCTTGTGCTGAAGGAAATGCGGATCGGTCTTTGCAACGGTGGTCTGCTCGGTATTCTGTCTTTTGTACTGATCGGATTGTATATTTTCTTATTCAAAGGAAAAACACTCGTATTTGCCTATGCGGTATCCGGCTGTATCGGATTATCCCTGCTGGTGGCCATGCTGGTATCCAGTGCAGTGGGAACCTGCATACCGCTGTTTTTCAAAAAGGTTGGTGTGGACCCGGCAGTAGCCTCAGGTCCTCTGATCACTACGATGAATGACCTTGTAGCCGTGATAACATACTATGGAATGAGCTGGATATTCCTGATCGAGATGTTCCACCTGGCTGGCTGAGAGTAAAATGCAGCTATGCTCATAAAAATAGACAGATATCAGAAATCTGTCGAATAACAGAAAAGTTACCAATACAAAAAAAATTCCGGATCGAAAGATTCGGGATTTTTCTTTACATACAAACAGAAAGCTATTATAATGAAAGACACGCTTTGCCCGTTTAAAACGTTGCAGAAATAAATACAAACAACGGGCAGAAAAAAGAGAACAAAACGATCACATGGGGTGATTGGGGAAAGGAAACAGTAACATGATAGTAACAATGATCGAAAAGGTCTATACATTTCTGTGGGGAGATCTGATAAGGATCCCGCTTCCGGGAGGAAGTACGCTGGGAATCTCACTTCTGATCCTGCTTCTGATTCCGACCGGTATCTATTTTACCATCAGGACAAAGCTTCTGCCGATCCGTCTTTTTCCGGATATGGTACGAGCCCTGTCAGAAAAGAAAAGTGACAAAAATAATCTTTCAGCATTTCAGACGCTGATCGTATCTACAGCTACCCGTGTGGGAATGGGAAACCTGGTCGGGGTGGTAGCTGCGATCTCGGCAGGAGGTGCAGGAGCGGTATTCTGGATGTGGATTACGGCGCTGATCGGTTCCTCTACTGCTTTTATCGAAGCAACCCTGGCACAGCTCTATAAAGAAAAGGATCCTCTTTACGGTGGCTACAGGGGCGGTCCTGCCTACTATATCCACCGTTACTGGGAAGAAAAACAGGGCAGAAAACGAAAAAAGGTTCTGCTTTCCGTTCTGTTTGCCATTTCCGGCCTGATCTGCTGGTGTGGGATCAGTCAGGTTATCAGCAATTCCGTCACGGCGTCTTTCAAAAATGCTTTTGATATTCCACCGCTGTATACTACCATCGTGCTGGTAGTGATCGCAGCTGTGATCGTGCTTCGGAAGAATGCAACGGTTAAAGTTCTGGATCTTCTGGTGCCGGTGATGGCAGTGCTTTATTTTGTGATCACGCTGTTTATTATATTTACAAATCTTGGAAGTATGCCGGGAGTATTTAAACGGATTTTTGAAGAAGCTTTCGGATTTCGTCAGGCTGTTGCCGGCGGATTTGGCGTCGTGCTGATGAACGGAGTAAAAAGAGGCCTTTTTTCCAATGAGGCGGGAAGCGGCTCCGCTCCCTGTGCAGCAGCGGCGGCAGAATGTGACAGTCCGGTAAAAGCCGGATTTGTCCAGGCCCTGGGTGTATTTGTGGATACGATCGTGATCTGCAGCTGTACAGCTATGATCATGCTTCTGGCCCCGGAAGATCTGGTACAGGGGCTTTCCGGAATGGAACTTCTTCAGACTGCCATGCATTATCATATGGGGCAGTTTGGAGTGATCTTTATTGCTGCAACACTGTTTATGTTCAGCTTTTCCACATTCCTGGGAATCCTGTTTTATGCAAGAGGCAATGTGGCCTATCTTTTCGGTGATAACTGGGGTTCACAGACAGGATATAAGGTGCTGGCACTGGTGATGCTGTTTATCGGTGGGATCGCGGCTTACACATTTGTATGGGATCTGGGAGATGTAGGAATCGGCCTGATGACGATCTTTAATATTTTCATGCTGTATCCTCTTGGGGAAAAAGCACTGAAAGAGCTGAAAATCTATGAATCGGAAAAGAAGAAAAAATAAAACTGTTTACAGACCTTGAGAGCATATGGTAATATCAGGGTAAAGCGCTAAAAGATTAAAGAGTTCTGACAGCCGGAAGGAGTCAGACTCTGTGAAATATCAACGGTAAGTTGGATCAAGAGGAGGATATGAAAGATGTATATTACATGTCTAGACGTAGAAGGTGTACTGGTACCGGAAATCTGGATCGCATTTGCAGAGGCAAGCGGAATCCCGGAGCTCAAGAGAACAACCCGTGATGAGCCGGATTATGATAAGCTGATGAACTGGAGACTTGGAATTCTGAAAGAGCATGGTCTGAGACTGAAAGAGATCCAGGAGACTATTGCAAAGATCGATCCCCTTCCGGGAGCGAAGGAATTTCTGGATGAGCTGAGATCCTTTTCCCAGGTGATACTGATCAGTGATACCTTTACACAGTTTGCAACTCCACTGATGGAGAAGCTTGGACGGCCGACACTTTTCTGTAATTCCCTGGAAGTAGCAGAGAACGGAGAGATCACAGGCTTTAAGATGCGCTGTGAAAAATCCAAGCTGACAACTGTGAAGGCACTGCAGTCCATGGGATTTGAGACTATCGCAAGCGGAGATTCCTACAATGATCTCGGAATGATCCAGGCAAGCAAAGCAGGCTTCCTTTTCCGCAGTACAGAGCAGATCCGTGCAGATCATCCGGAAATTCCGGCTTACGAAGAGTACGATGAACTTCTTGCAGCGATCAGAGAAGCAATGAAATGAAGAAGGGAAAGTCGGAATGATCAACGAAAGAATTGTGATCGAAGAAAAAACAAAGGACTATAATGAGGCATGGATAGAGACCTATTTCTGGCAGGAGTCGGAAGAACTCTATCCGGGACAGAAGCGTCCGGTCATAGTGATCTGTCCGGGCGGAGCTTATGGCATGACTTCTGACAGAGAGGCAGAAGCCATTGCTGTCCGGTTTATGGGAATGGGCTATCACACAGTGGTACTTCGTTATAGTGTGGCACCTGCCAGATATCCGGTGGCTCTCCGTCAGCTGGCAAAAACAGTAGCTCTTCTCAGAGAGAACAGCGATAAGTGGCATATTGAAAAGAATAAGATTATTGTGTCCGGTTTTTCGGCAGGTGGCCATCTGGCAGCTTCTTTGGGAGTATTCTGGAATACGGAGGAGCTTGCCGGGATCACGGGAATGGAAAACGAGAGGATCCGTCCCAATGGCATGATCCTGAATTATCCGGTGATCACTTCAGGGGAAGCTGGTCATGAAGAAAGCTTTCGAAATCTTCTGGGAGATCGTTATGAGGAGCTGAAAGATCGGATGTCTCTGGAATTTCAGGTTACGGAAGATACACCCAGAACCTTTATCTGGCATACCTTTGAGGATCAGACGGTGCTGCTGGATAATACACTTCTCTTTGTTCAGGCACTCTATAAAAAAGGGCATTCCAGTGGAGTATCATGTTTTTCCGCAGGGACCCCATGGGATCGGCCTGGCAAATGAGCTGACTGCCAACGAAAACGGCAGAGGGATCGCAAGAGCTGTGAACCATGGAGTGAGCTTGCAGGAAAATGGCTGAACCGAGAATTCCCATGGTGGAACGGGGCAAAGATCGAAAGATAATACGAGACTGCTGTGTCGGATAAAATATCCTTTTTTACCGGGAAACCGGTAGAGAGGGTATTTTTTATGATTGTGATGCATGTGATGACTGCTGTATTTGTCGGCTGTTTTGTCTGGCTCATCTGATGATAAAAGCTTTGCAGGGCTTTGGTGTGGATCTGGATCAACATTCACATTGCAGAAAGAAAGGAATTTTGATAATTATGGATAAAAATCAGATTTTTATTACCAGTGGTGCGGAATATAAAAGAATGACAAAGGAGCTTCTGGAAAAAGCGGATCTTCAGTCTCATATCGGGGACAGAAAGAAAAAGATCGGGATCAAGCCGAATCTGGTTTCTCCTTCAGAGGCTTCCTGGGGTGCAACGACTCATCCGGAAGTGGTTGCAGGAATTATCGAGTATCTGAAGGAGCATGGCTTCCGGGATATGGTGATGCTGGAGGGATCCTGGGTAGGAGATAAGACAAGGGAGGCTTTTGAGACCTGTGGCTTTGACAGGCTTGAGGAAGAGTATCAGGTGCCGTTCTGGGATATGCAGAAGGATAAGGGTATTTCTGTGGACTGCGGCGGAATGGAGCTGAATGTCTGTGAGCGGGTAAAGGAGCTTGATTTTCTGATCAATGTGCCGGTTCTGAAAGGCCATTGTCAGACAAAGATCACCTGTGCCCTTAAGAATATGAAGGGGTTGATCCCAAATAAGGAAAAGAGACGGTTTCATTCTCTGGGGCTTCATAAACCCATTGCTCATCTGAATATGGGGATACAGCAGGACTTTATTGTTGTGGATAATATCTGCGGGGATCTGGATTTTGAGGATGGCGGAAATCCTGTCGTGATGAACCGGGTGATGGCTGCCTGTGATCCGGTTCTTGTGGATGCATATGTGTGTCAGATGATGCATTATGAGGTAGCTGAGGTTCCTTATGTGAAGCTGGCAGGTGATCTTGGCGTGGCTGTTCAGATATTTCCAAAGCAGATGTCAGATTTCTGGAGGATGGTGCGGATCAGAGGATGCCGGTATCCAGAAAGGTTGTGGAGCTTGCGGATGCCGTGGAGGAAGTGGAATCCTGCAGTGCCTGCTACGGGTATCTGATCCCGGCATTGGAGATGCTGAAGGAAGAGGGGCTTTTTGAGAAGCTGGATGAGAAGATCTGCATCGGACAGGGGTATCGTGGTAAGACGGGAGTGCTTGGTGTGGGACACTGTACCTGTAAGTTTCAGAATTATGTGGAGGGGTGTCCGCCGTTGGAGGGGGATATATATGAGTTTTTGAAGAGGTATATTGGTGAACGGACGCCGGGGAAGTGACAGTCCTCCGGGCCGGACTCCGTCGGGGGATGGCTGCTAAGGTTCCGTGAGCCGCTAAACCATTGCGAAGGGTCCAGAACTCGCCTTCGGCTCAAACAGCTGGGCCCTTCCGCAATAACGCCGTCTCCCGCAACCTAACCATCATCACCCCTTCTCCGTAGCAGCCCGGAGGACTGTCACTTCCCCGGCTGACGTTTCAGCCGGAGAGGTAGAAGCGGACGCGTGGTGTCCTGTCCTTACGTTTTGATGAGTTGAGCGTCCGCAGTTGGAGGTGTGGGAAGAATAGCGTCTGGTCAATAAATATTTTGGTGTTGCTCAATGTGTTGGAATGGTGGGAAGGATACGTCTTCTTGTTGAAAGGTGTTATGCCGATGAGATCGGCACAGCCTGGCGTTTTAAACAAACGCAGAATCCATCACCCTGTCAACAACGTAACATAATCAAAACGTACGGTTCATAGCGGGGCCTGAGGGAAGGGGTGCAGGGGAGGGGAAACGGCCTTTCGCAACTACGAGTGCTTCCCCTCCCTTGCGGTTTCACTTACGCTTCCAAAGCGTAAAAACATTTTCAGAAAAAATTTTCAGAAAAAAAGAATCCTAAAGACATCTCTTTACAATCTCAATAATCTGCTCCATAGAAAACCGGCTGCTGTCAATACAGAGATCATACTGTGTCATATCCAGCCATTTGCTGTCTTGTAAAGTATTCATAGTAAGCCTTTCTCTCTTTATCCATTTTTTTGACCAGCTTCCGTGCGCTGGCTTCTTCTCTGCCGGTACGGCGTATCACATTCTGAATTCTTTCCTCAAAAGGTGCATGGATAAAAAGTTTAAGTGATTTATCCTTCAGGATATTGGTCGCACAGCGGCCGACAATTACGCAGTCCTCTCTCTGCGGAAGAGACAGGATGATCTTTCTCTGGAGATCATAGAGCACATCGTTCATTGGTACAAAAGAGAAATTATCTGTAAACTGCAGCTCACTGTCAACGGGAAATACCCACTGACTGGCTTTTTTCTCGTCTACCTTTGCCAGGGTGTCGAAGGGATATTGTTTTTCTTGGCAGCCATGTCAATCAGTTCTTTATCATAAAAACCGATGTCTAGGTTTTCAGCCAGAGTCTTGCCGATAAGGCGTCCGTTGCTTCCAAACATACGATTGATGGTGATAATACGTTTTGCCATAAAGATACCTCCTTTATTTCGGACCGGAAGCAGGAATATCTGATTTCCGGTAGTTTTTCTTACTTCTTTTATAACATATTTCAGTAAAAAATACCAGAAAATAATATATAATTTTTAAAATAATATTTAATATATACAAAAAATAATGACAGCAGACAGAAAATTATAATTAATTTATTTGTATTTGTACTATGAAAAACAGGATGCCTTTTTCACCGGGTTTTCACAGATCACACAAAGTCTTTATGCATTTTTCTTTTAAAGTATTTTTAAAACAGAGAGAACATACACAGCATATTTTGAGGTTAAGGAAAATGAAACGACGGCGTAAAAGGCTTATGGTGATCATCCCGGTGGCGACTGTCTGTGTGCAGGTGCGGGAACTGTGGATATTTTAAAGTGGCGCATACGAAGCGGCGCAGAAAACAGTAGCGAAAACGTAATCGGCGGAGGCGAAAAAAGGGAACCTTTCCAAGACAATTGTGAGTACCGGTAATCTGGACCTGGCAGAAAATGCGCTTACAGAGCTCCTGATGGAACGCTTTGAGCAGGACGAAGACGCTTTTTCCATTGTGGATCAGTCAGAGATCATGGAAGCCATGTCCGGTGTCACCAACACCATGTCTCTGATGATCAGAACAAATCGCGTTTTTTTATCTGGAATCCGACACCTTGATAAGGTATAATCTATAACAGTTAGAGGAATATCGTCTGCCGGGAGGACGGAACTGCGGCAGGGAACTGCCGAGAAAGGATGACAGTAAATTTGAACATCGTGGAGAAATGTGTTTCATGCCTGAATATAAAAGAATCTTATGATCTGGCCAGGTGCATGGAACAGGAAAAAACAAATCCGGTTCTGGGATACCGTACAGCAGGCTCCCTGGCAGAGCGAAAAACCGGAGATATGCTTTTGGAAGAAATGAAAAAAGCCGGTCTCACACAGGTAGAAAAAGACAAGATCCGTGTGGATGCATGGGAATTTAAAAAAGCGGTGATGCGCTGCCATGACAGAGAGGGAACCTGCCGGGAGATTCAGCTTGGCGCATATCAGACGGATTTTAAGACCAATGGCTTTCAGAGGTTTGATCTTGTATATCTTGGAAAGGGTACAGCTGACGAATATAAGGATATCGATGTGAAAGGAAAGCTGGTTCTTATCGAGATCAATCAGAGAGAAGAATGGTGGATCAACTACCCGGTGTATCAGGCACACCTGAAGGGTGCAGCAGCTCTGATCGCCGTACAGAGCAGAGGATACGCACAGATCGATGATACGGCTTTGAATGCACAGGATATCGCAGGACCTTCCTGTGCGCCTGCATTTTCCATGTCACGGGCAGATTTTCTTATGATCCGTCAGCTGATGGAGGAAAAAAATGAGAATGGGAATCGTGTTCCGGAGCTTTCCGTGGAATTTGATGCGGACACAGAGGTGATCAAAGACCAGTATACCTACAATATCGTTGGCAAAATCCCGGGAACTGATTCGGATTCCATGATTCTGTTAAGTGCTCACTATGATTCCTATTTTGAGGGATTTCAGGACGATAATGCGGCAGTGGCCATGATCATTGGAATTGCCAGGCGCTGCTCCGTGGTGGCTATAAACCTCGCCATACTATTGTGGTATGTGCTCTTGCAGCAGAAGAATGGGGGATTTCCGACACAAAATATGACTGGTCCACAGGTGCTTACCGCCAGGTATTTGAGGTGAGACCGGAGTGGCAGGGGCACGTGATCGCAGACTGAATTTTGAGCTTCCGGCTCATGCACACAGTACCAGAGATGCAGTACGATGTACCTATGAGTATGCGGATTTTGTGCGCAGCTTCGTGGATGCTGTGCAGATGCCGGAGGGGATTTATCCGGAGGGCATGACCACGTTGTATCCCATTGAAACCTGGTCTGATGATTTTACCATGGCTATTTCCGGGATCCCGTCCATGGTTAATGATTTCAGCGGTGGCCCGTTTATGGAAAATTATTATCATTCCCAATACGATAACCAGGATGTTTATGAGGAAGAGGTATACAGATTCCATCATGAATTTTATCTGAAACTTCTTCTGGCTATTGACAGCCTTGCTCTGCCGCCAATGGATTTCGGGCGGGTACTGGACCAAAGTATTAAGACCCTGGATACGGATCTGTGTATGCAGATCGCGCCGACAGTACACTCCTTCTGAAAAAAACAGAAGAGGCAAAAAAAGCGGCTGCCATCCTTGCAGAGCAGGTACGGCACTTCAACAGCCTTCCGGAAGAAAAACGTGACTGGAAAAAAGCCGATGCCATTACCGAAAAGCTTCTCGGTGTATTCCGGAAATCCCAGGATTATCTGGTACGTCTGGACTGGGATGACAATGTGATCTTTCCGCAGCAGGCAGTGCAGAACAATCTTTATGCACTGAAGAAAGCGATGGGATATCTGGAAAAAGGAGAGATCGCACCTGCGCTGGAGCTTTTTACAGTATTGACAACAACTGTTATGCCTTTCAGTTTGAGCGGGAAGTTCTTTTATCATTTTACGGAATATATCTTGAAGCAGTCCCCGGATCGCCTGATGTGGGGGAAGGGCAGGATCATCCACCATGAGAACCTTTATGATCTTGTGGAAAGCCTGAAGGAAAAGAAGCCGGGTGACAGCCTGGAGGCAGAAAAGCAGAGCCTCAAGGAAGCCTGGGAAAGACAGAAGCGTTATTATGCGGATGATATTGAATATCTGATCCGTGCAGTGGAAAAGCTCAGGAATCTGATCTGCGAGGTCAGTGATATGTTTGAAAAAGGAACAGAATAAAACCATACCTGGAGGAAAGAATGGAAAGCCATAATTTATACCGAGTGAAAGAAGAAGATCTGGATAAGCTGATCCGGATATTGACCGTATGTTTTTCGGAGGATCCTCTGTATCATGCACTGATCCCGGACAGGGATACCAGAGAACGGCTGATGCCGGAGCTTTTTACCTGTGATCTTACGGAGTTTTTTGAGACCTGCGAGATCTATGCAGACAGCAGTGAGCTGAACAGTATCCTGGTAGTATCCGACGGAACGGAGCATGAAGCAGCCTTACATAATCTGATGGTGGATTTTTTTGCCCTTCTGAAAACAGATGGCTATCTGATCAAAGAGGATCCAATCTTGCGACCCTGCGGAAATTCATCCAGGGAAAGACTATCTGAATTCCAGCTGGACTTCCCAGCTTCATACAGCAGAAAGGCTTCATGTGATCTATCTGGCAGTGGCGCCGAAGATGCAGCATCACGGTCTTGCTGAAAAGCTGATGGGATGAGGTATCATTATGCGGACAGGCATAAGCTGATGATCTCTCTGGAAACCCATAATCCGGCAAATGTTTCCATGTATGAGAAATTCGGATTTAAATTATACGGCATTGTACAGAAAAAGGATTGATCTGAAGCAGTACTGCATGATCAAACAGGCATAGGAGGAATTACGATGAAACGAAAATGGTGGCATGACAAAGTGGTATATCAGATATACCCCAAGAGCTTTTATGATTCCAACGGAGACGGGATCGGAGACATCCCGGGAATCATCAGCAAGCTTGATTATCTTAAGGAACTGGGAGCAGATATCCTCTGGCTTTCCCCAATCTATAAATCTCCCCTTGCAGACCAGGGATATGACATTGCAGATTATTATGCGATTGATCCGAGGTTTGGGACCATGGAGGATATGGATCGTCTGATCGCAGAAGCAAAAAAAAGAGAAATGTACATCCTTATGGATCTGGTGGTAAATCACTGCTCCGATGAGCATGAGTGGTTTCAGCAGGCCATTAAGGATCCGGACGGAAAGTATGGAAATTTCTTTTATATCCGGGACAAAAAGGATGATAAAGCTCCCTGCAACTGGAGAAGCTATTTCGGTGGTCCGGTATGGGAAGAGCTTCCGGGACATCCTGATAAACAGTATCTCCATGTATTCCACAAGAAGCAGCCGGATCTCAACTGGGAGAATCCTGAAGTAAGAGAGGAAGTCTACAAAAACATCCGCTGGTGGATGGAAAAAGGGCTTGGCGGATTCCGTATTGATGCCATTATCAATATCAAGAAGAAGCTTCCGTTTTCCGATTATCCTGCCGATCGTGCAGATGGGCTCTGCAGCGTCGGGAGGATGCTGGAGGAGGCAGAAGGGATTGGAGAATTTCTGGGAGAGATGGCTGAGAAGTGCTTTCATCCCTATGATGCTTTTACTGTAGGAGAGGTCTTCAATGAAAAGGAAGATGAGATCAAAGATTTTATCGGAGAAAACGGATATTTTTCATCCATGTTTGATTTTGAAGAAACCTGTTACGGAAAGAGCGAGGATGGCTGGTATGCATCCAAACCGTACCTGACTCCGGAAGAGTACAAGAAGTGTATTTTCCATACGCAGAAAAAGATTGGGGATACCGGCATGATCTCCAACATTATTGAGAATCATGATGAGCCAAGAGGTGTCTGTCACTATATTTCTCCGGAAGACCGCTGTCCGGATTCAAGGAAGCTCCTGGCAGGTGTTTATTTTCTGCTGAAGGGAATTCCGTTTATTTATCAGGGTCAGGAGATCGGTATGGAAAATATGGAGTTTACTTCTATGGATCAGATCGATGACATCAGTACCATCGATGAATACCAGGTAGCGCTCCGTGCCGGATGCAGTGAAAAAGAAGCGCTTGATGCTGCTTCCGCATTTTCCAGAGACAATGCCAGAACTCCGGTACAGTGGAGCGCAGAGAAAAATGCGGGATTTTCAGAAGGAGAGCCGTGGCTTGGGGTCAATCCCAATTATAAGGAGATCAATGTAAAGTCCCAGTTAACGGACAGTGATTCCCTCCTTTCTTTCTACAAAAAGCTGACTGCACTGAGAAAAGCTCCGGAATATAAAGAAACGCTTGTATACGGAACATTCGCTCCATATCAGGAAGAACAGAAGAATCTGATCGCATATACAAGAAACGGTGAGAAAAATCTTCTGATCCTGGGAAATATGCAGCACAGTCACAGAAGGTATCTTTGCCGGGAGAAGTAAAAGAGGTGCTTCTGAATAATCAGAAAGCTGTGGAGATCACAGAAAAAGAGATCATTTTGAAACCGTATCAGTTATCGTTCTGGAGACCGCTGTCTAATGCGGCGTCAGAACAGCAGAGAAAAAAACAATAGCTATTTAGCTGACAGTCTGTTAAAATAAATGTTCGGCTGAAAAAACAGCCGTAAAGAAAGAGAATGAGAATTCAGAAGGGAATAAAGTATGCTGAAGATAAAGAATTACGTAAAGGCAGAAAGCCTTGAACAGGCATATGAACTGAACCAGAAAAGAACAGCCTGTGTGCTGGGCGGTATGGTCTGGCTGAAAATGGGAAACCGGAACATCATGACAGCCATTGATCTGTCAGGTCTTGGGCTGGATACTATTACAGAAACAGAAGAAGCATTTGTGATCGGCTGTATGACACCACTTCATGCGCTGGAAACCCACAAAGAGCTGAATGCCTATACAAACAGTGCTATCCGTGAAGTGTACGGCACATTGTGGTGTGCAGTTTCGAAACTGTGCCACAGTGGGCGGAAGTATTTTCGGAAGATTCGGATTTTCCGATGTACTGACCATGTTTCTGGCACTGGATACCTGGGTGGAGCTGTACAATGGCGGAACCATTCCGCTGGCACAGTTTGCATCCATGGAAAAGGATAACGATATCCTGGTAAATATCATTGTAAAAAAACAGCCGCTGAACAGTGTGTACTTAAGTCAGCGGAACAATTCCACAGATTTTCCTGTGCTCACCTGTGCGGCCGCTCTTATTGACGGAAAAGCAAGAACTGTCATTGGGGCCAGACCCGGAAAAGCAATGATCGTGGAAGATGAAGAGGAAATCTTAAAAGATTTTGTACAGATGAATGCACAGCAGAAAAAGGATGCAGCAGCATCTTTTGCCGCATATGCAGCGGAACATGTTTCTACAGACAAGAACATGCGTGCTTCAAAAGAATACAGAAGTCTTCTTGTGAAAGTCCTTACAAGAAGAGCCTGGGAAGAGATCGGAGGGAGAGCAGAATGAATATCACTTTCTGGCTGAATGGTGTAAAACGGCAGGCAGAGGTACGTCCGGATGAACTGCTTCTGGATTCCTGCGGAAAACAGCTGTTACAGCGTAAAACGTGGCTGTGAGACTGCAAACTGTGGTCTCTGTACTGTGCTGATGGATGAACGTCCGGTACTGTCCTGCTCCATGCTGGCTGCCCGCGCAGACGGGAAACGGATCGTGACTCTGGAGGGAATGCAGGAGGAAGCAAAGGAATTCGGCGCTTTTATGGCAAATGAGGAGCAGAGCAGTGTGGCTTCTGCAATCCGGGATTTATCATGAATGTATTTGCCATGTTAAAGGAACTGGAAGATCCCACAGAAGAGGATATCCTGGAGTATCTTCCGGAAATCTGTGCCGTTGCTCGGGATTTGTGGGACAGACCAGAAGTATCCTGAAATTTCTCGACTATAAAAAGGACAGGAGGAAGGAAAATGAAATACGTAAACAAGCCGGTGCCAAAAACAGATGCAATGTCGCTGGTAACCGGAAAACCGGTCTATACCGATGATCTCGCACCTTCTGACTGCCTGATCGTCAAGATCTTAAGAAGTCCTCATGCCAATGCCTGGGTGGAAGAGATCAAGACAGATGCTGCAAAGAAGATCGAGGGGATTGCCTGTGTTCTGACCTATGAGGATGTTTCCCACAAAAGATTTACCCTGCCGGGCAGACAGCGCCGGAGATCAGTCCATGGGATCGCTATATCATAGATAAGCATGTGCGTTTTGTAGGGGATCCGGTTGCATCGTAGCTGGTGAGACAGAAGAGGCAGTAGATAAAGCCCTGAAACGCATTAAGGTAAAATATCGTGTGGAGGAAGCGGTTCTGGATATCCACACAGCCAAGGATAATCCCATTCTGGTGCACCCGGAGGATGATTGGTATATGCCGATCCCGGCCGGCGGAGATAATAAGCGTAATCTCTGTTCCTCCAATGTAGAAGAAGTGGGTGATGTGGATGCCATGCTGGAAAATGTGCGTATACAGTAGACCAGGTTTACCATACAAAGGCAAATCAGCAGACCATGATGGAGACCTTCCGTACCTACTGTTATATGGACCATTTTCAGAGACTGACGGTGGTTTCTTCCACCCAGATCCCGTTCCATATCCGAAGGATCGTAGGAAATGCGCTGAACATTCCGTCTTCCAAAGTTCGTGTGATCAAGCCTCGTATCGGCGGGGGCTTTGGTGCAAAACAGTCTTCTGTCAGTGAGGTTTTCCCGGCACTGGTAACATGGGTTACCGGGCGTCCGTCCAAGATCGTTTTTCCAGAAAGGAATCCATGATCGCGTCTTCTCCGCGTCATGAGATGGAAGTCCATATCCGTATGGGTGCAGACGAAAACGGTATTGTAAAGGCGATCGATCTTTATACTCTTTCCAACACCGGTGCCTATGGAGAGCATGGGCCTACAACCGTAGGACTTTCAGGCCATAAATCCATTGCGCTGTATCGTCATACGGAAGCCTACCGTTTTGCCTATGATGTTGTTTACACCAATATGCAGGCAGCTGGCGCTTATCGTGCTATGGTGCCACACAGGGTATTTTTGCTGTGGAGTCCGCAGCAGATGAGCTGGCTCATAAGATGGGGATGGATCCGGTAAAATTCCGCGAGCTGAACATGCCTATGGAGGGAGAGGCACTTCCGGGATATCCGGATGTACCGATCAACGGCAGCTGTACCATGGATAAATGCCTCGCCCGTGCAAAGGAAATGATCGGATGGGATGAGAAATATCCGTTCCGTGATATGGGTAACGGCAAAGTACGGGGTGTCGGTATCGCTATGGCCATGCAGGGCTCATCTATTGCAGGGATCGATGTCGGCGGAGCAGACATTAAATTAAATGAGGATGGTTCCTATACCCTGGCACTTGGATGTTCTGATATGGGAACCGGCTGTGATACCATTCTTGCTCAGATGGCAGCAGACTGTCTGGATACAGATATGAAAAATATCGTGGTATTCAGTGTGGATACAGATATTTCTCCCTATGATTCCGGTTCTTATGCATCTTCCACAACCTATGCAACCGGAAATGCCGTGATCCAGGCCTGCGGAGAACTCAGAAAGAGAATCCACGCTTTTGGCGCACAGATGCTTGGAGTATCTGCAGAGGATTCTGATTTTGACGGAGAAAAAGTCCGCACAGAAGACGGAAAAGAGGTAACGCTGCAGCAGATCGCAGGAAAAGCGACCTGTGGAGTCTGCAGTGAGCTTCAGGTTGTAAAAGAATATTCTTCTCCGATCTCTCCGCCACCGTTTATGGTAGGTGCCGCTGAAGTGGAGGTCGATAAAGAGACCGGACAGATCGAATGTCATTGATTATGTGGCGTGATCGACTGTGGAACTCCGATCAATCCAA
>ENA-OQIM01000375-OQIM01000375.1-human-gut-metagenome-genome-assembly--contig:-NODE-375-length-16954-cov-2.596720_pt1 | contig 16954 bp, 19 predicted proteins | sample MGYA00242579_ERZ504744 | MGnify/ENA primary metagenome ERZ504744 (study PRJEB26092, sample SAMD00036441) | human gut metagenome | host: Homo sapiens | study: EMG produced TPA metagenomics assembly of...
TAAAAATAAAGAAATTTCAAAAAATAACAAAGATATATTGACAATTCAATCCTCTAGTGTTATTGTATAGTTGTACAAAATAAAGGATAGAAATTAAGCAAGGGCGCTTACCAACAGGATAAGTTTCCCTTGCTTTTCTTTTTATTATTTAAAGTTTATCAATGAAAAAGATAACAAAATCTGGCCCAGAGAAGTTAAATAACTAATAACATCATGAGGAGGAAGCAGATATGAGATTAAAAGATACAGGATTAACAAGTCAGGATATTAAAGATAAAGTAAACAAATATATGATCGAGACATACGAACGTTTTGATTTCCTTGCGGAGAGAGCAAAAGATATGTATATGTACGATGAAAATGGTGAGGAATATCTTGATTTTTATGCAGGAATCGCAGTAAATAACGCAGGAAGCTGTAATGAAAAGGTTGTAGCAGCAGTTAAAGATCAGGTTGGCGACATCATGCATACATTCAACTATCCATACACAATTCCTCAGGCACTGCTTGCTGAAAAAGTATGTGAAACAATTGGAATGGATAAGATCTTCTATCAGAACTCTGGTACAGAGGCAAATGAAGCAATGATCAAGATGGCTCGTAAATACGGAATCGAAAAATACGGACCAAACCATTATCATATCGTAACAGCGAAGATGGGATTCCATGGAAGAACATTCGGAGCAATGTCAGCAACAGGACAGCCGGGAAATGGATGTCAGGTCGGATTTGGACCAATGACTTATGGATTCTCATACGCACCATATAATAACCTTCAGGCATTTAAAGATGCATGTACAGAAAATACGATCGCGATCATGATCGAGCCAGTACAGGGTGAAGGTGGTGTTCATCCAGCAACACAGGAATTCATGAAAGGATTAAGAGAATTTTGTGATGAAAATGATATGTTACTCTTGATCGATGAAGTTCAGACAGGATGGTGTCGAACAGGTGCAGTGATGTCTTATATGAACTATGGAATCAAACCAGACATCGTATCCATGGCAAAAGGCTTAGGTGGAGGAATGCCGATCGGAGCAATCTGTGCAACAGCAGAAGTTGCTAAAGCATTTACACCAGGATCTCATGGGACAACATTTGGTGGACATCCAGTCAGCTGTGCAGCAGCATTAGCAGAAGTTAATGAACTGATCGATCGCGACTTGGCTGGAAATGCAAAGAAAGTTGGAGATTATTTTGCTGAGAAATTAAAAGGACTTCCTCATGTAAAAGAGGTCAGACACCAGGGATTATTAACAGGTATCGAATTTGATGACACATTAAACGCAGTTGATATTAAACATGCATGTTTGATCGAAAACTGTTAGTTACAGCCATCGGAAGCAGTGTGATCCGTACAATCCCACCATTGATCGTAACAGAAGAAGAATGTGATAAAGCATTTGCGATCATGAAGGAGGCTGTAGAATCCTTAGCATAAAATAATATCTTTGAAAAAAGATCAAAATATCAGGGAGGAATGTAAATGAAACATTTTATCATAAATATCGGATGTGAATACGGAAGTGGTGGTCCGGACATTGGAAAGATGGTTGCCGAATCACTTGGAATTCCATTTTACGACAGAGATTTAGTAGATCAGGTCGTAGAGAAACTTGGAGTTGACAGGGATCTGGTAGAAAAAGCCGATTCCGGAGAAGAAAATGTCAAATATGAATTTGACACAACCTTTGGACCAAGATATGCGAATCTTACAAACCGTGTTATTTACACACAGTTTGAGGTTATTCATAAACTGGCGGCAAAATCATCTTGTGTCATTATCGGAAGATGTAGTAACTATATATTAAAAGACAGGGATGACTGCTTAAATATCTTTGTATATGCACCAGAAGAATATAAAGTGAAACATATCATGGAGCAAAAAGGTGTATCACAAAAAGAAGCACAAAAACTTGTAAAATATAATGATGGGATGTTGAAGTCAAGATATGAATATATGACAAGCTCTGATATGAGAGATTGTCGTACCAGACATATGATGATCGATTCTAGTATTCTTGGACTTGAAAAAACAGCAAAATATATCATGCAGTTGATTGATCTGCGATTTGAAAATTAAAATAAAATACATTTACATTCTAACAAAGGCGTTAAGAGATAAGGATCTTTTAGCGCCTTTTTTCTTTCGAAACTTTAAACAGAATGTGAAGCAAGAAAGGAATGATATATAATGGAAAAGAAAAAATCAGAATTTGATAAAGTATTTAGTGCATGGGACATTCTTGTCATTGCATTTGGCGCTATGATCGGTTGGGGATGGGTTGTTTCAACTGGAGACTGGATCGGTCGAGGTGGAGTTTTAGGAGCTGTCATCGGTTTTGCGATCGGTGGTATCATGGTATTCTTTGTAGGACTTACTTATGCAGAACTTACTGCAGCAATGCCACAGTGTGGAGGAGAACATGTATTTAGTTACAAGGCAATGGGACCGGTTGGTTCATTTATCTGTACGTGGGCGATCATTTTAGGATATGTCAGTGTTGTATGTTTTGAAGCATGTGCACTTCCTACAATTATCACTTATATTTATCCTGGATTCTTAAAAGGATATCTGTATACTGTTGCAGGATTTGATATTTATGCATCATGGCTTGCAGTTGCGATGATCGTAGCATTCTTTATCACATTTATCAATATCAAAGGTGCGAAGACAGCTGCAACTTTACAGACAGTTTTAACAGTGATCATTGGTGGAGTTGGAATCCTTCTGATCGTAGCATCTGTAGTCAGTGGAGATGCCAGCAATTTAACACCACAATTATTTGCAGGAGATAGTGCGTCAACTACTATGAAAGCGATCATGAGTGTTGCGGTTATGACACCATTCTTCTTTATTGGATTTGATGTTATCCCACAGGCAGCAGAAGAGATCAATGTGCCGCTTAAAAAAATCGGTATGATCATGATCTTATCTATCGTACTAGCAGTTGCATTTTATGCGCTGATCATCTTAGGTGTTGGTTATGTTATGAGTCCATCTGATATTTCATCTTCACAGGCAGGATCAGACTTGTTACAGCTGATGCAATGGCAAAAGCATTCCACAGCAGTATCATGTCAAAAGTATTGATCGTCGGTGGTATGTGTGGAATCGTTACAAGTTGGAACTCCTTTTTAATTGGTGGTAGCCGTGCAATGTATTCTATGGCTGAATCTTATATGATTCCAAGAACTTTCCGTAAATTACATAAAACACACAAAACACCAGTGAATGCATTATACTTGATCGGTGGATTATCCATATTAGCTCCATTATTTGGACGTAAAATGTTAGTATGGATCGTCGATGCAGGTAACTTTGGATGCTGTCTTGCATACTGTATGGTTTCCTTATCTTTCATCATCTTAAGAAAGAAAGCACCAGAAATGGCACGTCCATACAAAGTAAAACATTATAAGATTGTTGGTGTATTGGCAGTCTTAATGTCAGGATTTATGGTCGCGATGTATATTATCCCAGGATCAGGTCAAATCTTGTACCACAAGAATGGGCAATGGCTGGTGATGGGCTGTTCTTGGAATTATCTTCTTCATTGTATGTAAATTAAAATACAAAGAAAAATTTGGATCTCACATCGATGTTGCCGTTGATGAAGAAGAAACAGTGGAAGAAGATCATACTTTCGAAGAAGCACTTGGAGCTGTCAATGCTACCGAAAATGTAGTAGAAGTACAGCCAGCAATTAACTTTAACTACTTCCTTCCAGTCAATATTGCATTTGGAAGCGGTAAAGTCTTAGAAACAGGAGAGCTTACAAAACCATATGGTAAGAAAGCACTGATCGTAACTGGAAGAAGCAGTGCAAAGAAATCTGGTTTATATGATAAAGTAGCAAACAGTCTGTCTAAAGCAGGAATTGACCATGTACTATTTGATAAAGTCGCACAGAATCCATTAACAACAACGGCGATGGAAGGCGCTGATTTTGCCAAGGCAAATGGATGTGACGTTGTCGTAGCGATCGGTGGCGGAAGCATCATGGACTGTGCAAAAGCAATCGCATTCTTAAGTATCAATGACGGAGATATCAACGATTACATTTATAACAGATTACAAAGTGATAAAGCATTACCATTGATTTTAATTCCTACAACATGTGGAACAGGATCCGAAGGAAATGGATTTGCAGTTCTTACAAATCCGGAAAATGGAGATAAGAAATCCTTACGTTGCAATGCGATCGTTGCAAAAGTATCCATTGTTGATCCAGAATGCATGATGACAATGCCAAAACATGTACTTGCATCTGTCGGATTCGATGCATTATGTCACTGCATGGAAGCATACACGTCAAAGATCGCACAGCCATTTACAGATGCTCTAAGTTTATACGCGATGGAACTGATCGCAGGAAACCTTGTCAAAGTATATAAAGGTGAAGGCGGCAAAGAAGCATGGGAGAAGATCACACTGGCATCAACGATCGGTGGAATGGTCATCAATACAGCAGGTGTCACTCTGGCACATGGAATGGAACATCCAGCCAGCGGACTAAAAGATATCGTCCACGGACAAGGACTTGCAGCATTAACACCAGTAATTGTAGAAGCATCCCATAAAGGAAACCATTTCAAATTTGCTAAGATCGCAAAGAATCTTTGGCGGGGTTACCGCAGAAGATCTTTCTGGTAAATTAAGAAGTCTGTTAAAAGATATCGACCTTGCTTGTACACTATCTGACCTTGGATTATCCGAAGAAGATATTCCTTGGATGGCAGAGAACTGTATGAAAGTATCTGCGGCAAGTATTCAGAACAATCCGGTTGTATTTACACAGGAAGAAATTGCTGAGATATATCGAAAAGCAATGTAAGGTGAATTTAATATAGTCTATGAATATATAAAAGGAAGGAATCCTGAGTGCAACACGCATTTTGCTAATCGTTGCACTTAGGGTTCCTTCCTTTTTATATGCATCTAATAATAGATTCAATTTCTGGATATTTTTCGTGTAATATTTTAAAATATGTATTAGTACATCCTAAAGAAACAATATTATAGAGTATTTCCTTATATTTATTCCATGTTATTTCATGAAATGATTTTTCCATTTTTAATATTAATATTTTATTTATCATTGCAATTTTTTTATGGGCATTTAATTTATTATCAGAATCATCTTTTTTCATTATATTTTGTAATAAATTAATTTCCATTCTGCATATCTTCATTGTAATCTTCATAGGCATCTATAATATAAATCCATTTTCCAAGATTAAAACAGAGTGAATATAAATTATCGTATTTTTCTATCACACAATCTTCTTTATATAATTTGAAAAATAACTGAAAAAACTCAACAAAAAATTCACCAAATAAATTTGATAGTTGATCAAAACAAGCATTTTCTGATTCTAGAGAATTTATTTTGCTCATTAATTCAGATAATACATTTAATTTAGCACCATATGTATTTAATATGTTTTGGTATTGTGAATTATGTTTGAAAAATTTTAATATAATTTTTTTGACATTATTTTTTTCATCTATAATATCATCTTCCAATTTAAGAACAGAAAGATAGTAATTTATAAATGCACAATATTCTATTACATTATTAGAAATACTCGTGTTTATTTTTTTATTCTTCTAAAGATTTTCTGTCTAAATGATTGATTTTTTCTATTGAGGTGTTCAATGTTTGTTTCATATATAATTTCCTCCATTCGTAATTTTTAAATTATTTCCCTGCTTGTCCTATGACAGGACAAAAATAAAGGAGATAAAAATGGCAAGAATAATTGATAGTAATGAAAAAAATTTAATTGGAAGCAATCTGAAAATATTAAGGAAACAAAAAAAGATGAGTCAACAAGAACTTTCAGATAAATTAGAAACATTAGCAATATATATTTGCAGAGAATCTATTTCACGAATTGAGGATAAAAGTAGAACGGTAACAGATATAGAATTATATGGGTTATCTAAAGTATTGGGAGTTTCTATAGATTCGCTTTTTGAATATCCTATAGAATAAGTATTTCGAGATATAGAAATATGAAAAGACAGTTTCGTGTCATATCTTTTTTTGATAAAATGTAAAGTGATAAAATGATTTTTAGTTTATCAAATATATAACAATAAGAAGATAAAAACAAAAAAGGGGTAACAAATGAACATGAATAAATACGTCAAAAGCTTGATCAAAAAATAATAAAAATCCATCAATTATTGGTGAGAAAAGCATAGAAGAAGTGATTGATTATTTAAAGCAAAATTTATCATAAAAGATATTACGCAAAATATATCAGATATTGAAATGAAAATATGCAGGTTCAATATCGTGCATTCACTCGATGGAGAGAATATTTCACCAGAAAATATAAAATTTCATGCATATCGTGTAGAAGATTCAACAGCAAGCAAGGAATATTATCAAGAAATGGATGATGAAGAGAAAATATACGTTTATATAGATGAAACTTCAGGATATATTGAATCAAATTGTAGTGGACTTTTTACAGAGTTAGCACTTTATAAAGGAATTTCACAATATGATTATGATAACAATACAGATAAGCTGATAGAATATTTAACACATTGTAAAGATTGGGAGGAAATCCAATGAATGATCAGTTTATACAGGGCATTATATTTGACTGGAACAAAATAGATGATGACAGTTACCTAAAACAAATAGAAGCATTAAAAGATGTTGAAAGACTAGAATTTCAAAATTCAATCAACTTTTTTGTTGGAGAAAATGGAAGTGGAAAGTCTACATTATTAGAAGCAATTGCCATAGCTCATGGATTTAATCCAGAAGGTGGAACGAAAAACTATGTATTTTCTACGCATGATACACACTCCGAATTATGCGATGCCATCAGAGTTGTAAAAGGATATCGGAAGGAAAAATGGGGATATTTCTTAGAGCAGAAAGTTTCTATAATGTTGCAACGAAGGAAGAAGAATATGGTGGAATAGATTCAGCCAGATATCATGAGAGATCACACGGAGAAGGTTTCTTGACATTAGCACAAAATAATCTACAGCCCAATGGATTGTATCTTTTTGATGAGCCAGAAGCGGCATTATCACCACAAAGACAATTAACATTATTAATGGAGATATATAAATGTGCAAGAAAAGGAGCACAGTTCTTTATTGTTACACATTCACCGATTTTACTAGGAATTCCAGACGCTGACATTTATTGTTTTGATGATGGTAGGATTCATTTATGTGAGTATGAGGAGACGGAAAGTTATCAGATTACGGAGATGTTTATAAATAATCGGGAAGTATTATTGGATAGACTTCTAAAAGAATAGATGTAGAAATTCATAATTCATGCTATACTTAAAAATAACAGATTAAATAAAAGAGGTGAGATAAAATCATGGAAAATGAAACATATATAAAACGATTAAAAGACAGACTGCAAATAGAATTTAAAAAACAGGATCGAAGCGGAGTATACGGTTTTACACAGAGGAGTATGGCGTATAATTCCAATCGAATTGAAGGAAGTACCTTAACAGAGAAACAGACAGCAAGTATGTTTGAAACAGGAACTTTATATGTGGATGATCCAGACATGATTTTTCGAACAAAAGATATAGAAGAAATGAATGGTCATTTCAAAATGTTTAATTATGTAATGAAATGTATGGAAAAACCTTTGTCAGAAGATATCATAAAAAATATGCATAAAAATTTAAAGGAAGGTGTTTTTGAAGATCGAGCAAATGGATATGCAATTGGTGGGTGGAGAAAGCGTGCAAACAGAGTCAGTGATATCCAGACAGCATTGCCACAAGAAGTTCCAGAAAAGATTCATCAGTTATTAGAAAAGTATCATAACGCAGAGAAAATTACATTATACGATATTGCTAAATTTCATGCACAGTTTGAGAATATTCACCCATTTCAGGATGGAAATGGGAGAGTCGGGCGTATGATCATTCTAAAACAATGTCTGGATCATAATATTGTTCCAGTGATCATCCGTGATATTCATAAAGCAGAATATAATCGATATCTTAATAAAGCACAGCACGAACAAGACTATAAAGGATTAGAAGCTTATTTTGAAAAAGAACAGAAATATTATCAGGAAAGCACAATCCCAATGATATTTGATTTTGATGAATTGTAGAATAAGGGTGTAATTAATAGAGAGTGGACAAGAAAGGAGGTTGGGTTTATGGCTAAGAAGTTTTGTACAACAGGAACATGTATCCCGGAGAAAAATTATATGGTTGATCTTAGCAACAGGATTCAGCAGATTATCAATCAATATATCGAATCAGGACAATACTTTACGATCAATCGAGCCAGACAATATGGTAAGACAACCTTGCTTTATCTTCTGGAAAAAGAATTGCGAAAACAAGATTATCTGGTTTTGAGTTTAAGTTTTGAAGCTGCCGATGAATATTTTGAATCTCTGGGAAGTCTTGCCGAAGGACTTTCACTTGATATTGAAGAGTGTTTGCGAGAGCAGAATGTAGATGAAAAAGTTTTAGAGGAATGGAATCATTCAATCTCTGAGAGATTTCCTATGAGATCATTAGGAACAAAAATCAGCAACCTATGCAGAAAATGCGGTAAAAAGGTAGTTCTAATGATCGATGAAGTAGACAAAAGTTCAGACAATCAGATTTTCTTATCTTTCCTTGGACTTCTAAGAGAGAAATATTTAAAATGTCAGCAAGGAAAAAATGTAACATTTCATTCTGTAATTCTTGCAGGTGTTTACGATATTAAAACATTAAAGTTAAAACTACATCCACAAGAAGAATCGAAATATAACAGTCCATGGAATATCGCAGTTGATTTTAATATTGATATGAGCTTTTCTGTAAATGATATTCAGACAATGATACAAGAATATGAACAAGAACATCATACAGGTATGGATGTAGAAGAAATTAGTCGGATTTTATATGATTATACTTCAGGATATCCATACTTGGTTTCAAAGATATGCCAGTTATTAGATGAAAGAGTTTCGGATGCTCAAGCATGGACAAGAGAAGGAATTTTAAGCGCAGTTAAGATGTTGTTAAAAGAATCAAATACATTGTTTGATGATATGACTAAAAAGCTGCTAGATCATCCAAAGTTAAAAGAAATGCTTCAAAATATCTTATTTACAGGAATTGACTTTCCATTTAAGAGAGAAACACCGATCATAGATTTGGGAGTTACATTTGGATTTTTGAAGGATAAGAACGGAATTGTAGCAGTTTCAAATCGAATTTTTGAAACACAATTATATGAGATATTTTTATCGGAAATAGCAATTAATAACCCAATGTATTATCGAAACAGTTGTATAAGACAAAAACAAACCTAAAAAACATAGTGCAAAGATAAAATATCCATTCAAATAACAGGAAGGGGAAAGATTATGTACAAGATCAGCAATTTCAGTGACAACGACGATGTAAAGATCATCGACAGATCAGGACCATTTGAAGTCATTGAATACCAGAGAGATTTAAGCGTTATGCCAGAAGATGCTCAGTTAGCATTTTTTGCAGCCAGATGAATGTAAGAAAACGTCAGCTAAAATGTGAACTATCCAGAGGAAATGTAACGATTCAGTCAGGTGCCATGCAGTGGATGGCAGGAGATGTCTCTGCGACAACAGGAATTAAAGGAGCAGGAGATTTCTTATCCAAGACGATCCGTGGAAAGGTTACAGGAGAATCTGTGATCAAACCAGAATATACAGGAGATGGAACTCTTGTTTTAGAACCTACATATAAACATATCATTTTATTAAATCTTGACGAATGGGGCAATTCGATCGTATTAGATGACGGACTATTTTTAGCCTGTGAATCTACGTTAAAACAAAAAGCAGTCAGAAGAAAGACATTTTCTTCTGCATTTGCAGGCGGGGAAGGATTCTTTAATCTTGGATTAAAAGGAAGTGGAGTTGTGTGCATAGAATCTGATTGTCCAAGAGAAGAATTAGTCGAGATCACATTAGAAGATGATGTTGTAAAGATTGACGGAAACTTGGCGATCGCATGGAGCGGAAGTCTTGATTTTACGGTAGAACGAGCAGGAAAATCTTTGCTTGGTTCTGCGGCCAGTGGAGAAGGCTTGGTTAATGTATACCGTGGAACAGGAAAAGTATTATTGGCACCAGTTGGGAATCAGGCGATGAAACCACAACAAGTGATAGAAAAAGAGCCAGTGATCGTCGGTGACGATGACGAATAGAAGAAAAAAATAAAAAGAGAGTTAAAATATCAGACATTCAGCATGATATTTTAACTCTCTTTTTTAATTATTTACGCACTGCATTATCATAAAAACGGAAATAATCCGGGCGATGTCGTGATTGTGTATATTCAAACATGATTCCATCACTATTATAAGTCTGGCTGCTGATCACAGCAACGCAGTTATAATCATTGATATTAAGATTTAGGTATTTTTCATCAATTTGCGTAACTTTTTCAACGGTCATGATTCGTTTGCTGTTTACGATCGTCATGTTCAAGTCATGTTCAAGGTAATCATAAATGGATTTCTCAGAGATTTCTTTTGTAAGACCAGGAACACACTCTTTTAAAAAATAGTTATGATTAAGGATCAGAGGTTTGTCATCAAAATAATGAATTCTCTGAATGTAATAAACCCGGGAACCAATTGGAAAACCCGTTTTTTGGAACAACTTTCATTGATCGTAAGTTCTGTAAATAATACAGTTTTTGTATATGCGTTCATTTTATTTCTTTTCGCAGATTCACGAAAAGATTCAAAGAATCGTGTCTGTTTTAGCAGAGATTTTTGCACCATTGATCCCAGCAATCATTACTGGTGGTCTGATCCTTGGTTTTAGAAACTGCATCGACAGTATGTATTTATTTGAGCATGGAACGAAGACATTGTGTCAGATCAGTCAGTTCTGGGCAGGAATGGATAGCTTTTTATGGTTGATCGGTGAAGCAATCTTTCATATGTTACCAGTTGGTATTTGTTGGTCAGTAACAAAGAAAATGGGAACAACACAGATGCTTGGTATCGTGTTAGGACTTACTTTAGTTTCTGGACAGCTTTTAAATGCTTATTCTGTAGCAACAACGGCAGCAGCAGATATTCCGAAATGGGATTTTGGATTTGTAAAAGTGAATATGATCGGATATCAGGCACAGGTACTTCCTGCAATCTTAGCAGCATTTGTACTTGTATATCTGGAGAAATTTTTTCGAAAGATCACACCACAGGTTGTATCAATGATCGTTGTGCCATTTTGCAGTTTAGTGTTATCTGTCATGATCGCACATTTTGTAGTTGGACGATCGGATGGAAGATTGGATCAGCGATCTCAGCCGTTGTTTACGCAGGAATCACAGGATCATTTAAAGTTGTATTTGGAGCTATCTTTGGATTTGTTTATGCACCGCTAGTTATCACCGGACTCCATCATATGTCTAATGCGATCGATCTTCAGCTGATCGCTGATTATAATGGAACCATGCTTTGGCCAATGATCGCATTATCCAATATCGCACAGGGATCAGCTGTTGTAGGAATGATGATCCTCCAGAGGAAAAACGCACAGGCACAGGAAGTAAATATTCCATCTGGAATCTCTTGTTACCTTGGAGTTACAGAACCGGCAATCTTTGGTGTAAATCTAAAACAGGGATTTCCATTTATCTGTGGAATGATCGGATCAGCCATTGCAGCGATCGTCTGTGTTGCTACATCAACAACAGCGAATGCAATCGGTGTCGGAGGAATTCCAGGAATCTTATCCATTCAGCCAAAATATATGGGAAGTTTTGCAATCTGTATGTTGATCGCAATCGTTATCCCAATCGTATTAACACTGATCGTAGGAAAGAAAAAGTTATCCAAAGAAGAAAAGAACGGAAAAACGATCGCAGAAACAGAAGAAATTACAGAAAAAAGCGAGGCAGAAGAAAAAGAAGTTACACACCTTACTGCATTTTTAACAGGAGATGTCATTCCAATCAAAGAAGTGAACGATGGTGTGTTTTCAGAAGGAGTTATGGGAGATGGAATTGCGATCATTCCAGAAAACGATACGTTATACGCACCAGCGGATGCACAAGTTGCGGTTCTTATGCCGGAATCAAAACACGCATGTGGTTTAAAACTTTCCAATGGAATGGATATCTTACTTCATGTTGGACTTGATACTGTCAATATGCAGGGAGATGGATTTGAATATTTGATCGAACAAGGACAGTTTGTAAAAGAAGGAACACCATTAATTAAATTTGACAGAGAAAAAATTAAAAAAGCTGGATACAGAGATGTTACGATCTGTGTTATTTCTGAAACAGGAAATGCAAAGAATATAACATTCGAAACAGGAATGACAGCAACAGCAAACAAGACACAGGTTGCGTCCTGGGAAAATTAGAAAGAGATAGTTATGCATCATTTTAATAATAAAGTTATTTATCAGGTTTACCCAAAATCATTTAAAGATTCTAATGGAGACGGTGAAGGAGATATCAAAGGTATCATTGAAAAACTGGATTATTTAAAAGAATTTGGAATTGATTATTTATGGGTCACACCAGTATTTTTATCTCCAATGAACGATAATGGGTATGATGTTGCTGATTATTATAAGATCAATCCTCAGTTTGGAACAATGGATGATATGGATGAATTGATCAGACAGTGTAACAAAAGAGGAATCGGATTAATGCTTGACATGGTATTTAACCATACATCAACAGACCATGAATGGTTTCAGAAGGCATTAAGTGGAGATAAAGAATATCAGGACTATTATATTTTCAAAGATGGAAAGGAAGATGAACTTCCAACCAACTGGCAGTCCAAATTTGGTGGTCCGGCATGGAAATATGTCAAATCTCTAAAAAAATGGTATTTACATTTATTTGATGTGACACAAGCGGATTTAAACTGGAGAAATCCAAAAGTCAGAGAAGAATTAAAAAATGTAGTGCGTTTCTGGAAAGAAAAAGGTGTGAAAGGTTTTTCGATTTGATGTAGTGAATCTTATATCGAAACCAGATAAATATGAAAATGACTGCGAAGGTGATGGAAGAAGATTTTACACGGATGGAATGCATGTGCATGAGTATTTAAAAGAATTAGTTAAAGACACAGGAATTGAAGATATGATCACAGTTGGTGAAATGTCTTCAACATCACTCGATAACTGTATCCGTTATTCAAATCCAGAAGAAAAAGAATTATCTATGTGCTTTAATTTTCATCATTTAAAAGTAGATTATAAAAATGGAAACAAATGGGAACTGATGGATACCGATCGCAAAGAATTAAAACGATTATTTGAAGAATGGCAGATCGGAATGCAGGAACATAATGGATGGAATTCATTATTCTGGTGTAATCATGATCAACCAAGAATTGTTTCAAGAATGGGAAATGAAAAAGACTATTGGAAACAATCCGCAAAGATGCTTGCGGCAGCAGTTCATCTGATGAGAGGAACACCTTACATTTATCAGGGAGAAGAGATTGGAATGCCGAATGCGCATTTTAAGGATATTGCTGATTACAGGGATGTAGAAAGTCTTAATTATTATGAAATTCTTTTAAAAGAAGGGAAGACAAAAGAAGAAGCGATCAAAACGTTGCAAGAACGTTCCAGAGATAACAGCAGAACACCAATGCAGTGGTCAGATGAGGAGAATGCGGGATTTTCAGATGTAACACCTTGGATTTCTGTACCAGATCATTACGAAGAGATCAATGTAGAAAATGAGTTAAAAGATCAAGATTCTATTTATTATTTTTACAAAAAACTCATTGGGTTAAGAAAAGAAAAAGAGGTAATTCAGGAAGGAACAATAGAGTTTTTTGAAAAAGAGGATGATGATCTTCTGGCATACGAAAGAAATTACAAAGAAGAACATCTGGTTGTATTAAACAATCTGACAGAGAGAAAAAAAGAAGTTGAAATCCCACAGTTATGGACATCCTATCATAAATTGATCGGAAATTATGATACAGAAAATATAAAAGAAAACAAAGTAGTATTAAGACCATACGAGACCTTAGTTTTAGAAAAGTAGATGAGGAAATAGCATTTGTTACGAAAACATAAGCAACAGATGCTATTTTTTGTTTGATTAACTCGACAATAAAAAATGGTGTCGTATGAGATCTGAGCAGGAAAGACAGAATGGACATTTAGTAAGAAATGCCACTGCAACACTGATCTTTACATTTTTAGCATTTGCGATCGCACAGTTTGGATTGTTGGCTGTTGTAAAACAGGGATATGCGTACCTTGGATATGCAGCATTCATCACTTTGTTTATTCCATTTATCATCCATGTGATCGTGACAAAAGGAAAAGAGATTTAAAATTTATTTTTTTGGGAAAGAATTTATGAAAAAGTTAGGGTTAACGATATTTCCAAGAAAAATAAGTTAAAAATTAAAAAAGCAATAAAGTACGAAAATAGGAACTTGCTTTTTAGAGAAACTTGCTATATACTTATTAAGTTATAAAAACAGGGAGCTTGTTAAACAGGCTGAGAGGAAAGTAAAACTTTCGACCTTTGAACCTGATTTGGGTAATGCCAACGTAGGAAACGAAGATGATAAGTCGCGAACATACGGAAAGTTACAAAATCAGTAGCTTTCCGTTTTTTTCGTATGATAAAGGATTCCTATTATGGAAGAATTTACAATGATACGAAACAATGCGGTCAACTGGGAGCACCACTTTGATCGCAATAGAAAAATAATGCATAAGAGAGAAAAGGAGAGATACTTATGAGAACAGCATTATCAATCGCTGGAAGTGATTCCAGTGGAGGCGCTGGAGTTCAGGCTGACTTAAAGACCATGACAATGAATGGTGTATTTGCAATGAGTGCGATCACAGCACTGACAGCCCAGAATACAACCGGCGTAACAGGAATATTAGAAGCAGATCCAGAATTCTTAAAGAAACAGATCGACGCAGTTTTTGAAGACATCAGACCCGATGCAGTCAAAATCGGGATGGTTTCATCAAGCGGACTGATCAAAGCAATCGCAGAAAGATTACAGCATTATAAAGCGGAAAATATCGTTGTTGATCCAGTGATGGTAGCAACAAGCGGATCACGATTATTAGAAGAAGATGCCGTAGATACATTAAAGAAAGAATTATTACCGATCGCTACGGTAATTACACCGAATATTCCAGAAGCTGAGATTCTTTGTGGAATGGAGATTTACACAGAAGAAGACATGGTAGCGGCTGCAAAAGCGATTTATGAAGATCTTGGATGCGCAGTGTTATTAAAAGGTGGTCATAATATTAACGATGCAAATGACCTTTTATATACAAAAGAAGAAGTTTCCTGGTTTAAAGGAAAAAGAATCAATAACCCAAATACACATGGAACAGGATGCACTCTTTCAAGTGCTATCGCAGCAAATCTTGCCAAAGGTTTTGACCTTAAGATTTCTGTACAGCGTGCAAAAGACTATATTTCAAGAGCATTGGCAGATATGTTGGATCTTGGAGATGGAAGCGGACCAATGAATCATGCATTTGATTTAAAAGATGAATGGAAAGAGGAGGCATAGACAATGGGTAGCAGAAGAACATCAATTTTTGAAAACGGACTGATCTGGTTTGGAGCCGGAGTGTCCTTGGCAGAAATTTTAACAGGTACATATTTCGCATCTTTAGGATTTTCTACAGGATTATTAGCAATCATCATTGGACATATCATTGGATGTGGTATGATGTTTTTTGCCGGATTTATCGGTGGAAAGACAAGAAAAAGTGCAATGGAAACGGTAAAAATGAGTTTTGGATCAACGGGAGCTTTGTTATTTGCAGTGTTAAATATCCTGCAGTTAGTTGGATGGACAGCGATCATGATCTATGACGGATCATTAGCAGCAGCAGGAATCTTCAATATTGCGAACTGGGTATGGCCAGTCATTATCGGAGGATTGATCATTATCTGGATTCTGGTAGGAATTGAAAATTTAGGAAAGATCAATACGGTTGCAATGGCAGCATTATTTATTTTGACATTAGTTTTAAGTTTTATTATTTTCGGACATGGTTCATTAAAGCCGGTTGCAAATGATGGATTAACTTTCGGAGCAGCTGTAGAACTTGCAGTTGCCATCCATTATCATGGCTGCCACTGATCAGTGACTACACAAGAGAAGCTAAAGAACCAACGAAAGCAACATGGGCAAGTGTGATCGTTTATGGATTGGTCAGCTGCTGGATGTATGTGATCGGTATGGGAATCTCTATCTTTACAGGAGAATCCGATATCGCACAGATCATGGTAAAAGCAGGACTTGGAATTGCAGGATTATTAATTATCGTATTCTCAACTGTAACAACAACATTCTTAGATGCTTGGTCTGCCGGAATTTCCAGTGAATCCCTATCTAAGAATATTAATGGAAAATGGATTGCGATCGCGGCAACAGTGATCGGAATGATTGGGGCAATTGTTTATCCGATGGACGATATCACAGATTTCTTATATCTGATCGGATCAGTCTTTGCACCAATGATCGCTGTACAGATCGCAGATTTCTTTATCCTTCATCAGGATTTCTCAAGAAAATCTGTATGTATTCAGAATATGATCGTATGGGTAGTTGGATTTATCGCATATCGCTGGCTGATGGGTGTGGACACGATCCTTGGAAATACACTTCCGGATATGGTGATCACGATCATTTTAAGTGTGATCGTAAGTTTATTGTTTGGGAAGAAGAATGATTAAGCCCTTTATAAATTTCTTAGTTATGTAGGTACAAATGCAATTTATACTTTTGACACTTACATCATATAATAATAACATATAATACCCTATAAGATATTTCTATATCCTGTAGGGTATTTTTTTGACTTTATAGGAAAGTTCGCCTTTGGCTCCTTTCCAAAAGAAAAATAGCCCACATAAAAGTGGGCAGAGCAAACAGATGATCATGGTTTTAGAAAATATA
>ENA-OQIM01000376-OQIM01000376.1-human-gut-metagenome-genome-assembly--contig:-NODE-376-length-16900-cov-1.988195_pt1 | contig 16900 bp, 25 predicted proteins | sample MGYA00242579_ERZ504744 | MGnify/ENA primary metagenome ERZ504744 (study PRJEB26092, sample SAMD00036441) | human gut metagenome | host: Homo sapiens | study: EMG produced TPA metagenomics assembly of...
CTTTCTTGGTCTCCAGAACGTGCTGATAGCCGTTCTCCGAGAAGCCCAGGTTCGCCGCTTCCGTCGGCAGGTCGCAGGACAGCTCAATTCCCGCTCAAAGTGGAAGGTATAATCGTAAACGCCGGTTTTGCCCTCTACCTGGAAGTAATCCAGAACGGAATTCTCGGTGATCTTCAGCTCTCTTGTGTAGTCGATGCCCTCATAAACGTTCTCGGCCTTGCAGCGCACCCGGTCGTTCTCAAACAGCAGGCATTTGCCCGGTTCGACCGAGGTAATGTCGGTTCCGTTCCAGCACACTGTGTTGTGTGCCAGGGTTTTACGGTGCCACTCGTTGCACAGCCGCGACTGATAGCCCGCGTTGGACAGATCCCGAGACAGGCGAAGCTTTTTGTACATTACCTCAATGTTCATGATGTCCGGGTGGGCATGAGAACGCCCATTCAGGCCGTACTTCAAGAACACATTCCAGGAATCGTTCCGTAGCATAGCAAAGTTGGAAGTGGGGAAAGTCATCGAGCGGTGGGGGACGGGCTTGTAGTCCGCATAATTGAAATCGATGTTGAACAGCAGCCGCTCCAGGCAGATGGTTCCGCAGCAGTAATAGGGCTCCGACAGCGGCAAAGTGGTTCTCGGCGCGGGATCTGCTCAATGATTTTGAGGATATTTCCTACCGGGCTGTACTCGCCAAAGGCCCGGGCTGCCGTATGATAAACATAGCTGAAGGTTTTCAGATTCAGATCCGGCCAGCCATCGTTGGGATTAGGCAGATAGAGATTGTCAAAAGCGTACTGGTACGCTTGCACAAACATCCGCTCCAAAATAGCGGTGCTTTCCTGACCAAAATCGTAATCGTAAATTTTGCTGAACAGGAACAGATAGGAAACGCCCTCCAAGAGGAAGAAGTTGTAGTGAATTGACCCTTCGTACCAGAAGCCGTCCTTGGTGACGCCCTTTTTCAGCTGCTCGTGCATATTGAACTGGCTCTTGAAGGCGTAGTCGATCATTTCCTGATCGTGCATGGCCAAGCCATAACACCGATTGCAGAGAGCGACCAGCAGCTGATGTTGTGGATGGCAACCGCCTGCGGAGCATCAAGCGGAACATCTCGCGGAACAGTTTCTGGTGGATACGCTCCAACCAGGCCGAATCCAGCTCATCTCGCAGAATCTCGATGGTCTGGATAAACCGGATGGCTACGATCGCCTCGTTGAGGCCCTGGGGCATCATCTTACCGCAGCCCCACACCATGTTGTCGTAACTTTCGCAGAGGACATTTTCTTTGTTGTGCAGCTGGAACTCCTGATAATGCTCTGCGTAGAACTCCATGACCCGGACCGCATAATCCCGGTACTTGGTCTCGCCGGTGGCCCTGTAGATCAGGGCGGAAACCAGAGTCATCACAACAGCCCGGTTGCGATAGAAGGTAATCCAAACGCCGTTCTGCGTCTCGTCCCGATAGACTTTCCCACAGACAACACAGCGGTGTTCCTTCGGCGAGTTCAGGTCAAAGATCAGCGGCCACCATCGTCGTCGCAGAAGTAATGGTGACCCCATCGGCTCAGCTTCTCCGGGGAATCGGAAAAGCCGGGCATAAATGCATCGACATCTTTCTTCATGACTTCAAGCGCCTTCTGGTTCATCTCCAGCCCCATCAGCTCTTGAAACCGATCGTTTACATAATTCACAAAAGCCCTCCTATGGTGATGGATACCCCTTTTTTACAAGGAATATTCCTGTTTCGTCTTGGATTGACATACCACTTGGATCGGTGTAGTGTTGGATGCGGAATCACAGTATCCAACCTTTACCTCATAGGAACAACCACCGCACTCCAGGAAAAGAGACCGCCCCTTGTGCTGAACTTTCACCGGATCATCCGAGAAGGTAAAGCACTCAAAAAAGACTTGTTCTTTTTCCGGCGCAGAAGAGCAGGTTGCCAGGGTCTGGATCTCTGTCCGGCATTTTTTGTCCTGCTCCTGGGTGGTCATGACGCTTTCCACCTGCTGCTGATACTGCTTTTGGCAGACAGGCCGGTCCGAATAGACATGGTAAGACAGTTCTCCGCCCATCAGCGGGTATACGGCCGTTTGCCCATCCAACTGCGCTCTCCGGTCCGTGTTACAGATCAGAGAATAGGTGTGGGGCTGTGTGCTGTGCAGCAGATCTACAAACACCCAAAACCGCAGACCGTCGGTGATCAGCGCCCGGCTGACTTCCTGCATTTCCTGTTTGGCGGGGTACACGCCGGCCGTCTCGCCGCGATAGAGCACCAGGCTGCCCTCTGTCTGGAATTTGGTCACCCGCCTGCATACTGTTCGGGGCAGAAGGCTCGCCCGCCACCAGACGCTGCCGGACGCTGCTCATATACGCATCGTTTACATCTACGGCATCGGTGTAAAGCCCATCCACCAACAGAACATTGTGGTTGTCCGGCATCAGGTTGCGGTTATATCCATCCTCACAGGTGAAATAATCGTCCCGCGGGTAAAGATGTAGGAGAGGTTATCCGGATGATGATGAGACAGGGAGAACAATTCGATCCCCTCTTCGTTCCGGATCTTCCAGCCTTCTCTCCACTGCTTGATACCGCCCGGCGGACTACACTTGAGAGTCAGGACTTTGGCATCTCGTTCCCAACTGCTGCGAACCGTCAGTAGACCCAGATCATCGAAGTAGCGCACCAGCGGCAGGTTGGAGAGATCTTTTTCCGGTACATCGGGTGCATACCACAAGAACTCGAACACCGCTTCCGGCAGAATCCCGGGTTTCACCTTGCTGTTCTGAGCCTCCTCCATCAAAAACTCATCGACCACCAGGTTGCCCAGCTTTTGTGCGTAGCCATCGCCATATTCTGCGGCGGCCTTATAATACACACAGGCTGTATGAGAACTGTACCGGTCATGGCAGTCCCCGTAGTTCAGTTGGCGTTTCAGATCCGCACAGGACTGATAAAGCCGGTAGTAGAAGGTATTTTTGAGATATTCGCTCTTCTGGAACCAGTCTTCGCCCTCCTGTACTTTCAGCAGATGGGCATAGACAAACAGCCACATCCCGCCATAGCGCCAGTAGGTCGCGCCCTCATAGTTCGACCCGTCCTCCGGCATCAGCGCGAACACCCGCGCAAAGTCCTCTTTGGCTTCCTGAATGTACTGTGCAGCGGCTTCATCTTCCCCTTGCAGGCGTAACCCGCAGCGGCGAGACCTGTCATATTGATCCAGTTATGGTTCTGGTAGAAGTTGGTGGACCAACCCTTGCCGTAGGTCTCGCGCCGGTAATCCAGCATGATCTGTGCGTGATGCCGGATTTTGTCCGACACTTTTTTCTGCTCCTCGCTGGAAAGCCAGGGCTTGAGCCAGTCATATCCCAAAGACAATCCAAACAGAATCCAGGAAGCAGACAGGTCTACATTTACCAAATGGGCGTTGCCCCATTTTTCATAGGAAAGCACGGTGCGAATAAATCGCTTTGCCTGGTGCAGATATTCCTCGTCACCGCTGAGGCAATAGGCCAGCGCCAAATTGGGGATTGCAATGCCCATATAAGTTGTGCTTTCTTTGGGATGTTCCTCAGGCAGGACCATCGTTTTATAGCGATCGGCCTGTGCAAGAAGCCTTTGATACTGTTTTTTTCGCTTTCCCGAAATTCTTTGCGGTAGGGTTCCAAGTCTCCGATAAAAATCAAATGGCTCGCCTCATTTCACTCTTTTGCCTCTTTTTTCTTTGCGGTCCCGCAGCTTTGCAGCCAGTTCTGAAAGGACCGTATAGAACAGCAGATACAGTGTTGCAAAGCCAAACGGTTCTCCTGGAATCAGAACCGTTTCAACCGGGAGTTCCAGCATCTGATTGAGCAGCAAATTCAGATTCTGATAGGTCAGGTAAACCAAAATTACTGTAATCATACTGGCGGCTATTTCCACCAAATTCCGAGCTGCTTTTTTGCACCAGAAATGTTGCGATAGGTGTGGTTTAAAATCTCTCCATTCCGGGTCAGCCGGAATACATTGTAGGCAATCGGGTTATAGACCACGATTGTCACCAGGCCGATCCCGACTCCTAAAAAGAAGATGAAATCAATCGGACTGGAATATCCGCCTACTTGTGTTCCAAAGCCGATCATGAAGTAGCACATTCCCGCCAGCCACCAACGCATCAGCCCGGCTTTCCGGTTGTCCGTGAACCAATTCTTCAGGAACTTCTTCATACCTTTTCGCTCCCAAAATAACGTTTGACTGCATCGACCATCAGCAAAATCCCTGCTGCTCCAAAAGCGGTCATCAGGCCCGCACTGAACAGAATTGCTTTTTGTACCACCGCGACATCCAAGCTGCTCTGAATTTGGATTGCTGCTGGTAGATACCAACCAGCTGCATCCCCAGAGCGATAGTGCCCATACAGAGCAGCGCAGTCAATACCTCTTCTCGAATTCTTTCTCCGTGGATCTGGGTAGCTTCAAACAGAGTTACAAGACCCAGCAATACAAACAGGAACATGATGAACCCGCAAATTTGATCCTCCAGAAGCAGCAGGGCATTGGTGTGGACATAGGTGAAAATCAGATGCACAATTGCCGCTGCAGCCACCAGCAATTTTGCGGTGATCTGGATCTTAGAGGTTTCTTTACGCATGATTTTCCTCCACCTCTCTGCACAACAGACTCCTGGTTGTCTCTCCATCAAAGAAATGTGCCTTGTCCATGGAGAGACTGACGTAAAACTCCGGATTGATCTTTACGTCGGAGGGGACGCTCAGGACCAGTGAACTGCCTCCAACCATGGCATGAACAATCTGGTACCGGCCCATATACTCCACTTCCTCCAGACGCACCGGGATGGTATTCTCCTGGATACCTCCGAGACTGCCAGTGCCTCCGGGCGCAAGCCAGGATAACCTCTTTCCCGATCGAAGAGCGGAGCTTGGCTTTCAGCGCGTCCGGCAGCGAAAGCCGGAAGCTTTCATTTTCAAAGCCGGTTTCACTCAGCTTGCCAGGGATAAGTTCATCTGTGGTGTGCCGATAAAGCTGGCCACAAAGAGGTTGACCGGAGCGGCGTAAATCTCCTGCGGGGTACCCACCTGTTGGATCACACCCTCTTTCATGACAACGATCCGGTCCGCCATGGTCATGGCTCGGTCTGATCATGGGTAACATAGATGGTTGTCACTCCAAGGCGCTGCTGCAGCCGTACAATCTCGATTCGGGTGGAATTTCGCAGCTTGGCATCCAGGTTCGACAAGGGCTCGTCCATCAGAAACGCTTTCGGCTTGCGGACAATGGCACGGGCCAGTGCCACCCGCTGCTTTTGGCCGCCGGACAGCTGCTTGGGCAGACGGTTCAGGTATTCGGTAATTTCAACCGTATCCGCAGCTTCCAGCACTTTATCCAGGATAACCGTATCCTTTTCGTGCTGGACTTTCATGCTGATGCCCACATTCTCGTAGACCGACATGTTGCCATACAGGGCGTAATCCTGAAAGACGATCGCAATATCACGCTCTACCGGTGGGCATTTGTTAACGACTTTTCCATCCAGGATCACTTCTCCCGAACTGATTTGCTCCAGACCGCCCAGCATTCGGAGAACCGTGGATTTGCCACACCCGGAGGGGCCGACAAACACGATAAACTCCCCTTCATCAATGGTAAGGTTAAAGTCGTGAATGGCATGGAAGCCATTTGGGTAAATTTTATTAACGTTTTTGAATTGAATTTTTCCCATTTGCTCTACACGCCTCCGATTTTATGAACCAATACACTCGAGCTTCTGCCGGAGGGCCTGGCGTTTTTTTGCCTTGGCTGTGCCGGTCACTCCTGCGATGATTAAGAGAACGGATCCGATCAGGTTGGAAACAAGCAGAATCGTCTCGTGTGCATAGGGCTGGAGAAATACCGGCACGATCAAGAACTGCCTCACAAGGAAGTACACCCCAACGGCCAGTGTGATCACGGCCCATCGCGAACTGTACACATTGATCTTCACTGCACAGGTAAATACCAGAAACAGCACGAAGATATTCATGATGACCGTTAAACCCATCCAGAAATTAACGGGCATCGAATCCAAAATCGTGGTGACATATACAAACTCGGCAATGATCGCCAGGAGCGTCATGGTGTAAGAATAGCCGTTCGTTTTATAAAGCGTCACATAGGTTTTCTTTTCTTCGGGAGGAATGGATTTCAGCATACTCAAACACCCTCCTTTTTCAAGCGGACAAATGTCAAATGGCTCGCAGTCAAATCGATCGCCAATGCGCTGCACACCAAGATGTAAAGTGCGTTAAACACCACTCCAAGCCGGAATGTTGTAAACTGCAGCTGATAGTTTTCAAGCCCCTCCAGAGACAGGTACTGAAAATCCAATCCCTGATAGTAAACAGAAATTGCTTGTAATTCATGATCGAGTTGGCTGCGCCATAACAGCAGGCAACCATCAGCAGCAACATTACAACCAATGCAAAACGATCCGGAACACAAGACAGAATCTCCAGAAAAACGATCAGAGCAATCCCGATCACACCCACCAGCGACCAGGCAAAAATCTGGCGGTTAAACGTCTGAAGGATCACGTCGTGGAACATTGCGATTTCTTGGTTCTGCGGCAGTTTCAGTCCAAACAAATCATTATATTCCGTCATAAAGGCCAGGGCAAACAGAAACATTCCGATGGAAGCCAGAATATACAGCACAGAAAGGATCCGCTGCCCTTTGAAAAGTTTTCTCATAAGTTCCTCCTAATTCTGTATTCCAAAGGCCCTGCCCCGAATACAGTTTGCAGAGTTCAGTTTGCGGCCTGCATCGCTGCATAGGACTGCTGGTAGGCCACAACATAGTCCGCGAGATTGCGCGCTTCAAACTGTGCCAGATACTCCTCATAATTGGCCGGAATCGTAATTCTGCGGGGATTGTTGCGGGTCTTGTACCGTACGATGTTAAACATCTTTCCACGACGTCATCTTCCTCCATGGCAGTGGTTTCAGAGATCATCTCTTTCTGCCGGAGCGTCAGGGAGAAGACCGGCGGAATCATCTTGTAATAATTGGGGTTGTCGCCCTTGGGGCCCTCGCCGGCGTAGGTTGCAAAGGTCGTGGTGGAACCCTGGAGCAGCACCCAGCCCTCAAAGCCGCGCTCGGAAGTATACTGGTACTCAAAGCCGATGTCTTTCTGGTATCCAATGGGGATCAGGCTACCCATCCAGTCCCGCATAAAGGTGGACAAATCGCCCTTGGCCACCGCATTGCAGGTGTCCACCATCACTGGTTAAACTTGGGATAGGAGGTTCCATCCGGACCCTGGTAGCTGCCGTTCTCCTCCAAGTTCATCGGCAGGCCGTAGTTCTGGAGCGTGGAACCCTCTTCGGTGAAGAAGTAGTCAAACAGAGCGCAGGCGCGGCGCAGAGTCTTTTCGTCCGTGCAGCCCGCTGCCGAAATTGCCCAGCCGTCGGGTTTGATGGCGCGGCCGTTGTCGATGAAGTACTGCCACACGCCGTTCACCTTGGCGACCGGCGGCAGGATCACCACAACATCGCTGTTCAGCGAGTCCGCAGTGGAGGATGCCTGCCAGTCGAAGGTGATAAAGCCAAAGGAAGGCGCGTCACTGGAATCCGTTCCCCACAGAGTGCTGCGGAAGTTGGTCTTGTTGGTCAGGTCATAGCAATCGGAGTAGATCAGACCCTCGGCCTCCATATCAGACAGATAGCACAGCACATTGTACATGCCCTCGGTGGAGTAGGTGTATTGCACATTATTATCTGCATCAATGTACCAGCGAGCGGTGTAGGAGTCCGCACTGTGTGCTTTCACGCCGTCAAAATAGGTGCTAAGGCGCAGCAGATCCTCCCGATAGCTGGACTGACGGGTGAACATGGGCCAGACCGTATCCGCTCTTCCGTCGGTCAGGTAGCCGGGGTTTGCCTTGATGCAGCGCAATCAGGCCACCAGCTCGTCGATGTCGTAGGCGGCCTTCTCGCCCAGGAACAGCTCGGAGGGAGAAGCGTAGTCGTAGTTGTCCTTGATGTACTGGATAAAGGTCCTGGTCAGGGTCTCGCCGTTTTTCACCGAGAGGGCGTTCTGCAACTCCACAATGTTCTGATCGGTCTTTTTGGTAATGGTGACGCCTTCCATGGGAGACACGCTGCCGCCGTTAGCACCATAGCGGGCATTGGCCCCGGCATAGAACCCCTTATAATAGCAGGTCAACTCTGTGTCGGTGTCGTAAGCGGCATCATCCACATCCAGCAGCATCACGACCCAGCTCTGGCGGGCGCAGAAGGAGCGAGCAAAGTTGTTCAGCTCTGCAATGTAGGGGATGTGATAAATGTTGCCGTCATATGCGGTGATTGCACGTCGAACGTCAGGATTCTCGTCCAAATAATTCTGGAAATTGGGCAGGTAACCCTGATCCATCATCTGGCTCAGATTGACAAATTTGCCTCGGTGCCATAGTACATCAGATCATCTGCGATGGAGTTACCGCCAAAAATATTTGCCTCTGCAAAGTTGGTGGTGGAGGCGGTATCGATCATCTCGGTAGCCTTCTGGTCCTGGGTGGTGACATCGGTGATGGTCACATTCAGCACCTGCTTCAGGTGGCTCCACACCGGCTTGAGCATACCGGCGGTGACATTGGTGCCGTCGGGCAGATTCAAGGGAGACTCCTGGTTATAGGTGATGGTCCGGGATTTGTTGCCCGCAGCATAGTTGATTTTCAGGGCGATGTTCTCGCTGAGATCCAGCTCAGCCGCCGGGGCCGGCCCACTGCTGGCCTGGGAATTGGCCGTGCTCTGGGCCGCCTGTTCTACAACAGACGAGCCGCAGCCCGCCAGAACTGCCGAAGCAGCGGTCACAGACATGAGCTTTAAAAAATCACTCCGTTTGATTTTCATGTTTTTCTCCTTTTCTTCTACAAGAGTGTTATTCTTTAAAAAGTTATCCTTTTACGCCGCCGACGTTGACGCCCTTGGCAAAATATTTCTGAATATAGGATAAATGACCAAAACCGGGATGATAGAACAGACGATGATTGCATAGGCCAGGCTGTCTGCTGAATAGGAAAGAACTACCGGAGATTCGTCGTACAACTTCTGGTAGTTTTCAATCAGCTGCCGCAGATAGACCTGGAGGGGCTGCTGGTTCGGGTCGGCCAGGAGCATTCTCGACCAATAGTAGCCGTTCCAGCGGCTGATGGCATAGAACAGGGTCACCGTTGCAATACTGGCCGTGGACATGGCACATAGATCCGGGAGAACAGCTGGAATTCGGTAGCGCCGTCCACCAGGGCAGCCTCTTCAATCTCCTTGGGGATGCTGTCAAAATAGTTCCGCAGAAGGATGATATTGTAGGCCTGCACGCCAAAGGCAATGATCATGCCCCAGCGGTTGTCCACGTTCATGCTCTTATAGTTCAGATAAAGCGGAATCATGCCTGCGCTGAACCACATGGTGAACACCAGCAAAAAGTTCCATTGACGGCGGAACTTGAGCTTTTTCTTTTGCAGGGCGTAGGCACCGGTCAGAGAGATAAACATACTCCACGCCGTGCCAACCACCGTATAGAACAGGGTGTTTGCATAGGCAATCCAGAAACCCTTGCTGTGGAGCACCATGTCGTAAGCCTGCAGGGTCACATCCTTGGGCAGGAGCACGATGCTCCCGCTCTCCGTAGGCCACCCGGCCGCTGATGGAGACGCTGAACGCATACACGATCGGGTAGAGCGTCACGGCTGCAAAGGCGATTACCAGCAGATACGCACATACTTTAAATATTTTTTCGCTTCGGTTGAGAAGGTCCATCTTTCTTTTCCTCCTTTACCACAAAGATGTATCCGAAATATTCCGGCTAATTGTGTTTGCCCAATCACCAGCGCAAAGGCGATGAGGGAGTTAAACAAGCTAACCGATGCACCAACGCCATAGTTGCCGAAAGGATACCGATGCGTTGTTCAAAGGTAGACAGAACATCTGCGGTCACATAGATGTTGGAGTTGTACATCAGCAGGACGCGCTCATAACCGATAGACAGCATGTTGCCGATTCGCATAATCACCATGATAATCAAGGTCGGTGCCATGCCCGGGATCGTGACATACCGCAGCTCCTGGAGCTTATTTGCGCCGTCCACCTTCATAGCTTCATACAAGGTGGGCGAAATACCCATGATGGCGGCAAAATACACAATCGAGCTGTAGCCGCTCTCTTTCCAGATTCCAACAGCAATGTACAGTGGACGGAAATAGTTCGCGTTGGAAAGCAGCGAAACGCCCGGTTCAATGAGGTCCAGCCTCTGGAACAATGCCGCCAGAACGCCTGTGGAGTTTACGCCGCTGTACACCAGCATGATGGTAATGCTGGTGATGGTAACCTCAGACAAAAAGTGGGCAGATAGGTCGCCGTCTGGGTCAATTTCCGGACAAAACTGTTGCCAATCTCCGCAAACAGGATAGCCAGGATAATCGGCACAGGGAAACCAAATACCAAGCTGTATGCGTTAATTACAAAGGTATTCCGGAACGCCTGCCAAAACTGTGTCTGGTAGACACCCGATACCAGGGTCATAAAGTTTGCAATGCCTTTAAAGTCGCTGTTCCATACGCCCAGGCTGGAGTCAAATCGTTTAAAGGCGATGAGCAAACCGCCCATCGCTTATAGGCCACAGTGCAAACCAGATCACCACCGGCAACAGCAGCACATAAATCTGCCAATCACTGGCCAAAGACTGCAAGAGCTTTTTGCCGTGCGGCTGTCGCATCTTAATTTCAAGTTGATCCATTCTTTGTGTCGTCCTCCTTGTCGTGCGCCCAGAAATACCGCTTGCAATCCGTTTGCGCCAGGCATTTCGGGCAAATTTTTGCTGGGATCCCGCTATCTTACAGTGTCACCGCCTTTCTTCTGTACTGCATTCAACTTTGGCATCAGACTCATTCAAGTACTGAGTAGTTGCTTCATCCAGCCTGCTCCATATTCTTTGTGCAGCACCGCCGCAGCGACCACCAAAGCAAGCAGACCAGTCATGCCGTTGCTGATCATCATCACCAAACCCATCGCCTGACCGCCCGCAAGCGTTGTACAATGCTGGAAGAACAGGAGAATCGGAATCCGGAAAACAAAGAAGTCTTGCGAAATTTACATAGAAGGACAATTTGGTATATCCAAAGGCATACAACAGTGCCATAACTGCCGAATGGATCGCCAAAAATACGTTTGAGATCATTTCGAGAGTAAAGATCTGTGCAATCAGTTCTGCAAAGGCCACATCCCCTTTGGAGAAACTCGCAAGGATCGGATCCAGAAACACCCAAGTCAAAATGAATCCCAAAACGCCCCAGACAAAATCTACTATAAAGACAACACCGAAAAATTTTCAGGGCTCGCTGTGGATTTCCATGGCCGATGTTCTGTCGAATCAAAGCAGCCCCACCATCTCCAATGCTTCCTGCCGGAACCGTAGACAGAGCGCTGACGCTGTTTGAAACGCCCAGCGCACCCACAGTTTGGGTGCCGTAGTTCACGCCAACCGAGTTGACGACCACTTTGCCTGCACTGAAGGAGAATTTTTCGGCGATAACCGGAAGGGAAATGGAAACGATTTTTTTGACGATGTCGTTCTTTAGCCTGACATATCGGAACGACAGCCCAAAGACATCTTCAGGGTTACGCAGATTATAAAGGCCGATTGCTGTTACCACCAGGTTGGAAAGTAGGGTGGCCACTCCAATCATGACAATCCCTTGGTGGAGTACCAGAACAAAAAAGGCGGAAAACGAGAACTTGGTAAGTGCCATTGCAAAGTTGATCCGCATGATCTTGGAACCATTCCCACGGGCCTTTTCAATGGCGATATAGACATTATTGAAGAAGGTGAAAAACAGATTCAGCGCAGTGATCCGGTAGTAGTTCAATCCGATTTCCACAAGCTGGGCGGGAGTGTTTGCCAAACGCAGAATAGGCCTAGCCCCAGGATAAGCCCTGCCACCAGGACAAGGGCAGCGGCTCCGGCCATAAAAAAAGGTGGTATTTACGGTGGTTTTTAACCTCTCATACTCCCCAGCTCCATACAAACCCGCAATTAGAATGCCTGCACCGATGGAAAGGCCGGTCCCCACCGAGACGATGGAGTTGTTAAGCTGGTTGAAAAACGACACCGCCGAGACGGATTCCGGTTGATCTGAGAGGTAATTACAAGATCAAACACCCGAAACAACTCGTTGATCAGCTGGAACAGTGCCATGGGCAAACAGACAGAAAGAACTGCCTTGGGTATATTTCCCTCTAAAAAGAATTGCCTTTTTTTAAGTTCTTTTGGATCTACCTGCAAGCCCATGTTGATTCCTCTCTGCATTGGTTCTTAATTAAGAGCCCGGTTCATTTATCTGAGCGATAAAATAGTGGTTCATCCAGAACCACTATTTTATATGATGACTGATGAATCGTTAAGTCTTTGCGGTTCGTATTTAAGAACCAAGTTCCGCATTTTTAGTATATACGAATTCGCCTGATTCTGTCAACCCGGTTTTTCTTTTTCTCGCATTTTGACAAAGATTCAACTTGTGAATTGTGCAACCTGTAGGGGATCATAAGAATCTCACTGAATCTTTTGAGCTGATCATGGATCTTGGTTTGATACGTCTGCCTGAGTTTCTATGGTATCCTTCAAAACCATTCGTGCACATACGGCACTCCCCTCTCTTTAGGCAGGAGTGCTTGACGACAGAAGATATAATGATAATATACATTCTGGATTAAAGTTGATTTGGCCTGGAGGAGGATGTAGTAAATCATGAATCGAACCGTTGAGCGCACTTTGGCAATCCTCAAATTATTGCCAATAGCGAGCATGGCATTACCCTGCAGGAAATTGCCAATCAAATGGACATGGCAAAAAGCAGTGCTTTTGCAATTGTCCATACCCTATTGGAGTTGAACTACATCAGCACGGTTGAAAACAATGATAAAAAATACTGCTTGGGGGTCGAGACTTTTGCGCTCGGGATGAAGTATGCTAACAATCAAAGCCTCGTTCAGCAGTGTGTTATTCATCTCCCTGCGCTGGCTGAAAAATACAACAAGACTGCCTTTCTTGGCATATTGAACGGCTCCAATGTGGTTTATCTTTATAAATATGTCGCAGAAAACGCACGGCTTGCCACCTGCTCCATCGGCTCCAGCAAGCGGCCCACGCGACAGCTCTGGGCAAGCACTGATTGCTTTTCTCCCCACCCAAAGCGCAACGCACACTGATTGATAACATAGAACTCACCTCTTATACCGATCAGACCATCTCTTCTAAAGAGAGATTTATTGCACAGTTGGAACAGATTAAAAAGCAGGGTTATGCAACCGAATTTGCTGAATTGGGCCACTTGACTGCGTGTTGCAGTGTTCCGATCCTTGATTCTCAAGGTAACGCTGTAGCTGCAATTTCTCTGGCAGACATCGCTGAATCAAACGAAAACTATCTCCAGATGGCCAATGACCTAAAGGCTGCTGCGGCTGAAATTTCCAAAATTGTGGCCTACACACAAAATTGATTCCCAAATTATAAATCAAAATTCCCGGCTTTTGGTACAGTGGACAGCCTGTTGAGCTGTTTGCCTCCGGTGGAACTTCAGTAAAAAAACGAACGGTTCTTTTGCTGAGGTTCCATTTTTTATAATTTGAATTTTTGACCGCTCAGGACTTGCATACAACAAAAACGTTACAATAGACTCGTCTTGAATCCACAGTAAGAGATAAAAAACCATTTATATAGATGATTTTCTCTGGCATCCGGTTTATTTTGTCCTCTAAAATGCCGCTTCCTGTATCGAGCTGCGCACAGCAACTCGGAATAAGCTTGTATTCTCCCCAACAGAGTGTGGACAACATATCCACTGTCTTTCCTGATCAGCAAGGCTTTGCCGCTATCCTCAATAGGATGGTTGGCCTAAGATCCATCCCTTGGGGTTTCATATGCCCACTGAGTAGTGCTATGAATCCAGCGATGCCACCTATTCAGTTTTTATTGCATTTGCAATAGAATAAAAGCAGAGACGGAACACAACAAAAAGGAGAAATCATCATGGGTAAAAATGCTATCGTGGGACAGTCCGGCGGCCCGACTTCGGTCATCAACGCAAGCCTTGCAGGCGTATTTGAGAGCTGCAAAGCCGCGGCGGCTCAGGTGGTGTACGGTATGTGCAATGGCGTAGCCGGTCTGTTGGAAGAACGGGTGGTTGATCTGGCAAGCTGCTGACCGACGATCTGGATATCGAGCTGCTCAAGCGTACCCCTTCGAGCTTTTTGGGGAGTTGCCGCTAGCGCTGCTTTGCAGAAGCCGAAGAAGGCGGCATCTCCAAACACTCCTTGAGCATCTTCTCTACGGCACAGACCTTCTCATAAACCTGCCGGGTAGTGATGGTGGACGTAGTTTTCTTGGTTGCCATAGGCGTTACCTCCAAATTTTTGTGTTGTATTTTGTGATTGATGCCAGATAGTCAGCGTTCCTGACTGCGCTGGCGTTTCTTTTGCCACTTTTCCAAAAGTTTCAGAATGGTATCTTCCACCTGTTTCGGGGTGTAGGACTTGGGAAAATACTTGCGCAGTACGTCGTTCTTGATGGTCACGCGGTCCATTTCGGCCTTCTTTTCCTCGCCCATAATGTCGAAGATGGCCTCGTAGCTGCACTGGCCCTCCTGACTCAGTTTCTTAATCCGCTGAGCCTGGGACAGGGAAGGAGCGTTCTGGGTGTCCTGCATGGCCTCTAAAAAATCCTGCTGTTCCGAGTCTGCCAGATAGGACAGCTCCACAGCAGGATTGAAGGAGATTTTCTTCTGGTCCACCAGGTCCAGAAGTTCCGGGATCAGGTTGGTAAAGCGGATAAACCGTTGAATCTGGTTACGGCTTTCACCCATTTCTTCAGCCATAATTTGATCCGAACGTTTTTGTGTCCCAATTTGGGACACATTTTTAGAAGGACGGCCTGCCGTTCTTTTTATAGCTTCCAGCTTCATTTTGTAGGCGAAGGCCCGCTCACTGGGCAGGATGTGTTCGCGCTGCAAATTGCTGTCCACCATCTGAATCACCGCCTGGTCATCGTCCATATTGCGGACAATTACCGGCAGGGTTTTCAGCCCGGCCAACTCTGCCGCGTGCTGCCGCCGGTGGCCCGAAATAATCTCATAACCCCCTTCCTCCCGGGGGCGGGCGATCAAAGGAGCCAATACTCCAAACTGTGCCACGCTCTCCACCGTCCGCTGCATGGCTCATCGTCCAGCACCTTGAATGGGTGGTCTTTAAAATGATGCAGTTCTGAAATGGAAATCTGCTGGATTTTTTCAACATTGCGGCTTTCGTCGGTGGAAAAAATATCATCGAAGCTGCTCAAGCTGATGTTTGCGCCGTTTTTCGGCATTGCGCAGCACCTCCTTTGTCAGGGCGCGGTAGGCTTCCGCCACCTTGCCTTTGGGGTCATGGGCAAAGATACTCTTGCCCTCGGCGCTGATTTCCGCTGCCCGCACGGAACGTGGAATACCTTGCTCAAACACTTTGATTTTGCCGCCATAAACCGGCAGTATATGCTATGTAAGGTATTTCAATATCGCACTCTGTTTTCCGTCCAATAAAATTCCCATGCCGCCTTCGGGCGGCATTTGTTTTTAGTGTGCAAATCATAAGAAATAGCCCCCACCGCAAGGTATCTGCTACTCCCGAACTCCGTACTTTTTATACGGCGAAAAGGATTATAATTTTGTGCGTAGTACGGTATAATAAGCGAAAAGTTTATTGTACGAAAGTGAGGAGTGGCGGTGGATAACATTCTGAATACCATAACCGCCTACCGTGAAGAACGCAAATGGTCGCTATACGATTTAGCGACTCACGCCGAGCTGAAATCTTCCACCATTTCTACATGGTATAATGACAATGCGATCCCGACCATTCCTTCGCTTGTAAAGATCTGCGATGCCTTTCAGATCACACTTTCCGAGTTTTTTGCAAAGGCAGAGGGAAGTGAGTCTGTCCCGGTGGCACTTACGCCCCAGCAGATGCAAGTCATTGAGAAATGGTCGATACTTCGCCCTGACCAGCAGGAAGCTTTTTTGAATTTGCTGAATACGATTCCCTGATTTTACATGGATAGCAATAGAGTTTCGGCTCTTTTACTATTATGAGGGACATTTTGTACGTCCTTCATACTCCGCCCGACTTGCCATCATCGACAAAGAAAGGACGAAGAACTATGAAAAGGAGATTGATCGAGTACCAACTGAGCCCCGGCAACCAGAACTTGGTTCGCCGCCGACTGTATCTTTGCACTCCGACCTTATGGCGCAGCTTGCGACTGCGTTGCACTGTGTCGGAGGGCTGACTTATGTACTTTGATTTTTACGCCGCCGGCAAACGTATCCAGTACCTGCGCAAGGTCAACGGCATGACGCAGGAGGAGTTGGCAATCAAACTGAATATCAGTGACCGTCATCTCCGTCGAATTGAACGAGGGGAAGAAGCACCGTCGATTGACCTTTTTGTTGAGATCAAGGAGACTTTTCGTACCACGCTGGACTACTTGATTGTGGGAAAGTCCCCCTCTGAGGAAGAAGAACTGTTAAGGAAGAAAATCTGTACAAAATTGCATCGTATCGCACGTAGCTTAGATGCCGTTGCGGACGATTTATAATTACACACGACTGCCCTTCTGGATAGTCGGCTCAAATGAGCTGCTATCTGGAAAGGGCTTTTTTCTTTGAAAAAAAGCAAAATCGCATTTTTGAAAATTGCAAAACAAAACAAGAACGTAAGTGTGTATGATTTTATACAAAACCGGACGTGATAGGTCCGGTTTTAGAGCTGAAAAAGATCCGGGTACCCTAGTTTAACGGTCCCTGTAAAAAAGGCAATTACAGTTCTCCATAACCGGAACTTCGGCCCCAA